>Ga0181522_10002023_pt1 | contig 11811 bp, 9 predicted proteins | sample PEATcosm2014_Bin_27_FD_121103 | JGI IMG/M metagenome (GOLD analysis project Ga0181522, IMG submission 121103) | Peatland microbial communities from MTU Mesocosm Facility, Houghton, MI, USA - PEATcosm2014_Bin05_10_metaG | ecosystem: Environmental > Terrestrial > Soil > Wetlands > Peat | place...
GAAAACGTTCACGAAGATGCCAGCGTCGCCTACAGTCCGGCCAGCATTACAGAGTTCGATGCACTCACCCAGTTGGCCTCAGACGGATTGATTGCCGGCGTTCCTTCCATACCCGTTCCGCAGTTTGTTCCGATTCCGTTTCTTGATTTTCTCGGCTCGCTACGTCTTGACTGGGCGCAATCCCCGAAATCGAACTGGTTCCTGCGTGCGTCGGAAGACAGTTACACCACGCAAAACGCGCTGGTAGAGCAGGGCACGCTGCCCTCTACTGGCCTGCTTACGCATAATAATTACGCGAATATCGCGCTCAGCAACACCTACGCTTTCAATTCAAATTGGCTGGGCAACCTGGTTCTCGACGCCAGCTTGTTGCATCTCACCCAGACGCGGAACTCGAACCTGGGATTCGCACTGGCATTTCCCTTTAGTTCCACGGCGCTGACCATCTCCGGTTTCGAAACCTTCGGCGACAATCAATTCGCTACCCCCATCACTCTTTTCCCCGACCTGCGCAATCAGGAGAAATATCAATTCCGCTACGACCTCACTCACGTTGTGCGTGACCATGCGCTAAAGTTCGGAATCGACTTCTTTCACGAGCCGGTGTTGAGCGGTGCGTTTGCGTCCACGGCGGAAACCCTTGCCAAGTACGTGAACAATCCAACTTATTACGTGCAGAATCCCGGCGTCTTCGGGACTTTCAAGCCGATGTGTTTAGGCATTGCTCCTTCCGATGGGTCCACGTGCACCTACACTCCGGCCGGCGACGGCAGTTTCTCGCAGAATGTTCAACGCCTGGCGTTCTATGCCGAAGATTCCTGGCGCGTCACGCATCAACTCACGTTGAATTACGGCCTGCGTTACCAGACAACCTGGGGACTATTCATTGGCGAGGGCCGCAGCGAAGACGAGAACCCAGCGTACCTAACATTGCAAGCATTGCAGATTCCGGTTGTGCCGGGCGTCCCGCAGGATTACCGCAAGCAAATCGCCCCGCGGCTGGGGATCGCCTACAGTCCCGGCCAAGCCGGAAAGACCGTGATCCGTGCCGGCTTTGGCCTCTACTATGACGATCTGGCACAGAACGGATGGGCCACTGCGTTCCAGGGGACCAACAACTCTGACTACGCGACTGGCCCTTGCACTTTTACTGCTGGAGCGCTGATTGGTGCGGGCTGTCTGCCTGCCGGTGTTACGGGTGATCTGGTCGGCTCCCCGTACAAGACTCCTTATGCCATTCACACCACCGGCGGCGTGCAGCATGCATTCAACGGGCACTGGTCGGCGAGCGCCGATTATGTGCACGAACAGGGCAATCACGGATATCGCGGTTTCCCCTACACCGGGGGCGTGAACTTGCTCAGCCCAATTCCTGGCGCGAATGCCGTCGTACCAAACGTAAACGTGTTCGAATCTGACAACCGTTCCAGCTACAACGGCCTGATGCTGCATCTGCAAGGCAACATGCACCGCTTCAGCCTGATCGCGAACTACCAACTCTCGAAGGCGCAGACCTGGGGATGCCTGCTCGGCGAACTATTTGATTATGTAGATGGTGTCTGCCCAAACGAACCCAACACGCCCAATGCCGGATTGCTGAATGCTTTCGGACCCGGCGATTACGGACCATCGGGCGAAGACGTTCGTCATCGTTTCGTGTTCGCCGGAATTTTTCACGTTCCCGGCGGATTCGAGCTGAGCACCATCAACCAGGTCGAGAGCGCCCGCCCCATCACGATCACAAATGCGAACAATACCGATCGTATCTACGTGAACGGTGCATACACCAGCCTCGATGAATTTCGCGGCACGCCTTATATCCAGTCCGATCTGCGCGTGACGCGCCCGTTCAAAGTGAATGAGCGCTGGCAGATCGATCCGTTTATCGAGTTCTTCAACATTTTCAACCGAAACAATCCCGGCGCGAATTACGCAGTCAATGTGGTCCAGCTTCCGGTTCCCTCCGGCCAGATGGCGCCAAATTCAAGCGGCCAAACCATCGTCAGCAGTTTTTGCCCGGGTGGAAGCCCTGAAACTTGCACGCAAGCGGCCTCCGTGCCTATCACGAGCCTAAAGCAATTGGAAATACCCGAGGGCGCACTGGGAGATTTCTTTGGCCCCGGCACCACTGTCGGAATTCCGTTCGCGGCGCAAATCGGAGTGCGCGTGAACTTCTAGCGCAGATCTACGGAAGCGAACTCGCGCAGGAAGATTTCAGCGAGGAAAATTCTGGGGTGGGAAACGGGAATCGAACCCGCAACCGTCGGAGCCACAGTCCGGTGCTCTGCCAGTTGAGCTATTCCCACCACAACCTCGATTATAGCAACTGCGCCATGCCCATGTAACAGGGTGCAGCAGCGGATGCCCCGCCTGTCGCAATCCGCAAACTCAATGCTACTATCCTGTCCATGGCACCAAGAAAACTGCCGCCAGCCAAAAAGCGCGCAAAACATCGCGCCACGGCAACTCGCGTTCAGCGCGATGGCGCACACGAAGTCAGGCATGCGCCCGAACTCGTAATCATTACGGGCATGAGCGGCTCAGGCAAGGCTTCGGTGCTGAAAGCCTTCGAAGACTTGGGCTACTACTGCGTCGACAACCTTCCGGTTGAGTTGATTCCACGTTTTGCCGAACTGGCGTTGCAATCGACCGAGATCAGGCGCACGGCTCTGGTTGTGGACGTGCGCGAAGGCTCCAAGCTGGAGCAGTTTCCAGCCATTCTCAAATCTGTGCGCCGCATGATTCCGACCAAAGTTGCGTTTCTGGAAGCATCGGACGCCGTCTTGCTGCGACGCTTCAGCGAAACCCGGCGTCCTCACCCGCTGGGGACGGATGCTCCAGTCACTGCGTCGTTAAAGGCCGAACGGCGGAGTCTAGGCAACATTCGCGCGCTGGCCGATATCGTTATCGACACCTCGAAGTTCAACGTTCACGAACTGCGCGCTCACATCACAGAACGTTTTCGGGAGCGTCCGACCGAGAAGAGCATCCTGGTATCGAGCGTGAGCTTCGGTTTTCGCCACGGAGTACCCGAAGAGGCCGACCTGCTTTTCGACGTTCGTTTTTTACCCAACCCCCATTTCGTGGCGGAATTCCGGCCATTTACCGGCCGCCATCCCCGCGTGGCCAAATACATTCGCTCGTTCCCGCAAACCCAGGAGTTCATCCGTCGCATCTCCGATCTGCTGGTCTACCTGTTGCCGCATTACATTCGCGAAGGTAAGAGCTATCTCACCATCGCGTTTGGCTGCACTGGCGGCCAGCACCGCTCAGTGTTGATCGCGGAGGAAGTCGGCAAAAGCCTGCGCCACGCCGGCTATCGCGTGAAGGTTGTGCACCGCGATATGCCGAAGTGACGTGCTCGTCAGCCGCTGGATTTTTCAGGAATTGCGGGCGCTTGTTTACCGCTGGCGGGTGGCTCCATCTCCGGCCAGACCCACGCGAATATGAGGGCGACCACAATCCCGATAGAAACTTCCGCGAAACGATGAAAGGCAACTTGCCACGCAGTGCCTGTGCCAGCCCGCGGAATCAGCAGCACAAGTGCCACGGTGATACCGCTGAAGCGATATGCAGCCCGGTCGACACGTATGCAGGCGCAAATCAAGCCCAGGAGGAACACGCAAATTCCAAATAGAACTACACTCGAACCAAAGTACGTGGCTACGATTCCTCCCAGGAGCGCCCCTAATAGCGTGCCGACGAAGCGCTGCCCAGAAACAGTGAGCGCCGCACCCAGCGATGATTGCGTGATTACCAGTGTTGTAATCGGCGCCCAGTACGATTGCGGCAGGTGGAACAGCCGCGCTGCCAGCAAAGAAGTGACCGCGGCTATGGCCGTCCGCAGAGAATGCACCAAAGGCGGCCAACTCCTCCATTTGACTGCCGCACTTACCATTTTCACTCACCGCCGTTACCGCCCCTGCCAACTGCCAATTGCCGATCGAATTCAGACATTGTGAGGCAAGTTGGAGCATGGAGCAAGCAGCAAGCTTTGGGAACAGGCGGGTCCGTTTCTCCGGTTGGTGAGTCCGGAGGCGCGATACACGACGCCGGCAACCTTCACGGTAACCACAAACGCCCTGCTTCGCAGTAAAATAAGGCCTTGCAGCCCATGCATATGCCACCGTCCGTAAGCCACTGCGGCCCGCTCGGAGCGGTATGCGCCAACTGACTCGCCTCATCCGTTACGCTCTACCTTATTGGTGGCAGATTCTTGTATCGGTCGTGCTGATGGCTGCCGTGGGCGCACTTGATGCGTTCAAATACCTGCTGGTGAGGCCGGTTTTTGACCGCGTGCTGAATCCGGTCACAGGGTCGAGAGACATCCAGCTCTTCACCATTCCTTACACGCATCACATCGTTTTTCTGCGCCAGTTCGTTCCCGCCCGCATGACGAACGCCTGGAGCGCCGTGGCCTTCGCGCTGGTAGCTTCAACCCTTATCAAAGGAATATGCGACTACGCTGGCACTTATCTGGTCAACCACGCAGGGTACGGCATGATCACCGACCTGCGCGACGATCTGTATAACGCGATCATGCGGCGCTCCTCCGCCTTCTTTTCCAAACACACGACCGGAACCATTCTGTCGGCGATCATCAACGACGTGGAGCGCGTGCAATACGCCATGTCGAGCGTGCTGGCGGAGTTTCTACAGCAGTTCTTCACTTTTATTGCCGTCGCCGGAGTGGTTGTGGTGCTCGGCGGAAACCTCGCCTGGGTTCTCCTGTTGTTCCTTCCCATCATCGTTTACTCATCCCGCAAGATCGGGTCGCGGGTGCGGACCACGACTCGGCACGGGCAGGACAAGCTCGCCGAAATTCAGAATATCCTGCACGAAACCATTACCGGCAACCGCATCGTAAAGGCCTTCAATAACGAAAAATGGGAGATCAACCGTTTTCGCAGCGCGGCGCGGCGGTTGTTTCGCGCAAACCTGCGTTCCGTGGCCGCTTACGCTATAAGTTCACCTCTGATGGATATCGTTGGCGTCGTTGGCATTGCCATGCTGTTGCTTCTGGGCCGTGCCCGCATTGCCCATGGTGAAATGACGCCGGGCATTTTCGTGGCATTCATCACTGCTGTTTTCAGCCTGTACAATCCAGTTCGCAAATTCGCTTTATTCAACAATAATTTCCAGCAGGCGCTGGGCGCATCCAGCGAAATTTTCAAATTCATGGACATGAAAGATGATGTCCGTGAAAAACCGCACGCCCGTCGCCTGCTGCCGTTCTCGCGTACTGTTCAGTTTGAGCGCGTCGGCTTTACCTATGCGGGCGATGCCGAAGAAGCCCGCGAGGTTCTTCACGACATCAATCTCGAAGTGCACCGCGGGGAAGTCGTCGCCATCGTTGGATCGAGCGGCTCAGGTAAGAGCACGCTGGTGCATCTGATCCCGCGTTTCTTCGATGTCACACAAGGCCGTCTGCTCATTGATGGTCATGATGTTCGCGACATCACGCTCGCATCTTTGCGCGAGCAAGTGGGGATCGTCACCCAGGAAACCGTCCTTTTCAACGACACGGTCCGAAATAACATTGCGTACGGCCAGCCGCACGTCCCGCTGAAAGAAGTGGAAGCTGCAGCTCGTGCCGCATTGGCGCACGAGTTCATCAAAGCGCTACCTCGCGGATACGATGAAGTGATTGGCGAACGCGGAGTGCGCCTTTCCGGAGGCGAACGCCAGCGCATCGCAATCGCGCGCGCACTTCTCAAGAACGCCCCCATTCTGATTCTCGACGAGGCGACCTCAGCACTCGACAGCGAGTCGGAAGCTTTGGTGCAATCGGCGCTGCACAATCTGATGAACGGACGAACGGTGTTCGTAATCGCGCACCGCCTTTCAACCATACGCCGTGCCGACCGCATCGTCGTGATCGAAAATGGGGCTATCGCCGATATCGGCGCGCACGAAGAATTGATGACGCGGCTCGGTACATACCGACGTTTATACGAGTTGCAATTCGCCGACTTCGAGCCGAAACTGGAAGCGGCTCAGCCGGGCTAAAAAATCATGCCACTTCGCTCCATGACGGGATTCGCCCAGGTGAAAGGCGAACTTGCGGCGCCGGAACAGAATGCAGCCGCGCCTTCCGCAGCTCTTTCTTCTCAAGCAAACGGGCATCTTGCCTTTTCGCTCGCGCTTAAAAGCGTGAATCACCGTTTTCTCGATCTACACTTTCGCCTGCCCGCGGGTTCCGATTCCCTGGAAATGCAACTGCGCCGTTTGCTGAAAGAAAAAATTGCGCGCGGGCACGTTGAGGTCACATTGAATCTGGAGCGCGGCGGCAGCGATACCCTGGTTCTGAACCGCGCATTGGTGGGTGCTTATATCGCCGCTTTTCGTAAGGCCGCTGGTGAATTCGGTGTTTCTTCCGAACCGGATCTCAATACTGTCCTGCGCATTCCCGGCGCGCTCGATGCCGCGGGCAATCCTGATTTGGCCACGGTCGAATCCGGCGTGATGGAGCGGGTGAATGAGGCGCTCGATCGCTTGAACCAAATGCGCGAGCAGGAAGGGCGCACCATCGAGCGGGAGCTTCGGCAGCGCATGGCTCATTTGCTCGAGGCCGTCAAAACCGTTCAACTCCATCGCCGCAACATGCTTCAGATTTACATGGAGCGTTTGCAAGCGCGGCTTCAGGAGTTGCTCGGATCGAGCACCGACCGCGAACGCATGTTGCAGGAGGCCGCTCTGCTGGTCGATCGCAGCGACATTCAGGAAGAAATTGTGCGTCTGGAAAATCACGTACAGCATTTTCTCGATCTGCTCGATCAACAGGGCGAGGTTGGCAAAAAGCTAGACTTCCTCTTGCAGGAAATGAACCGCGAGGCCAACACTCTGCTCTCAAAAACTTCAGGACTGGCCGGGGAAGCGCTTAAAATCACGGAAGCGGGACTCATCATGAAGGCGGAAATCGAAAAATCGCGTGAGCAGGTGCAGAACCTCGAATGAGTTCTCCGGAACACAAACCACTGGTCTACATCATCTCGGCCCCATCGGGTTCGGGCAAATCAACGCTGGTTAAGGAACTGCTGAAATTGTTTCCCAATCTCGATTTCTCCATTTCTTATACAACGCGCGATCGTCGCGGCAGCGAGGAAAATGGCAAACAGTATTATTTCGTTTCGCGCCTCCAATTCGAGGAAATGGTTTTAGATGACGAGTTCCTGGAGCACGCTAAGGTCTTTGGCAACTATTATGGGACCGCGCGGCGCTTTCTCCGCGAGGCGCAGCAGAAAGGCCACGACCTTCTGCTTGACATCGATGTGCAAGGTGCGGAGCAGATTTTGCGCAAGATTCCCGATGCCACAAGCATTTTCGTTCTGCCGCCCAATCGCAAAACATTGGAAGAGCGCCTGCGCAAACGCGGCGAAGATCGCGAGGATGTAATCCAGAGGCGGCTGATCACGGCCAGCCGCGAAATTCAAAATTACGGGCGCTACAACTACATTCTGGTCAACGATCGCTTGCCTGAATCTATCGAAATGTTGCACGCCATCGTATGTTCGGAGCGCTGGCTGCGCACCGGCCAGCCACTCACGGCCGAATGCTCAGGAACTCTGGCGATTGCTGACCGCTGTCGCCTGGCAAATGCGGGCGCGCGGTTGAAGCCGATTCTGGCGTCGTTCGAGTTGCCGGTGCAATCCGGTGCGAGCTAGTCTTCGGTAACTTGTTTGTGCTATTGCAATCAGCGCGACTTTCAATTTCGTGGGAAAATAGTGAGGCAAGTTGTTTGGAGCGCCGGCGGATCACGAAGCGCGCCAACTTTCGGCAATCAAAAGTAATCTGTTCATTGGGGGAGAGGTTCCATGAAATTGATCGAAGGCTTCGACAGCAACTATCGTTATATCCTGGTCGCCGCCCGTCGTGCCCGCCAATTGCAATCCGGAGCGCCGCCGGTGGTCACAACCAACTCGCGCAAACCCTGCCGCATTGCGCAAGATGAAATTCGCGCCGGGAAGGTGAAATGGGAGATCCCGGAAACCCGCAGTGCCGCGGAACAGGCCGCTGAAGTTCTGGACAAAGCCTTCGGCGAAGCGTAGTCGTCCTCTTTGGCGCGGTGTTTCAGTCTGCGGCCAGCGGACTGATCGTGACGGTTGGCATCGGGCCGTTCGCATCGGGCTGGTTCGTGTCAGGGCATGGCTTCAGCCATGCCGATCGCGATGCCAATGCTTGCGCCTTCAGGCGCTGCTGTTCGGATCATGAAAATCGCACTCGGAGTCACCGGCGGAATTGCCGCCTATAAGGCGGCGGAAATTGTGCGCTTGCTGCAGGAGCGCGGAATCCGCGTGCAGGTCATCATGACCCGCGCCGCGCAAGAATTCATCCGGCCCCTTACCTTCGCCGCACTCTCGGGAGAAAAAGTCATCACAGACATGTTCTCCACCGGCGACAGTCAACCCGCGAACATCGACTCCGCCATAGAACACATTGCGGTCGCTCAATCGATCGACGCTCTGCTCGTAGCTCCTGCAACCGCAGATGTGCTGGCGCAGTTTGCGCAGGGTATCGCCCGCGACTTCCTCTCGACCCTTTATTTGGCAACGACTGCTCCGGTAGTTGTCGCGCCCGCGATGAACGTCAACATGTGGAATCATCCGGCGACGCAAGCCAACCTGGAAATTCTTCGCTCGCGCGGCGTGAAAATTGTCGAACCTGGCTCGGGGTATCTGGCCTGCGGCATGGTTGGCGCCGGCAGGCTTGCCGAGAACGAAGCGATTGTTGCAGCGGTGCTGGAGTCGTTGGGCGCGCAGCAGGATCTTGCCGGAGAAACTGTCCTGATCACCGCCGGCCCGACTCGCGAAAAAATCGACCCCGCGCGTTACCTCACAAACCGTTCGAGCGGACGCATGGGTTATGCCATCGCCGAAGCGGCATTGCGCCGCGGCGCTCGCGTGTTGCTGGTCAGCGGGCCGACTTCACTCACGCCACCCGGCGCAGCCGAAGTTACGCGGGTAGAAACCGCCGAACAAATGCGTGACGCTGTGATGAACCTGCTGCCGCAATCGACTATAGTCATCAAGGCGGCTGCCGTCTCCGATTACCGCGCGAAGCTATCATCACCGCAGAAAATAAAACGCAAGGGTCCGCTAACGCTCGATCTGGAACCCACAGTCGACATCCTGAAAGAGATTGCCCAACGCAAGCAGTCGCAGATTGTCGTCGGCTTCGCCGCCGAAACTGAAAACGTTCTCGAAAATGCCCGCCAGAAGCTTTCGGCCAAGCAACTCGACGCTATCGTCGTCAACGACGTTTCCCGCGAGGGTGTAGGCTTCGATTCCGATCGTAATCAGGTAACGATCATTACGCATGATGAGGTCATCGATGTCCCCGAGACCACGAAGTGGGAAGTTGGCCAACGCGTACTCGATCAAATCGCTCGCCTCCGCCAGCAGCGCAAATCTCCGGTGAAGGCCTGACTCGACTTACCCTGTGTTCCCCTGTGGTTAGGAATTTTAATCGCGCCTCCCTGCACCGCTGCAGTGACTGTCCTCGCAGGCGTACAATCCTTCAGACTCAATTCAGGAGAATGCAATGACACAGAAAGTGATCGATGTCATAGGAACCTCTAAGCAAAGTTTTGCCAAAGCTGCCGAAGCGGCCGTTGCCGAAGCGGCGAAAACCGTCCGCGGCATCAAATGGGCGCATGTGGAATCGCTCGACATGCAACTCGAAGGCGCGAAGGTGCTGCTCTATCGCGCCACAACCAGGATTTACTTTGACGTGGAGAAGTAAGATTTGCCGATTACACTCGACCGGGAAACGCGGCGCGCTTTAGCTGAGCGCGTCCGCTATTATCACGAATTGGGAATCTACGATTTTTACCATCGAGAGTTCCTGCGCCCAGACGAAGCGGTAGCCAGCGAGCTATCATCGACTTCAGACCCGCGAGAGGAAATGTCCGGAAAAAAATCTTCTGCAGTCCGCGCCAACGTCGAAACGCCAGCACTCGAAATAGTTCAGTCAAGGCCTGAAATCGGAGTCGCCGAGCCTGTCTCTGCCCTAAAGCTCGTCCGTGAAGACCTGGGCGATTGCACGCGTTGCAAACTGCACCAGCAGGGACGAAAACAAATCGTGTTCGGCGTAGGCAACCCTGCTGCCGAACTCATGTTTGTGGGCGAAGGGCCCGGTGCCGACGAAGATGCTCAGGGTGAACCGTTCGTTGGCCGCGCCGGCCAATTGCTCAACAATATGATCAAAGCGATGGGCCTGCGCCGCGAAGATGTTTACATCGCGAACGTCGTAAAATGCCGTCCTCCTGGCAATCGAACCCCCGAGCGTGATGAGTGCGATACCTGCTCGCCGTTTTTGATGCGGCAGATCTCCGTGATCAAGCCTAAAGTCATTGTCGCGCTGGGTGCGGTTGCGGCGAAGAATCTGTTGGCCATTAATGCGCCGATGTCTGAGCTGCGCGGCCGTTTTTATGATTTCAAGCCCGCAGGCAGCGATCCCTCATGGCCAGGCGCGCGCCTTGCGGTTACGTACCATCCTGCATTTCTTCTGAGAGATCCGCGGCAAAAAGGCGAGGCGTGGAAAGATTTGCAGATGGTGATGAAGTATTTAGGATTACCGATGCAGCCACCTTCCCGCTGATCGCGTTACCATTCTCTTGCCAGCGAACGCCGGCGCCACATGCCAGAATTCTGCGACGTTGCCCTGCCCGTGCCCCTCGACATGGTCTTCACCTACCGTGTTCCGGAGGGGATTGCCCCCGTGGTCGGCGGCCGAGTGCTCGTGCCTTTCCGACAACAGCGCATGACTGGGATCGTTGTAGAACTGCATGACCGCGTTCCTGCGGTCAAAACCAAGAGCGTCGCAACCGTGCTCGACTCCGTGGCAGCGCTCGATGATCAACTCTTACGCCTCGGCCGCTGGATCGCCGATTATTATCTGGCTCCGATCGGCGAAGTTTTCCGCACCATGCTGCCACTGCAGGCAGAATTCAAGCGCGCGGTCGCTTACCGTATTACGGCTGAAGGCCGCACGGCGCTGCATCTGGCGGGAATATCAGGATCGTCCGCACGCTCAAGGCGAACGCCGGAAGAGCAGGGACAAGAATTCCGTGTGCTGGATTATTTGGCTTCTCAGGATTCTGGCCTAGACAGCGGCGCCGTGCGGGAGCAGAGGTTGCGATTTGCCACGCACGCTTCCAGAAAAAGTCTCGATAGCATGCTGCGTAAAAAATGGCTTGCGCGCCAGGATGTGTCGAACATCCGCGATGCAAAGCGAACCGCCAAAATCGCACTCTTAAGATCCGCCGAAGGAAAACTCAACAGTAATCAAAGAACCATCATTGAAACAATCGCCTCTGCCGGAGGCCGGCTTCCCGTGGAAATCCTGCAGTCGCTTGATGTCCCCCGCTCCACGCTAAGCACGTTAGTAAAACGGAAACGTATCGAGATCGTCGAAGAACCGTTGGCCCCCGGAGCGCCCCGCGCCAAGCCACGGCCCTCTCCGTTCGGGTTCGAATTAAACCAGGGACAGAAAACCGCACTCGATAAGTTGAATGAAGCAGTCAGCACAAAGAAGTTTTCCGGCATCCTCATGCATGGCGTAACTGGCTCAGGGAAAACGGCGGTCTATCTGTCGGGCATGCGCGAAGTGCTGGAAAGTGGGCGCTCGGCCATTCTTCTCGTCCCCGAAATCGGACTCACGCCCGCCGTCGCCGCCGACCTGCATCAGATTTTTGGCGACGAAGTCGCCATTCTGCACTCCGCGCTTTCGGACAAAGAACGCGCCCAGCAGTGGCACCGCATCAAGAACGGCGAAGCGCACATGATCGTAGGCACGCGTTCGGCTGTGTTC
>Ga0181522_10002025_pt1 | contig 11795 bp, 13 predicted proteins | sample PEATcosm2014_Bin_27_FD_121103 | JGI IMG/M metagenome (GOLD analysis project Ga0181522, IMG submission 121103) | Peatland microbial communities from MTU Mesocosm Facility, Houghton, MI, USA - PEATcosm2014_Bin05_10_metaG | ecosystem: Environmental > Terrestrial > Soil > Wetlands > Peat | place...
CGAGAGCCAGACGTTGAGCTCCAAGCGCACGACGGCGTGACCGCACTCCTGGAGCGCCTGCGCGACGGCACGGGCCGACGCGCGGCTCACTTCGGCCTCCGCGGAGGCCCCCCCCTCCACGACAGCAATGGATAGCCTGCCCGGCATCTCAGGAGCCGTCCCCGATCTTGACCTTCGTCCACGAGGGCGCCGTCGACGGCGTGACCGGGGGTACGGGCGGCGTGGGTCCCTCGGGTGGCGGGGGGTTCGAAAGGTCGACGAGCTCGATCCCGAGGCGCGCAGAAACCTCGAAGACGCGCGGGTCGCGGTAGAACTCCCCAAAGACGATGCGAGTAATGCCCGCGTTGGCGATGAGTCGGAAGCACCCCCAACAGGGCGAGGCGGTGACGTAGATCGACGCCTCGTCGATGCGAACCCCGGCTCGCGCGGCCTGGACGATCGCGTTGGCCTCGGCATGGACCGTCCTGACGCAGTGGCCGTCCTCGATTAAGTGCCCTTCGTCGTCGCAGTGCGGGAGGCCGCGGACCGAGCCGTTATAGCCGGTCGCCAAGATCATGCGATCACGCACAATCACGGCGCCGACGAACTTGCGATCGCAAGTCGATCGCGACGCGACGGTGCGCGCGATGTTCATGAAATACGCCTCCCAGGATGAACGCTCACGCATGCTCGCTTGCTCACCTCGGCCCCCCTTTCGATTCCCGGAAGATACCCCGAATTGGATTGGAGGCGGCTTTTCTACTCCTATCTTTGGCCGATTGTGCCTAAATCCTCCGATGCCATCCCCTCTCGTATCCATTCTCATGGGCAGCAAGACCGACCTGGACGTATTGACCGCCGCGCGGGAAGTGCTCGACTCGTTCGCCGTCCCGCACGAGGTGCGCGTGCTCTCGGCGCACCGGACCCCCGACGCGCTCTCCGCCTATGTCGAGGACGCCGATCGACGCGGGGTGGAAGTCTTCATCGCTGGGGCGGGCGGAGCGGCGCATTTGCCCGGGGTCGTGGCCGCCAAGACGCTCCGGCCCGTGCTGGGGGTTCCGATCCCGTCGACCGCCCTCCTCGGGATGGACGCGCTCTTGTCGATCGTGCAAATGCCCAAGGGGATCCCGGTCGCGACCTTCGCCGTAGGCAAAGCGGGGGCGGGGAACGCGGCGATTTTTGCCGTGATGATCCTCGGGCAGAAGCGCCCGGAGCTCGTGGCGAAGCTGGCTGCGCAGCGACTCGATCAGGCCAAGGCGCTCGTCGCCGCGCAGGTGGTGGAGTAGAGCTACGCCCAGCGGATCAGGGACGTCTCATACGGGTGGGTCATCGCTGAGTTCCAGGGCATGAGTCGTGCTGCGAAGGCGTGAGCCCCGCTGTCCTTCGCCACGATCTCACCCGAGAAGAGACACACCCCGTGCGAAAGCTCGCCCTCCAGCTTCATGCGAACGATCTCACCCCGCGACAGCTCGTGCCCCCCTTCGGTCGGCCCGTGGTAGAGCTCGACCGCCACGTCGTCGGGGGTCAGCGAGCCGAGCGAGACGACGGCCGATACGACCGCCTTGTCCCCCACCGTGAGCGCCTCCGGAGAGCGCAGCGTCACTTCTTGGATTCGCACGTGGGGCCACGCATCCCGCACGCGCTGCTTCCACGCGGCGAGCGTCGTTGCCGCGGCGAGCCCGTCCGCCATCATGCGATGCGATAGGGCGGCCCCGGGCACGTAGAAGCGCTCGGCGTACTCGCGCACCATGCGCGCGGTGTTGAACGTCGGGACGAGCTTGGCGATCGCGCTCTTCATTCGCTTGATCCATCCGCGCGGAAGGCGATCGTTCTTTTCGCGCGCGAAAAAAAGCGGGACGACCTCGCGCTCCAGGATGTCGTAGAGGAGAGACGCTTCGATGCCGTCGCCCGCATCGTTCGTGTACTCCTCGCCGTGGCCGATGGCCCATCCGACCTGCCACCCGTGGCTCTCCCACGCCTCGGCCCACCACCCGTCGAGCACGCTCACGTTGAGCGCGCCGTTGGCGGCCGCCTTCATGCCGCTCGTTCCGCTCGCCTCGAGCGGCCGCCTGGGCGTGTTCAGCCACACGTCGACCCCGCTCGTCATCGCGCGCGCGATGCGCATCTCGTAGTCCTCGAGGAAGACGACCTTTCCGCGCAGCAACGGATCCCGGCTCGCGTGGACAATCGAGCGAATGAGCTCCTTACCCCCGCGATCCTGGGGATGGGCCTTTCCGGCGAACACGAGCTGCACGGGGCGCTCGGGATCACCGACGAGCTTGCGCACCCGGGCGAGGTCGCTGAAAAGAAGAGCGGCTCGCTTGTAGGTGGCGAAGCGGCGAGCGAAGCCGATCGTAAGCGCGTCCGGATCGAGCACCTCTTCCGCACGGGCAATTTCTTCTCCGGGGCTGCCGCGGCGCGCCGCGGAGGCCGCGAGCCACTGCCGGGCGAGGGTGACGAGGCGACGGCGCCGGTGCTCGTGCGTCTGCCAGAGCTCCCCGTCGGGGATCTCGTGGACCTTCTCCCAGAGCGCCGAGTCGTCCGCCTGCTCGGCCCAACGCGGCCCGAGGTAGCGCGTGAAGAGGACCCCCAGCTCGTGCGAGACCCAAGACGGGATGTGCACACCGTTGGTGATCGCCTGGATCGGGATCTCGTGGTCGGGCAGCTCCGGCCAGAGCGGCTTGTACATCTTTCGCGAGACCACGCCGTGCAGCTTGGCGACCGCGTTGTAGTTGTCGGACGTGCGAATGGCGAGAACCGGCATCGAGAAGGCGCCCCGGTCGTGGTCCGTAGGGCGGCCCAGACCGAGCAGCTCGTCTTCCCGGAGGCCGAGCGGCGCCCGATAAGGCTCGAGGTAGCGGCGAACGAGATCCGGGACGAACGCGTCGTTGCCGGCGGGCACGGGCGTGTGGGTGGTGAACACGTTGCTGGCCGAACAGGCTTCGATGGCCACGGTAAAGCTCACGCCGTAGTCGCGCATGACGCGGGCGATACGCTCGAGCGCGAGGAAGGCGGAGTGCCCTTCGTTCATGTGGCACACGGTCGGCGTAATGCCCACGGCCGCGAGAGCGTGTACTCCACCGATGCCGAGCATGATCTCCTGACGGACGCGGAACTCCTGGTCCCCGCCGTAGAGCGGGCCGGTGATGCCTCGGTCCTCGGGGCGATTCTTCTCGAGGTTGGTGTCGAGGAGAAAGAGCGGCACGCGTCCGACCTGCACTTTCCACAGCTGGGCACTCACCGCGCGATCGGGGTATGCGACGTGGATGAGGAGTCGCTCCCCTTCGGCGTCTTTCACGGGGAGGACCGGGAGCCGGTGCCAATCGTTGACGGGATAGCGCTCGTTCTGCCACCCGTCGTCGTTCAAGAACTGGCGAAAGTAGCCCTCCGTGTACGCAAGGCCCACCCCGACGAGCGGCAGGCCGAGATCGCTCGCGGTCTTCAGGTGGTCGCCGGCGAGGACGCCGAGGCCCCCTGAATAGATCGGGAGAGACTCGTGCAGGCCGTACTCCATGGAGAAGTACGCGATCGTGGATTTCGCCGCCTCCGGGAACCGCCGGGCAAACCAGCCTTTCTGCGTCATGTACTGGTCGAGGGTGGTGCACGCGGCGTCGAGGTGCGCGGCGAAGCCGTCGTCGGCGGCGAGCTCGTCGAGTCGCTGCTGGGAGATCTGCGACAGGAGCTCGATGGGGTTGCCGTGCACCTCCTGCCAGAGGTCACGGTCGATGCGGGCGAACAGCTCGCGCGCGATGGGCGACCACGCCCACCATAGATTGTTCGCAAAGCCGCGGAGCCTCTGAAGAGAGGCGGGTAGGCGCGGGACCACCGTGAAGTGTCGGAGCGTGGGCATGGCGCGCACGATAACCCAGGAAATCTTCCCTGCGCGCTTTCGCAAGAGCGATCCTGGTATGACACACTCCGGAAACGATGCGTCCCGATAGGCTCTCCCGCTTGCCTCGCTCCGTCTGGGGGATCCTGCGCGAAGCCGCGCGTCACGTCTTGCGCCATCCGGTGGTGGGGGTCGCCGCCGCAGCGCGTACGGAGGATGGACGCTGGCTCCTCGTCCGGCGCGCCGATACCGGAACGTGGGCTCTGCCGGGGGGCACGCTCGAGTGGGGCGAGACGCTCTTGGCATCGCTCCGTCGTGAGCTGCTCGAAGAAGCCGGCGCGGCCCTTCGGGGCCCCGCTCACCTGGTCGGGGTCTATTCGAGGCCCGACCGCGACCCACGCTTTCATGGCGTGACTGTCCTCGTCGCGTGCGAGGTCCATCCTCCGACCCGTCCGCCGGCCAATCCGCTCGAGATTCGCGAGGCACGCCTCTTCGTCGAGGCGGATCTCCCTGGGGAGCTGGCAATGGGGCAGAGCGACATGCTCGCTGCGGCGCGCCGCGGCGGAGCGGAGCCCGTCCTCGAATGACGGGAGCCGGCTCGCGACGCCGGCCTCTACGTCTTGGCGCTCTTGAGCCGCGCAGTCACCTCGATCTCGATGCGCATCTTGGGGTCGATGAGCCCCGCCACGATCGCCGTCGCGGCGGGGCGTGACGCGCCAAATGCGCGGCGCAGCGCGGGCCAGCAAGGCTCGAAATCGCCCCCGTCTGGGAGGATATAGCGCACGCGTACGACGTCGTCGAAGGTCGCACCTGCCTTACCCAGGGCGCCTTCGATGTTCTTGAGTGCCTGCTCGCACTGCGCCAGAGCCCCCTCGGGCAACGTCATCGTCGCATAGTCGAAGCCCGTCGTTCCGGACACGAAGACGAAGTCACCGTCCACGATGGCGCGCGAGTAGCCGATCTGCTGCTCGAATGTGGAACCGGAGGAGATTTTGCGACGGTCGGAGCTCACGTTCGTTCCTTTCTGCCGGTACTCGTGGCGACAATGGACTCCCCGTGGCCGCTCGTTCCCCCGGAACCGCCCGAGGGCGAGGGCGAGAGGGAGAGACTTCCTCGCGTCAGATCGCGAAAGACTTGAGCTCGATCTGATTCAAGTCACAGATGCCAAGACCGAGATCGGCGGCCGTCTGGATGTACGCGGCGGGGCGCCCGACCGCAGCGACAGTCGGCAAGTGGTGCTCCACCCGCGCCTTGTCGACGAGATCCATGCCCAGAGCATCGATGGCTACCGGATCGGTCGACACGTAGACGGCCTCGTGCGGGAAGACGTATTGCGGCTGACGCCAGAGCGGACCGCCGTCGGCCATGATCTTGAAGCCGTCGACCACGTTGAGCCGCACGCGCGTCTTAACGATATCTTGGGCGTAGAGCATCGCGATCTGAGGCGACGCGTGGTGGCCGTGGAACAGGGCCGGCTTCAGCTGGCACCCCTGCGCCATGTTCTTGAGCGCTCCAGTATAGCCGCAGATCGAGTGATCCTTGATGAGGCCGAAGTTGATGACGGCGGTCGATTCGGTCAGCGCGGTGCAGAACCGGGTCGAGATGCCGGTTCCCGGAATGAGGCGCTCGGCCATCTTCGCGTCGGTGTTGTTGTGGATAGAGATCTTAACCCCCGCCGGAACGTTCTTCTCCGAGATGCGCGTCGCGGTGAAGTAGCCGTACCACTGTTCGAGGACGGTGATGTTCTCGGGCGGGACGCCTGCGGCGATCATCGCGTCGATGAACGGGAGGACGAGCTCCTTGTTCGTCGTCATGTTCTGCTGCGCGATCCCGTTGACCTTGACGCATACCTTGTCGTCCTTGTGGACGAAGCGGCCGACGGCCTGGACGAGATCGGGCTTCCCTGTGAGCTCGATCATCGCGCGCTCCAGCATTTGCCTGGCGTCGTCCGCCTTCGGGTAGAGCTTGTTCGGCATGAGCGAGTCGCTCTTGGTCACTTTCACGATGCGCCCGGGCGCGGTGAAGGGGACGAAGCCGGATGGCGGCACGGCCGCGAGGTTCGGTCCGGCGTGAACCTCGGCCGCGTCGGCGAGCGCGCTTTGTCCGCGCAGAAGGACGCTACCGACGGCGATCGCGGTCGCTCCCTGGACGAAGCGTCGCCGATCCACGCGGGACTCGCGCGGAAGGGCGGTCACGCCGTCGCGGGTTTGCTCGAGGCTGGCCTCATCGAACGAACGCTTGCTTTCCATGACGCGCCTCACGACACCCGCGTCTCTTTCCTAACCGCGGGATGCCCCATGACGTAGCACCGGAGGGCCGGTCCGGGCAAACCGTTCCAGGGAGTCTGTCCAGGGACACCCTTCGAACCTGCCTGGCCAGAGGCGTGTACGCCCGGCGCAGCGTATTTCTCGAGTAAGGAGCGCGGATCACCCGCGGCACGCGGTTCGCTATCTCCCTCCGTGACCCGTCGGCGGCTGACCGCACGGGCGAGGAGGTCATGAACATGAATGCAAACGGAGCGGCGATGAAGGTGGTCTACACGGTGGTCGAGCGTTCTCCTGGCAAGTCGTTCTGGACTCGGGTGGGCGTCGGGTTCGTCAACCGCGACGGATCGATGAATCTCAAGCTCGACGCCATCCCGGTGAACGGCACCCTGCAGGTGCGCGACTGGGACGAGCGCGACGGCGCGTCGCGGACGCAGGGCCCACCTGGCCCGTCGTCGATGCCCCGAACGGTGCCGCGCCCAGAGTCCGGTGGAGCACCCGCCGCACGGGGGGGCTCGGGGCTGGGACCGGGGATGGGATTCGGCGCCGGCTCGAATGGGGCGAGCCTGAGAGGGGACACATCCGACACGTCGGGAGGGCTCGCGTAGCGCGAGCGGCGAGCCATGAAGCCCTTTCGATTTCGACGCGGGGGGTTGGCCCTGTGGCTCGCCGAAGTCTGGCACAAGGCGGCGGCGTGGCGATGGGCGGCTCCCATCGTTCGCGCCGCGGCCGCCTCGCTCGGACTCATTCTATTAGCCGCGATTGGGCGATCGGCGCTCGCTCGCGGTTCGAGCAGTTCGAGCAAGTCCTCATCTTCGGCCACCGATTCCCCCGCGAACGACTCTCCCGCGGAGGTTCACCCCGGCGAGGTCATCCCGAGCGCTTCCCCGGGCCCCGTCAGCAGCCCGGTCGCGAGCCCTGGCTCGAGCGTCGCCGCCGTGCTCGCGGTCGCCCCGCCTCCATCGCCAAACGACGCAGCCCTCCCTGACGCTGGGGACGACACGCCCCGTCGCCGCGCGACGCCCGACGACCCGGTTTTTTTGAACCAGGCGACCACGGCCGACCTCCGCCGTCTGCCGGGCGTCGGGGCCAAACGCGCGCAGGCCATTCTGGCCCTTCGGGACCGAATCCAGCGTTTTCGACAGATCGAGGACTTGCTCAAGGTCAAGGGGATGGGGCGAGCGTCTCTTCGCAAGATCCGGCCTCTCGTCCGGCTCGACCTCCCCCCTCCCGCGGCGAGCGACGCCGGTGTTACGCATCCGCCCCCTTCACCCGGCTGATGTCCGCGCCGAGCGCTCCGAGTTTTTCCTCGATGTGCTCGTAGCCGCGATCGAGGTGGTACACGCGCCGCACTTCGGTTTCGTCCTCCGCTACGAGGCCGGCAATCACGAGCGATGCGCTCGCCCGAAGGTCGGTCGCCATGACGCTCGCACCGTAGAGCTTCTGGACACCCTGGACGACCGCAGTGTTTCCGCGGAGCGCGACGCTCGCGCCCATCCGCTGGAGCTCGGGGACGTGCATGAAGCGATTCTCGAAGATCGTCTCCGTGACCACGCTCTCGCCTCGCGCCAGACACATGAGCACGAGGAACTGGGCTTGCATGTCGGTCGGAAACCCTGGGTGGGGCGCGGTCGTGACGTGCACCGGCCGGAGCGCCCCGGCGCGTCGTACGCGGATGGCGTGGCCCTCTCCAGTGATCTCGACTCCCGCCAGGCGGAGCTTGGCGACGAGAGCTTCGATGTCGCCCAGGTGGGCCCCCTCGACGAGGACGTCGCCGCCGGTGGCCGCCGTAGCAACGAGATATGTGCCGGCCTCGATGCGGTCCGGGATGATAGCGTGGTCGAAGGGCGCGAGCTCGCCGCGCTCGGCCCCCTTGACGTGGATGACGTCGGTGCCGGCTCCGTCGACGTCCGCCCCCATCTTGTTGAGGACGCGCCCGAGCTCTTCGACCTCGGGCTCGCGTGCACAGTTGACGAGCGTGGTCCTGCCCTTTGCCAGCGCCGCCGCCATCATCAGGTTCTCGGTTCCCGTGACCGTGGGGAGATCGAAGTAGACCTCGGCACCCCTGAGCCGGCCGCCGCCGTCTGGACCCTCCGCAATCACGTAGCCGCGCTCGAGCCGAATCTTGGCCCCCATGGCTTCGAGCCCTTTGAGGTGCTGATCGACGGGCCGCGCCCCTATCGCGCACCCCCCTGGGAGCGATACCTTGGCGCGTCCGAAGCGGGCCAGGAGGGGCCCGAGCACGAGAATGCTGGCCCGCATCTGCTTGACGAGCTCGTAGGGGGCCTCGGGCTTGATCTGGCTCCCGGCGTCGACGCGAACCACAGGAGGTTCGACGGTCACGCCCCGGCCGAGGAAGCGCAGGAGCGCAGCAGTCGTGTCGATGTCGCGGAGGGCGGGGACGTTGCGAAGGAGACTCGCGCCGTCGGAGAGGAGCGTCGCGCACAGAATGGGGAGCGCCGCGTTCTTCGCGCCGCTGACGCGAACCTTCCCAAGGAGCTGCTTGCCGCCGCGGAGTCGAATCGCGTCCATGCTCCGACCATTGCCAGAAGACGGGCTCGCTTGACCAGGGGTGGAAATAGCTCAGCCGTTGTCCAGCGGCCGGGTGGTTCCGGCGTGGAAGCGGCGTCACGCCGTGCTTTTGGTCTTCCTGTTCCTTCGGTCCTCCGCTAAAGCCCAGGAGGCCAATTCTCCATGCTCGTAAGAACTTACGCTCCCGTCTTCTTGATGCTCACTGTCGCGGCGCTCGTCTCGGGCCTTTTCTTCACGCTCGCGAGCGTCCTCGGCAAGAAGCGGCCAACGCCGGAAAAGATGGAGCCCTACGAGTGCGGGAGCGAGAGCTCCGGCGGCCGTCACGTCAAGCTCTCGGTCAAGTTCTACCTCAGCGCGATTCTCTTCGTCGTCTTCGACATTGAGTCGGTCTTCGTCTACCCTTGGGCTCTGCATTTTCGAACACTTGGGTGGGCAGGCATGATCGAGATGATGAGCTTCCTGGCGGTGATCGCCGTGGCGCTGCTCTACGTCTGGCGCAAGGGCGCGCTCGAGTGGGAAAGCTAGGGACGATGAGCGCCACGCGCACGGTCGCCCTCGACGGCAACGAGTCTGGCTTCGCCACGTCGAAGCTCGGTCCACTTCTGGCGTGGGCCAGGAAGTACTCCCTGTTTCAGTACCCCTTCGTGACTGCCTGCTGCGGAATGGAGTTCATGAGCGTGGCGAGCCCCCGCTTCGACGTCGCGCGCTTCGGCGCGGAGGCGCCGCGCTTCTCCCCGCGCCAGTCCGATCTCCTCTGGGTGGTCGGGACCATCAGTCAGAGGCAGGCGCCGGTGCTGCGCCGCATCTACGAGCAAATGATGGATCCCAAATGGGTGCTCGCCTTCGGCACCTGCGCCAGTTGCGGCGGATTCTACGATAACTACACCACCATCCCCGGGATCGACAAAATCATTCCGTGCGACGTTTATGTGCCCGGATGCCCCCCGCGCCCCGAGGCCGTTTTGGACGGACTCCTCCTCCTGCAAGACAAGATCGCCTCGGGCGATCGGACGCCCGGGGTCGTGCAGTCGGGCGTCGTCAAGCCACGCGAAGATCCGCTCCTCACGTTGCGCAAGAAGTCGGACGCCGAGAGGCCCCTCAGAGACGCCTCGACGAAAGCGCAGGCGCCGCGCGCATCGGCCGGCAGCCCCAGGGCGACCCCCGTCGTGCCACGCAAGCACGACGACGACTTACCCGAGGACTTGGACGAGGAAGACAACGACGCGGACGAGGGGGTCGAATGAGCAAGCTAGTGCTCGAGAGGCTCGTCGCAAAATTTGGTTCGGATGTTCTCGAGACGCATAGTGATTTTGGCGACGACACGGCTCGAGTATCCCCCGAGATATGGCGAGCCGTCGGTGAGTTCCTCCGCAAGGATCCGGCGCTCGACTTCGATCTCTTCGTCGACCTTTGCGGCGTCGATTATCCGGAGCGCGCCGACACGGGAGAGCGCGTCGAGGTGGTCCTGCATCTTTACTCCATCGGTCGCCGGCACCGCGTTCGCATCAAGACGCGCGTCGGCGACCAAGATATGGAGAGGGCCGAGCTCGAGAGCCTCACATCGATCTGGTCGGGTGCGAACTGGTTCGAGCGTGAGGTCTACGACATGAGCGGCGTGACGTTCCGGGGGCACCCCGACCTCCGTCGCATCCTGATGTATCCGGAGTTCGTGGGGCACCCTCTTCTCAAGGACTACCCCGCGAACAAGACCCAGCCGCTCGTGCCTTACCGCTCGGAAGCCGAGGCCGGCGTCCCGCTCGAGAAGCTCGCCCCCTTCCGCGAAGACGAAGGGATGAGCTTCCCACGGCGCGGACCGGGACACGCCGTCACGCCGGTAGCCGATCGGGAGCGAGACTAGTCGATGGAGGCCATGGATCTGCTGCTCGAAGAGGGAGAACTCGAGCTCCCGTCCGAGCCGATGCACCTCAATATGGGGCCATCGCACCCGGCGATGCATGGCACCGTGCGTATCGTGCTCGAGCTCTCCGGAGAGACCATCCTCAAGGCGGATGTGCAGATTGGTTACTTGCACCGCGGTTTCGAGAAAATGTGCGAGCGAGGTACGTGGGCGCAGGTGTTCCCCTACGCGGACCGGCTCAACTATGCGTCGCCGATGCTGAACAACGTGGGCTACGCCCTCGCCGTCGAGAAACTCTGCCAAATCTGCGTCCCCGACCGCTGCCAGTATTACCGCATGATCTTGGGCGAGTTCGCGCGCATCGCCGACCACTTGACCTGTACGGGCGCCATGGCGATGGAGCTCGGGGCGTTCACGCCCTTCCTCTGGTTCTTGAAGGCGCGCGAAATCATCTACGATCTGCTCGAGGAAGAGACGGGGGCCCGCCTGACGCACTCGTTCGGTCGCATCGGCGGCGTCGCGAACCCCCCGAGTCCGTCGTTCAAGGAGATGTGCAGGGGGGCGTTACCGCGCGTGGTTGCGCTGGTGGAGGAGGGGGAGAAGCTCCTCCTCAAGAACCGTATCTTTCTCGATCGCGTGCAGGGTGTCGGGGCGATTTCGCAAGCCGATGCCATCGCTCTCTCGTGGACCGGCCCGTGCCTTCGGGCGACTGGCGTAGCCTACGACGTCCGGAAGGCTCATCCGTATCTCAAGTACGACGAGGTCGATTTCAGCGTGCCCGTCGGCAAGAACGGGGACGCCGCTGACCGCTTTTTCGTCCGCTTGGAAGAGATTCGCCAGAGTCGGCGCATCATCGAGCAAGCGTGCGACAAGATGCCCGACGAGGGCCCGGTGAACGCGGACGACCCTCGCGTGATGCTCCCCGCAAAGGACGCCGTCTACACGACCATCGAGGCGACTATCCAGCACTTCAAGCTCATCATGGAGGGGGCGAAAGTTCCCAAGGGGGAGACGTACTCGTATACCGAGGGGGGCAACGGAGAGCTGGGCTTTTACCTGGTCTCTGACGGAAGCGGTACGCCGTACCGGGTGCGCATCCGACCGCCCTGCTTTCCCATTACCGGCGGGCTCGCGAAGCTCATCACGGGGGGCATGTTGAGCGACGTCGTCCCGGCGTTCGGATCTTTGAACATGATCGGGGGCGAGTGTGATCATTAGTCTACATGCGGTTTGGGGCCCCGACCTCAAACCAGGCGCTTCATCCCCTCTCCCAGCGGGCGAGGGGGATTTGCCCGCGGAACGCTTCCTCTCTGCCCCTCTCCCTCCGGGAAAG
>Ga0181522_10002026_pt1 | contig 11793 bp, 14 predicted proteins | sample PEATcosm2014_Bin_27_FD_121103 | JGI IMG/M metagenome (GOLD analysis project Ga0181522, IMG submission 121103) | Peatland microbial communities from MTU Mesocosm Facility, Houghton, MI, USA - PEATcosm2014_Bin05_10_metaG | ecosystem: Environmental > Terrestrial > Soil > Wetlands > Peat | place...
ATCATGTAGTGGGCTGCGGGGGCGACCGGCACGAGCTCACTCGCCGGGTCCAGGCCCGCCTCCCGTAGCGCCGCCACGACGTTGGGAAAGCGGGCCGGGTCGATGCCGCGCATGTCGAGCCCGACCGAGCGCTCGTCGGTCTCCGCGAGCCGCCGCTGGATCGCCCTGGCGACCTCGTCGCGTGGCGCCAGCTCGTCGACGAAGCGCTCGCCGGAGGCGTCGTGCAGGGTCGCCCCCTCGCCCCTGATCGCCTCCGTGATCAGGAAGCCCTCGCGGCCCGGGACGCCGATCACGGCCGTCGGGTGGAACTGCAGCATCTCCAGGTCGGCCAGCTCGGCGCCGATGGCATGGGCCAGCAGTAGGCCGACGCCCTGCGAGCCCGGCGGGTTGGTCGTCCGGGCCCACAGCGCTGCAGCTCCTCCCGTGGCCAGCACCACGGCGCCGCTGCGCACGAGCGTCCCGTCCTCGCAGAGCAGCCCCCGGCAACGGCCCTGCGCACGCCACAGGGCCCTCGCCCGGGCCCCCTCCAGCACGGCGATGCGCGCGTCGGATGCCACCAGCGCCGACAGCTGGCGAACGACCCTGCGACCCGTCGCGCTGCCGCCGGCATGCACGACGCGGCGCACCGAGTGCCCCCCCTCGAGCCCCAGCGCCAGGCGGCCGAAGCGGTCGGCGTCGAAGCGAACCCCCAGCGACTGCAGGTCGCGGACGCAATCCGGCGCCTCGCGCACGAGCGTCTCGGCGGCCGAGCGGCGCACCAGCCCGCGCCCCGCCGTCTCGGTGTCCTGCAGGTGCAGCTCGAAGCTGTCCTCGGCGGACAGGGCCGCAGCCAGGCCGCCCTGAGCCCAGTAGCTCGCCGTCTGGGCCAGCGGTGTCGCCGAGACGAGCACCACCCTGGCTCCCTCGCGGGCCGCGCACAGCGCCCCGTAGAGCCCGGCTGCGCCGGCGCCGACGACAGCGACGTCGGCCTCGAGGGCGCTCGCCGTTTCAGGGAGGCGCATCGGCCGAACCGTATCGCCCGTGTCGCCCCGGCTACTTGATGCCGAGCTTGAGCTTGAGCTTTTCGAGCTCGCGCAGGCGACCTTTGCCTGCTCTGGTCGTGCTCGCCCCCGAGCCGCCCGTGGCCCCGCTGCCGAGCCCGAGGGAGCCGGTGCTGGTCGTCGAGCCCGGCCGGCCCGGCGTCGAGGTCGTCGGAGTCGTCGTCGTGACGGTGGGGGTCGTCGTCGAGCCCGCGCCCGGTGCGAGCAGCGAGGGGGTCGTCGTCGTCACGATCCGCGTCGAGGGCGCCGGCGTCTGTCCCGAGTCGCCTGCCAGCTTGACGAGGGCCGCCGCCAGGGCGCCGAGGGCGAGCGCCGCCACGACGATGAGGGCGGCGACTGGTGCGCGCCAGTTGGGCGCCGCCGCCAGCCGGGTGCGGGCGGCCGCTCCGCAGCGCAGGCACCACTCCTGGTCGGGGGCGAGCGCGGCGCCGCACAGTGGGCACGCTTCGGTGGTCTGCGCAGGGGAGGGGGGGCTCGCCGTCGAGGGTCCCGGAGCGCTGGCGACGGGGGTGCTCACGACCCCGGCGGGTGCAGGATCTCCGTGGCTTCCTCGACGGGCTGCTGCGCCTGCTCGGGGGCGGGCTGTGGCGCCCGGCTCGGCGGGGCCGGCGAGCGGCCCTCGGAGGCGGCCTGCGAGGCCAGTGGCCCCTTCGGTCGCCCGACAGTGGGCTGCGGAGCTCTAGAGGACGTCGGTGCCGGCACGGCCGCGGTCGCCTGCGCGGACGAGGGGCGGGCCGGCGGCGGGAAGGCGGGGCTGGCGACGGCCTGACCCGGCGGCGGGGCCTGGACAGGCGGCGGGGCCTGGGCCGGCTGCAGGGGGGCGACCGCGGGCGGGGCCGGCGTCCCGGCCGGCGCGCCCGCCATCGGCAGGTCGGCGTCCCTGCGCATCGCCAGCCCGCAGTTGGGGCAGAAGCGGTCTTCGCTCGCGTGGATGGCGGCGCAGCGGGGGCAGGCCGTGATACCGGCCTCGCGCAAGACCGTGACGGGACGGCGTTCCTTGAGGGCCGCTTCGATCGCGCGCAGCTCGGAGTCGATGTGGCCGAGAGTGCTGAGCTTGGCCAGCACCAGGGCGTCGTTGCGCTGCCCGAAGCGGTGCAGGCTGAAGACGAGACCGCCGAGGTCCCGATATGCGAGCTCCCTGGCACGGCGCAGGAACCGTGCGCGACGTCGAGCCCGGCCACGGGAGCCGAAGCCCTGCTGCTCGGCGGCCGCGGGCTGGAGTTGGTCGCTGCTCGCGGGCTCCTGTGCCGGCGGCTCAGGTTGGGTCGTGCCGGATGGTTGATCCACGCCGGATTAACACTACCCACCGGCGTGCTGGCTGCGTGCAAGTGCCTGCGACCATGCATCCCTGACGGCTTCGGCCATGGCCGTCGCGGAGAAGCGCTCGGCCGCCGAGCGCCCCTGCACACGAGGGTCCTGCTCGGCCAGGTGCCTGCCGGCGAGCGCGCTCCAGCGCTCCACGTCGAAGTCCGCGCAGAGCGTCCCCTCGACCCCCGCCAGGGCCTGCTCGTGCACCCCCACCGGGGTGGCCAGGACGGGCACGTCGCAGGCCAGCGCCTCCAGCACGGCCAGCCCGAAGCCCTCGCGCTCGGATGGCACGACGACGGCGTTGGCCGCGTTGACCCACAGCGGCACCTGCTCGGGCGCGACGCCGCCGAGGGCTCGCAACCGCGCCCCGCAGGCCGCGGCGAGGGCCTGAGCCCGGTCGTGGCGCTTCTCCGGACGCGACGGGTCGGCCGGGAAGAGCAGGAACGGGGAGTCTGTCTCGAGGCCCAGCTGCGAGCGGGCCTGCACGCGATCGAGCCGGTGGAAGCGGTCCATGTCGACCCCGCAGGGCAGCACCAGGGCGCGGGGCGAGAGCCGCCGGGCCAGCTCGGCCGAGACGCCGGCGGCCAGGTCGAGCAGGGGCAGGGCGGCCTTCGTGAGCAGGCGCGTGCGGGGGTGGCTCAGATCGGTGCCGTGCACGGTCAGGGCGTGGACGTCCGCCGGGACCAGCAGCGAGGGCCAGGCGGTCAGGCCGAAGTGGGCGTGCACGACGTCCAGGCGGGTGCCCGTGGAGCGCCTGCCGTAGCGGCGGCGCAGGTCGCGGGCGGCTGCCAGCAGGGCCGCCGGCCCCGGCGGGAACTCGTACAGCTCGACCTCGAGGTCATCCAGCCGGCGCAGGGCGCCGACCTGGTCGCGCACGAAGCGACCGCGCTCCGGGTGGGCGCCGTCGGGCTGCATGTTCGAGACGACGAGGGCCCGCAAGATGCCCCGACCGTAGCGCTCTGGAATGATGGCCCGCATGTCGAGTGGGCAGACGGATGGGCGCAGCTACGGGCGCACCCCGGCACAGCTGCGTCCCTGCGAGATCGAGCCGGGCTTCGTCCGCACGGCGACGGGCTCGGCGCTGATCTCGATGGGGGAGACGCGCGTGATCTGCACTGCATCCGCCCAGGAGAGCGTGCCCCGCTGGATGGCGGGGCAGGGAAAGGGCTGGGTGACGGCCGAGTACGGCATGCTCCCGGCCTCCACAGGCGACCGCAAGCAGCGCGACGTCAGCCGGGGCAGGCCCGACGGGCGCACCGTCGAGATCCAGCGCCTGATCGGCCGCTCGCTACGGGTGATCGTCGACTTCAAGGCGCTGGGGGAAAGGACGATCTACCTGGACTGCGACGTCCTGCAGGCCGACGGCGGCACCCGCTGCGCCTCGATAACGGGCGCCTACGTCGCCCTGACCCTGGCCTGCACGGCCCTGCGCGAGAAGGGCCTGCTGGAGTCCAGCCCGTTGACGGGCTCGCTCGCGGCGATCTCCTGCGGGGTCATCGACGGCGTGCCCATGCTGGACCTCGACTACAGCGAGGACTCGCGCGCAGAGGTCGACGCCAACGTCGTCATGACGGGTGAGGGCGGCCTCGTGGAGCTGCAGAGCACGGCCGAGCGCACGCCCCTGTCCCGGGCTCACCTCGACGAGCTGCTGGGTCTGGCGGAGGCGGGCATCGAGCAGCTGCGCGAGGCCCAGGAGCAGGCCGTCGCCGCAGCGGCCGGTACGCCGGCCTGACGGTGGCGGCCGTGCAGTTGCTGCTTGCGACCCACAACGAGCACAAGCGCAGGGAGTTCCAGCGGCTGCTGGCGGGGCAGGGCGGGGGCGTCGAGCTGGACATGCTGCCAGATGACTTCGAGCTGCCTCCGGAGGACGGCGAGACGTTCGCCGAGAACGCGCTGGGCAAGGCCCGGGCAGCCGCCAGAGGGCTCGGCTGCCCCGTCATCGCCGACGACTCGGGCATCGCCGCGGCGGCCCTCGGCGGCGCTCCCGGCGTTCGCTCGGCCCGCTATGCCGGCGAGCAGGCCGGCGACGGCGAGAACCTGCGCAAGCTGATCGAGGAGGCGCCAGTGGGCAGCGCCCTGGAGTACGTCTGCGTGATCGCCTACGTCGATCCGGCCGGTGGCGAGGAGAGGCTGTTCGAGGGGCGCTGCGCGGGCACGATGGCAGCGACGCCGCGGGGCGAGCGCGGCTTCGGCTACGACCCCGTCTTCCTGCCCGACGACGAGGGCTCGGGACGGACGATGGCCGAGCTCGACGACCAGGAGAAGGACGCGATCAGCCATCGCGGCCGTGCCGCCCGGGCGCTGACGGCCTGGCTGCTCAGAGCAGGTTGATGGCGGCCGAGATGGCCACGGCCAGCCCCAGGCCGGCATAGCCGACGTACCCCGACAGGAGCAGCAGCAGGGCCGTGACTAGTGCCACCAGCACCGTCACCAGCCAGGCGATACGCTCGATGGCCACACCCTGATTCTTACGCAGTCGCCTGTCCGCATGCGGTGTTAGCGTCGTTGCACCGTCGTACGAAAGAGGAGGGTGAAGTGACCAAGTCCGAGCTGGTCGACCAGGTGGCAGACCGTGCGCAGCTGACCAAGCAGGACGCAGCGCGTGCCGTAGACGCCGTCGTGGCGACGATCGAGGACGCCCTGCGGCGCGGCAGCGAGGTGTCCGTGTCGGGGTTCGGCAAGTTCCACGTCAGCCAGCGGGGAGCGCGGATGGGGGTCAACCCGCGCACCGGCGAGCGCATCGAGATCGCCGCCTCGCGCGTGCCCAGGTTCACGGCCGGCAGCGGCTTGAAGAGCGCAGTGAAGGGACGCTGAGAGCGATCGTCCCGTTCGGCGACAGGCTGGCCGAGCGGGTCGCCGAGCGTTCCTCCCAGCTGGTGTTGGGGATCGACCCCGACCCGGCGGCCCTGTGGCCGGTCGCAGCGTCGGCCGCTGCGCAGGGTGCGACCCCGGCGCAGGCCGCCGGAGCAGCCGTGGAGGCCCACTGCCGCGCGCTGATCGACGCGACGGCCTCCTCGTGCGTGGCCGTCAAGCCGCAGCTGGCCCGCTTCGAGGCGCTCGGCGCGCCCGGCCGCGCAGCCCTGGGGGCAGTCGTCGAGCACGCCCGCGAGCAGGGTCTGCTGGTCATAGCCGACGGCAAGCGGGGGGACATAGACGTGACGGCGGCTGCCTACGCCAGCAGCCTCTTCGGGGGCCTGCAGACGCCGTTCGGCCACGTCGAGGGTCTGGGAGCGGACCTGGTGACGGTCAACCCGCTGATGGGCAGGGACGCGATCGCGCCCTTCTTGACGGCTGCACGGGCCGCGGGCGGGGGCCTGCTGCTGCTGGTGCGAACGTCCAACCCGGGCGCGGCCGACCTCGAGGACCTGGAGCTGGACGGGGGAGAGACGCTGTGGGAACGGATAGCCATGCTGGTGGCCGAGCTGGGGTCCGGCGGCGTCGGCGAGTCGGGCTTGAGCGACGTCGGCGCGGTCATGGGCGCGACTGCTCCGGGGCACCTGGAGCGGGCCAGGGCGCTGATGGGCCGGGCCTTCTTCCTGCTGCCGGGGATCGGCGCGCAGGGAGGTCGGGTCGAGGATCAGCAGGCCGCCTTCCGGCCGGGCCGCGCCGGCGGCCTGGTGAGCGCGTCGCGGAGCATCGCCGACGCGTATCGCAAGGCGGGGGGCGGCCCCGAGCAGGCTGCGGCGGCCGAGGCGGAGCGCCTGCGCACCGCTGCCTGGGAGCTCTCGGGGCGCTCGCACGCCCACGCTTGAGACGGCGCGTGAGGCTGTCGCGGGGTGCGTCGGCGGTGCCCCGCCCGTCCGCTAGCCTGTGTGTCGTGAACGCCCGGGCAGCTTTGGCCTATCAGGCGTCCTCGTGCACGGGGAGCGAGCAAGGATGATCATCACGGTCACCCTCAACGCGGCGATCGACAAGTCGCTGGCGGTTCCGAACTTCCGACTCGGTCGGAGGCATCGAACCGTCGAACAGCGCACGACGGCGGGCGGCAAGGGCGTCAACATCGCCCGCACCCTCAAGGAGCTGGGACAGCCGGTGATCGCGACGGGCTTCGCCGGTGGCCCGACCGGGACGCACATCGTCGAGCAGCTGACGGAGGAGTCGATTCTCAACGACTTCGTGCGGATTCGCGAGGAGTCGCGCACGAACACGTCCGTGCTGGACCCGACGACGGGAGAACAGACGGAGGTCAACGAAAGAGGACCGTCGGTCAGCCCGCACGAGGTCGAGCTGTTCCGCGACAAGCTCGTCTACCTGGCCCGGGGCGCGGCGATCGTCGTGTTCGCTGGCTCGCTGCCGCGGGGCGTCGAGCCGGACCTCTACGCCTCTCTGATCAGGGACTTGGAGCGCTCCGACGTGACGACTGTCGTGGACACCGACGGGGAACCGCTGCGCCAGGCCGTCCGGGCCGAGCCCGACCTGGTCACTCCCAACGTGCTGGAGGCCGAGGAGCTGGTCGGCCACGAGTTCGCAGGCGAGGACGAGCGCGCCCTGGCGACGGCCGAGATCGCCGAGCTGGGCCCCCGCGAGGTCATCATGACGCTGCCCGACGGTTGCCTGGCGCAGGTGTCTGTGGACGGTCAGCGACGGCTCAAGCGGGCGACGGTTCAGCAGCGTGAGCCGATTGCCAAACGTGGCTCCGGCGATGCCTTCTTGGCCGGGTACCTGGCCGCCAGGTACGAAGGGCGCCCGCCCGACCAGTGCCTGCGCTTTGGCGTGGCATGCGGTGCGGAGTCGGCCGGTCGCTTCGGTGCCGGGCTGATCGACGCCAAGGAGGCGCGGCGGCTGATGGGTGACGTGGAGCTCTCGACCGTCGAGCTTCCCGCCGAAGTCGCCTAGCCTCCCGACCTATCGACCCAGGGGTGCCCTTCCGGGGTGGTCGGAGCGGTCTGGTATGCGGTGTCATACGAGTAGTCGAAAACAGTCGTAGCCGGCAGAGACGACATCGATGTACGGTCCACGAGTCAAATAGACGGAATTTTCCGTACTATCAATCTCTATCGGACAGGGAGCTACACGTGGCCAAGTCCTTCACACGGGTGCGGCGATGGAGCGTCTTCGCCGCCGTCCTCGCAGCCTGCCTCTCGAGCGGCTTGACTGCCTCGGCCGCGTCTGCATCGACCGAATTCTATTGCTCCGGATGTGGGCTGGCGGAATACGGGAACTTCCATCACGCCCCCGTTTTCCGGTTCATCACTGTCAGTTACGCCCACGACCTGAGTTACCCGAATGGCTGGATAGGTGCGGGCTCGTCAAACGGTTACGTCGAATACGCCGTCAACGAATCAACTGCGTACTACAGCGGCGCAAATGAACTGGAGGGCGTGATCGTCAGCCACATTCATGCGTCAATCACAGCAAACGCCCACGTCGACTACTAGAAGAGGACTGTGACGGCATGACACCCATCAACAAAGCTGGAAGGCGTGCGGTGGCCGGCGCTGGCGCAGTGGCGATCGCGATGGCGCTCACGGCAGTGATCGCAAGTGGAGCTTCAGGACGCGCAAAGGCTCATACGCGGGCGGTCCGGGCGCATGCGGCGATCGACCCATCCTTGTCGAGCGCTATCGGAGCTTTCCGCCAGGCTTCGCCCCTCTCGGCCACGGACTCTGCATCGCTCGCGGGCCTGCAGCGGATCATGAACGCAAGTTCGGGTGATCAGTTGCCGGCGAGCGGCGCTGACATCGCCGCCGCCAGGCCGTCGCCTGTCGGCGGAAGCAGCGGAGTCGCATGGATAGCACCCGCTGGGGGCAAGGTCTGCTCTTTTGCTCCGCTCGGCACCGAAGGTTACGGAGCCGCTTGCTCGACTCTCGCCGAAGTGAAAGCCGGTGAAGCCATCCGGATCGCTGCTGTGCCATCCGGCAACACGAGTGAGAGCGTACGCGTCGTGGTCCTCGTGGCAGACGGGCAGCCTGCGCCGACCGTCATCGACGCGGAAGGGAATGCCACCAGACTTTCGGTTGTGGAAAACATCGCTGCCGCGGTTCTCCCTGGGACCGACAGCATCGAGACAGTCAGTGGTCACGTCATGGCGCTCAGCAGCTTCACCGCAAAGCTCGGTAGCTGACGGTCTATGGAGGTGGGCCGTGTGGTGCTGCAAGGACCACACGGCCCCTGAATCCTCTGTCTTCTGCCGGGTCGTCCTCAGCCCCCCGCCACGTCCCGCCGAAGAAAAACAAGCCAGCCGGCGATCAGGGATGGGACTGCGTAGAGGGCGCAGAGCCACAGCGAGTGGACGATGGGGGACCAGTCGGTGGGCGTGCGCAGCAGGCCCTGCCAGGCGAAGTACTGGGTTGTCAGCAGGTAGGGGTGCAGGCCTTCCAGGCCCGGGATCTGCTGGACGATGGCCAGTACGAGGGTGACGCCGAGGGTGCCGACGATGGCGGCGGCGCTGTTGCGGGTGACGGTCGAGAGCAGCACGCCGATGCAGGCGATCGTCAACAGGGGGATCAGGAAGCAGGCGTTGGCGGCGAAGATCAGCAGCAGCGCCTTGGGTGCCGAGACGACCGAGCCGGAGAAGGTCCGGACGCTGTGGAAGCCCCAGGCGCCGACCCCGGCGACGGTTGCGACGATCGCCGACAGGTAGACGGCGGCTGCGGCGTAGGTGACTGCCGCCAGCACCTTGGCCGCGAAGACCTGGCCGCGGTCCACGGAGCGGGTCAGGATCGTCTTCAGGGTGCCGTTGTTGTCCTCGGCCGCGACGATGTCGCCGGCCACGAGGGCGGCGATCATGGGCAGGAAGAAGGGCGCCAGGAAGGTCAGCATCAGCACTGGCGTGGCCAGCCCCGACTGGAAGATCTCAGAGGCGAAGATCGAGTCGGCGCCGCGCGGTGGGTGCCCGCGGATCAGCTGGCTGACGACGAAGATGACGGGCAGCAGGATCGCCAGGCCGAAGCCCAGGTAGGTGCGCTTCTGGGAGACCAGCTTGCGCAGCTCCCAGCGGTAGACGGTGCGGACGGGCGGTCGCCGCGACCGGTGTGGCTGGGCGGGGAGGACCCTCGGCGAGGCGGAGGGGGCGACGGCGCTCACGAGGACCCGACCAGCCTTCCATCCGCCTCGGCCGCGAGTGCGTGCTCGTGGGCGGGGTGGCCGCCGTCCTCGGTCAGCCGGAAGAACAGGTACTCGAGGGTGGCCAGCTCGGGGGTCAGGGCGAGCACGCCGACGCCAGCGCGCCCGAGCGCCACCGTCAGCTCCGCCAGGTGACGCTCGTCGGCCTGCAGCGAGATGCCGTGCTCGTCGCGCTGGAGGCTCGACAGCCCCTCGTGCTCGGCGGCGAGGGCCAAGGCGCGGCTGTCGTCTGTCGTGCGCAGGCGGTAGCCGGCTCCGCCCTGGCGGCGCAGGTCGGCCATGGCGCCCTCGTAGACGACGCGGCCGGAGTCGACGATGGCGACGCGGTCGCACAGTTCCTGGACCTCTGGCAGCTGGTGGCTTGAGAGCAGCACCGTGATGCCTTCGCCGGCCAGGCGGCGGATCAGCTCGCGCATGTCGCGCATCCCGGCCGGGTCCAGGCCCGTCGCGGGCTCGTCGAGGATCAGCAGGCTGGGACGGCGCAGCAGGGCGGCGGCGATGCCCAGGCGCTGGCGCATGCCATGGGAGTAGCCGCCGACGCGGTGCCTGACCCGATCGCTCAGCTCGACTATCTCCAGGACCTCCTCGATGCGCCCGGCGGCGCTGTCGCCGTCGAGGGCGGCCAGCAGTTCCAGGTTCTTGCCGGCGCTCAGGTAGGGGTAGAAGCGGGGCGCCTCGACGAAGCCGGCGACCCCCTGCAGGGCCCTGGCGCCCTCCTTCATCGGGTCCCGACCGAACAGCTGCACGTGCCCCTCCGTCGGGACGATCAGTCCCAGGGCCATCCGCAGCGTCGTCGTCTTGCCGGCCCCGTTGGGCCCCAGGAAGCCGTAGACGTCGCCGGAGCGGACTTCCAGGTCGACGTGGTCGACGGCCAGGACCTCGTCGTAGCGCTTGACCAGCCCCCGCGCCCGCACGGGCGGAGCCTCGGCGCTCACCTCACAGGCCTCGTGCCAGCGCCTCGATCGGGCCCGCCGGGAGGGCGCCGGCGAGCACGTAGCGAACGCCGGAGCGCTCGAAGCTGAGGATCGTCCCCAGCTCGGTGGAGAGCTCTGCAGCGCTCGTGCCGCCGCCGACGGGCACCTTGGGCAGGCTTTCCAGGGAGCTGCTCTGCCCGCTCTTGCCATGGCTCTTGGCTTCGAGCACGACGATGCCCGTCAGGCCGTGGCCGTGGACGGTCACCTTCGGCTTTTCGCCGGTGCCCTTCGGGCTGCTTTCGCTGCCGCCTTCGCGCAACTGAACTTCTTCGACCTTGGCGCTCGGGGGCGGGCTGATTTCGAAGACGCCGGGGGCGATCGGCCCGAAGGAGACCTTGGTCGCGGCCAGTTCGACGACGGGGGAGGAGCTCTGCGAGGAGTACACGGCGGCCCGCAGGGGGATGCCGTTTTCGGCGTCGAAGGACAGCTCGGCGCCGCCGATCAGGCTGCCGGATTCGCTGGGGGACAGGCGGACCGTGTAGGCGGGCGCTCCCGCCACGTCCGTCGGCTTGGCTCCCGACAGCATGGCGTGCTTGTCGACCTTCGCGATCGCTTCTTCGATCTGGGCGACGCTGGGGACGTGCCGGCCGCCGTGGTCGGATCCGCTGCCGCCGCCGGTCGTCACCTGCTGCTTGGGGGTGTAGCGGTAGGCCGTGTTGGAGGCTGCGTCGTAGATGGTCAGGGTGTGCCCGTCGTAGGTCACCTCGGTGTCGCCCTGTTCGGACTGCAGCTCCAGGCGCATCCGCCCGTCGTTTGAGATCCACAGCCGCCCCGAGCCGCCCTTGACGAGCGGGCTGGAGGTCAGCCCGCCGTGTTCGCCGCCCGCCAGGTTGGCCCCTTCCAGCAGGTTGTCGGTCAGGGTGACTTCGGCGCTGACGCCTGCGACGGCGGGGCCTTCAAGGGCGTCGTGCACGGCCTTGGCAAGCGGGCGCTGGGGCGGTGTCGGACCGGCACTGACGGCAAGCGCCAGGGCGGTCGCAGAGATGCCGATGGCGAGGACGAGACCGCACAGCAGGAGCAGCCTGGAGAGGGAAAGACGACGAAGCGTGTACACGGCCTTGCTTGGCTCCTAGCGGTTGCCTGCACTTCCAGGTTAGCGCCGTGGCTTCAGGCGCGATAAAGCTGTGAGACCTCTCATCGGCGGGCAGCTCTCGGCCGGTCGCGGCACCGTTCCGGGCGTCCAGGCGATATGTTCCCGCCCGCATGCTGATCATCTTCGTCGTCTTCTGGGTCCTGCTGGGCCTCGGCGTGTTCTTCACGGCCATGCGCGGCGGCCCCCGCGGGGCCCGCGCGGCACTGCACACGGAATCGCGGGCCAGCCAGGTGCTCGTGACGATCGGCGTCGTCGTCATGTTCGGCTTCGGCCTGTCCGTGCCGGCCCTGGTGCTGGCACAGAACGGCGAAGA
>Ga0181522_10002027_pt1 | contig 11789 bp, 7 predicted proteins | sample PEATcosm2014_Bin_27_FD_121103 | JGI IMG/M metagenome (GOLD analysis project Ga0181522, IMG submission 121103) | Peatland microbial communities from MTU Mesocosm Facility, Houghton, MI, USA - PEATcosm2014_Bin05_10_metaG | ecosystem: Environmental > Terrestrial > Soil > Wetlands > Peat | place...
ACCGGAGTAAATTGCCGCCAGGCGCGAGCGCGCCGCCGACTGCACGGTGATGCCAATGCGCGGCTGCAGAATGCCGAAACCCTCAGTGACGATCCGCAATCCGGGGTGAATGATGGCCTGGTTAAGTGGATGGGCCATGGCGCCGATCATGCGCGCCGCGGAGCCCCGCGGCAGCTGGGTGTCGGAGTCGAGCGTGAGCACGTAGCGAACCTGGCTCAGCGCGTCGAGGCGGCCGGCTTTGATGGGGAAGGCGTCGAAGTCGCCGACCAGCAGCTTGTTGAGGTCAAGGATCTTGCCGCGCTTGCGCTCCCAGCCCATCCACACGTTCTGCTTGCGGTTGAACATGCGGTGACGATGGAGAAGGAGAAAGTAGCCTTGGCCACGCGGCGCGTAGCGCACGTTCAGCTGGTCGATGAGGCGCATGGCGAGATCGACCAGCGGGTGGGCGTCGCGGTCGTGCGGGCGCGTGACGGAGTCGGGCAGATCGGTGAGCAGCGCGAAGTGCAGATGCGGATCGCGGTTGGCGAGATAGCGCACTTCGAGGTCGGTAACCAGGCCGCGTACCTGCTCCTCGTTCAGCAGCAGCGTGGGCACGGCGACGAGCGTGGTGAACTCGGCGGGGATGGCTTTCCGGAAGTCGAGTTTGGGCAGTGGATTGGGATCGAAGACCGCCGTGACGGTGTTGTTGACCAGGTCGACCGCGCACTGCGAAGCAGGCAGCAAAAGCAGAATGGCGATGAAGATGGAGTCGATGAAGTGGTAACGCGGCAGCGGCGCGAGCATCAGCCCGGCGATGAAAAAGACGGTCAGCAGTTGAATGGCCGTGATGTAGAAGTAGTCGGCGTTGCGGCGAATATAGCCGCGCGCCTTCTCGATGAACGGAGCATGATAGCCGCAGTGCGCAGCGAGTTCGGGAAAGCCCTTGTCGAGGATGTAATAACCGACGTGCGATTTTTTGCGGAGGACGCGCTGGTCGTCGGCCTGCTTCCCGGCCTCGATCCCGGCGAGGTCGAGCGCTGCCTGGGCTACGCCGGATTCAGTGCTGTCGGAGTGGCGCGCGATAAAGGCCACGCGCTTGCGATAGAGCTCGCGGCTTTCGAAGTCCATGGCGGCGTAAGCCTTGGCGGGATCCTGGCGCAGCAGCGCATCGAAGACGATGAGCGGCTCAATGATGGGAACCCAGTCGGCATTGCCGAGCGAGCGAAGGCTCTTGAGCAGGACGGAGATGCGGGTGGTGCGCGCGGGGGCCTGCGCGTCGAGCGCCGCACGCGTCTCTTCGATCAGCAGCTCGAGCAGGGTGAAGCGGAGAAACGCGCCCATGTTCCAGAGTTCATCGGCGTTAAAGGGTTCGTACCGCTGCAGTTCGCGGATGAACGCGCTGAGCGTCTCGGCGGAAAACGGGCCATCGATGGCGTCGAGGTAGAGCCGGGCAGCCGCGGCCACGCGCGGCTCTTCAATCCCCGTGGAGGCCACAATGCGGGGAAGCTGCGCCACGAGTTTTGGATTTTCGGCGACGGCGGCGATGGCCGAGCGGAGCATGCGCGGATTCTCGCGCATTTCGCGCAGCGCGGCACGATTCGATGACGCGAGGAAGGGCCTGGCCGCGTCTTCCGCGGGAAGCGCGGCGATTTCGCTCTCCAGCTCTCTGAGCGCCGCGCGAGCCCGGGCAACGCGCGCGGGAAAAGCGCCCCGGCCGCGCGGCCTCAGCACCACGTCCCACTTGGGAGCGGCGAGCGCCGCTTGGCAAAGCCGGCTCTCTTCGGAGCCCTGCGGAGATTCCTGTTCCTGACGAAGATGCGCAGTCTGGGTCATGGGGCCTCAACGATAGCTTGCCGCCTGCATCTCGAACATGGCCGCATAGCGGCCGGCGAGCGACATGAGTTGCGAATGGCTGCCTTCTTCAACCAGGCGGCCTCCTTCAAGTACTACGATGCGGTCGGCCATGCGCACGGTGGAGAAGCGATGGGAGATGAGCAGCGCCATCTTGCCCTGGGTGAGCTCGGCGAAGCGCGCGAACACTTCCATTTCGCTGCGCGCGTCGAGCGCGGCCGTGGGCTCGTCGAGGATGAGCAACTGCGCGTCGCGCAGATAGGCGCGCGCCAGCGCCAGTTTTTGCCACTCGCCGCCGGAGAGATCGACGCCGGACTCGAAACGGCGGCCAAGCATCTGGCCGTAGCCGCCGTCGAGCTTACGGATCACTTCAGAGGCCAGGCTTTTGTGCGCCGCGTATTCGATCTCCTCCGCGGTATGCGCGACCTCGATGCGCCCCACTGCGATGTTGTCCCGCGCCGTCATCTCATAGCGCATGAAGTCCTGAAAGATGACGCCGATCTCGGCGTGAAGGCTGTCGAGGTCGTACTCGCGCAGGTCGACGCCGTCGAGCAGGATTTCGCCTTCGGTGGGATCGTAGAGCCGCGTGATGAGCTTCACCACGGTGGTCTTGCCCTGGCCGTTTTCGCCGATGAGCGCGACCCGTTCGCCGGGGGCGAGCGTGAAGTTGAAGTTCGAGAGCACGCGGCGATCGGTGCCGGGATAGACGAACGACACGTTGCGGAAGACGAATCCGCGGCGGACGGGCGAGGGAGCGAGCAAGCCTCCGGCCTTGGATTCGACGCGCGGCTTCATCTCGAAGAAGGCCAGCAGGTCAGTGAGGAACAGCGCCTGGTCAGCCACGCCGGAGAGCGTGGAGAACGCCTGCTGGATGTTGCCCATGGCCTGCATGATGGCGGTGGTGATGAGGGTGAGGTCGCCGATGCTGTAACGACCCTCGATGGTGCGCCAGATGCTCAGCGCATAGGCGGCGTAGTAGCCGAGCTGGCCAAGGATGGCGAGCAGCCCGCCCCAGAACAGGCGGCGGCGATTGAGCGCGACATTCTGCTCGTAAATGGTCCGCGACAGATCCTCGAAGCGATTGGTGAGGTAGCTGCTCAGGTTGAAGAGCTTGAGTTCTTTCGCCGCTTCCTTGCTCCCGCCCACCTGGCGCAGGTAATCCATGCGGCGGCGCAGCGGGGTCTGGCGGAAGTTCTTGGCATAGGTGAGGAAGGCGAAGTAGCTTTCGCCGAGGAATGCGGGGAGGATGCCGGCGACCAGCAGCAGGAGCAAGAACGGCGAGTACTTGATGAGGACGGCCGAAAATGCAATGGCCGTGATGGTCTGCTGCACCAGCCGGCCCATCTGCTGGATCATCGCCAGCCGGTCAGTGGCCTGCACGCGCGCGCGCTCCAGGCGATCGTAGAAGACCGGGTCCTCGTAGACGGTCACATCGAGCGCCGCGGCCTTGCGCATCACCTCCACGCTGACGTGGTGGGTGTAGCGGTCGGCGAGCAGGTTGTCGAAGTAATCCACTGCGCGGGAGAGGATGCCCATGAGCACGGCGAGCGCCATCTCCGCGCCCACCAGCCACCAGAAGTGAGTGGGCAGCGCCTGGTGAAGACGGATGCGGTTGACGCCGTCGATGATGAACCGGCCGACGATGCCGATGCCCACAGGAACGAACGCGGAGATCACCCGGATGGCAAGGTTCCAGAAGACCACCGCGGGACCCGACTCCCAGACGAAATGCAGCACCGGCGGCACGTTCTTGAGCGCGCGCAGGCGGTCGGCCCAGGCGCTGCCGGCAGCCCCGACTTCCGGCGACGGTTCCTGGCTCGATTCGCCTGCGGCTTTGGCTTCGTCCATGGTTGCGGGCATGGGGTTCCTTATGAGGATTGGGCAAGAGCGCTTCAGGAAATACAGTGCCGGTCCTGCCGGCCACAACGACTCCGGGTCAGCAGCTCCGGATACGCCATTTCCCAATGCGCCGAACGCGCCCGTAATCGCCGGTGAGGCCGCGCAAGGCGACGCGGCTTCGGAATGATTGTTCAATGAGCGGGGACAAATCGACAGCCGGCTGGAGTCAGGAAGCCGGTCTGCGCAGGCCCTCGCTGCGAAATTGGGTTAGGAGATTCTTTCTAATTTCGCGGTAAAGCTCCCCGACACGTGCGGATACAAGCGGCGTCGTCTCTAGTAGCGTTCGATGCAACCGTGAGACGCATCGTTGTTTGTGGCCAAGGCTGCAACGGAGAGATGCAAGCGCGTGCACGGCGAGACCGGCTGGCAGCTCTATTGTAGACCGCCGGCGGCTCATGAGAGGAATCGAAGGAATGTCGGGTACAGGAGGGGCTGTCCAAGTGCGAGACAGGTGCACTCGGCTCCGACTTTTTAGGAAATCTAATGAAAAAAGTCATGACAAATTCGAGAAATCCACCTCATGTTCCTCGTATTGGAGTCGATCAACCCTGCAGCAGAGAGTTGTGACGGCCGTCACAAATGCTGCATTTTGAGACATGTGCGACGAGATGTGACCCGGAGGAAACGCAAATGAAGGCGAAACTGCTGATTGTCGAAGATGAGCCGATCGTGGCCCTGGACCTGCAACAGGAAGTGGAACAGCTTGGCTGCGAGGTGGTGGGGCTGGCCGAGAGCGCGGACGAGGCGCTGGTGGCGGCGGAGATCTGCCGGCCCGACCTGGCATTGATGGACGTGCGCATTGTGGGCAGCATGGACGGGATCCAGACGGCGCGGCTGCTGCGCACGGCCTACCAGGTGCCGGTGATCTTTCTGACCTCGTACAGCGACGAGACGACGATCGGCCGAGCGGAGAAAGAGATGCCTTACGGCTATTTGACCAAGCCGTTCAAGAGCCGGGAGCTGAAGGCGACGCTGCGCATGGCGCTGCACAAGGCCAGCGTGGACGCGGCGGATCGCGTTGAGCACGAGGAGCTGGCGGCGACGGTGGGCGCTGTGGCTGCGGGCATGATCACGGTGGCAACCGACGGGACGGTGAAGTTCCTGAACCGGGCGGCGGAGAACCTGACCAGCTGCGCGCCGGAGCAGGCGAGAGGAAGCAATCTGAACGAGGTGCTGAACCTGAGCGACGGGCTGGGCCGCCGGTGCTTGAACCTGGTGCCGCTGGCCGAACCCGCCGGCGTGGACGAGTTCGGCTGGACACTGACTCGACCCAATGGAGAGACGCTGCTGGTGGATGTTTCGGTGGCGCCTTTGGCCGACGCCGCCAGCCAGGTCTCAGGGTATGTGATCACGCTGCGCGACGCTGCCGATCGCATGCGCTTCCATGCCATTGAAGAGACGCTGGATCACGGCAACTGCTTCGACACCGCGCCCATGGGCATGGTGCAGCTGGATGCCGACGGGCACGTGGTGCGGGTGAACAAGGCGCTGGAGCGCGAGTCGGGCGTGGCGGCGGAGACGCTGGTGGGCCGCTCGCTGACCGGCCTGGCTCTTGATCCGGACCCGCGCATCGCCAAGCAGCTGATGACCAAGCTGCTGAAAGGGCAGACCACCATTGCCGCCGCGCCGGCGCAGGTAACGAACTAAAGCATTTCCGGAAGACATGCAGTTGTGCAGGGTGGCGTTTCCATCTTCAGTGGATCGAATGCAGTTTCTCCAGAACCGATCCGTTTCGGTCTGTTCACGCACCGTGGCCCTGATCGGGAATCGATGCCGACGTCGACCCCTCGCATCGCCGCAATCTCCCGGAGTTTCAAGGTTACGGTATAGGCACTGTCCTCACTGCCCGGCGACATGGCACGGCGATCCTCGCGCGTCAGGACTGCCGTGGAGAGAGGCCGTGTAGAGAGACAGTAACGCTCTCATGAACGACTCACATTCGCATCATTCCGCCGTCATCGGACAGCTGCCTGCCGAGCTCGAATCCCAGCAAGGGGTTTCCGCATGGCTGCAGGTGCTCTTCGAGGGTCATCCCGACATGCTGGTGGTAGCAGACCAGCTGGGGCTGATTGTCGCCGTCAACTCCGCGGCGCTGGCCGGATTCGGCTACGCACGGGAGGCGCTTGTCGGCAAGCCGATCGGCGTTCTGGTGCCGGAGGCGGCGCGGCGGCGGCATGCCGGCCATGTAGGCCAATTCTTCCAGCACCCCACGCCGCGAGCCATGGGAGCGGGCATCGCGCTCAAGGGGCGGCATTCCGGCGGCAATGAGTTTCCCGTGGATGTGATGCTGAAGCCATTCACGGCAGGCAGAGGGCAGTACGTGATGGCGGTTTGCCGCCAGCTGGACGCGGCGGCGGTGCGCAGCCAGCTGCAGATCCAGGCGCTGGTGGAAAGCGTGCGCGACTATGCGATCAACCTGCTCGACGCGCAGGGGCGGATTCTAACCTGGAACGAGGGCTCGCGGCGCATTCATGGCATGACCGCGACCGAGGCGCTGGGGCAGAGCGTCGCCGTTCTTTTCGTCACCGGACAAACAGCCGAAGCGGAGCTGCAGGCGCTGCTGGAAGAGGCGGCGCGCACCGGGCACTGCCACACCGCCGGCTGGCGGAAGGGCGTGCAAGGGAAAACGATCTGGGCGGAGGTCGATTTCACACCCATCCGGGATGTCTCAGGACAGCTGACCGGTTTCACCCGCGTGCTGCACGACATGACCGCGCGCCGGGAGTCCGATGAGGCGTTGCGCGAGGCGAATCGGGCGCTGATGGAAGCCGAAGAGCGCCTGCGGCTGCTGGTGGAGAGCGTCACCGATTACGCCATCTACATGCTCGATCCCGAGGGCGGAGTGGTGACATGGGGCGTGGGCGCGGAGCGGAGCATGGGCTACGGAGCAGAAGAGGCGCTGGGGCGCAACTTCTCCATGTTCTTTCTGCCGGAGGATGTGGCGGCGGGATCGCCGGAAAAGGAACTGTCTTCGGCGGGGCGCGAAGGCCGCTTTGAGGTCGAGGCCTGGCGCCGCCGCAAGAACGGGTCGACATTCTGGGCGCAGGTCACGTTGACTGCCATCCACGGTCCGAGGGGCGAGCTTCGCGGATTCGCCAAGGTTACCCGCGACATGACCCGTCAAAAGCAGTTCGAGAACTCGCTGGAGCGGCTTGCGGCGGACCTGGAGGATCGTGTCGCGGAGCGAACCAGGCAGCTCGAATCCACGGTGGCCGAGTTGCGCCGGAAGAACGAGGAGGTTGAAGCGTTCGTCTATATCGTTTCCCACGATCTGCGCGCCCCGCTTGTGAATGTGCAGGGGTTTGCGCGGGAACTCGAAGACAGCTGCGCGAGACTCAAGCAATTGCTGGCCTCGCATCCCCAACCGGAACGCGACCAGGAGGCCATCCGCGAGATTCTGGACCAAGACATGGCGGGCGCATTGCGGTTCATCTCGGCGTCCTCGTCGAAGTTCGAACGGCTGATCGACGCGCTTCTCGGCCTCTCACGCCAGGGACGGCAGGTCTATCAGCTGACGCTGGTCGATGTCCAGGAGCTGGTGGCGAACACGGTGGCTACCCTTCAGCAGATGATTGCCGAGTCCGGGGCCAAGGTGACGATCGAGCCGCTGCCCAAGGTGGTTGCGGATGCCACGGCGCTAGGCCAGATTTTCTCCAACCTGATCGCCAACAGCATCAAGTACCGGAGCCCGCGCCGCCCGCTGGAGGTAGAAGTCGGCGGCAAGGCGGAAGGCGCATCCGTGTGCTACTGGGTCCGGGACAACGGGCTGGGTATTCCTGAGATCGGCAAGCCGAGGCTCTTTCAGGTGTTTCAACGCCTGCATCCGACGCAAGCCCCGGGAGAGGGCATGGGCCTGGCCATCGCGCACCGCATCGTGGGGCGGCACGTGGGACGAATCTGGGCCGAGAGCGAGGAAGACAAGGGAACCACCTTTTACTTCACCATCGGCTCCGCGCAGGAGACTCCCGGCGCCGGAGAATCGGAGGGCGGCGTTCGCCCATGAAGCCGGACTTAGGAATTCGCGCCATGTTCCGGCTGCTGCCTGGCGTTGCGGTGGCCGGGCTCACGGGCTTTGCGGTTGAAAGCCAACCTGTCTTCGATGACAAGCGAGGAGGCTCGTGGTTATGAGCGCAAATGAATGCGTGTTCCCCATCCTGATCGTCGACGACGACGAAGGCCACGTCGAATTGGTGCGCCGCAATCTGCGCCGCATCGCCGTCAGCAACCCGATCGTGGCCATGCAGGACGGAGCCCGCGCTCTCGATTACGTCTTCAGGCGCGGCGAATTCGCGGAGCGCGCCGCCGAGGAGTTCCTCATGCTGCTCGACCTCAATATGCCCGGCACGATCAACGGAGTGGAGGTGCTTCGGCAGATCAAGTCCAATCTCTCCACGCAAAAGATGCCCGTCATCATGCTGAGCACGACGGACGATCCGCGCGAGGTGGCGCGGTGCTATGAGCTGGGCTGCTCGGTTTACATCACCAAGCCGGTCGACTCCACGCAGTTCATTGAAGCCATCAAGCGGCTGGGGTTCTTTCTGCAGATCATCCGCCTGGCCAAGACCAACACTCGAGCCGTGGAGGCTCGCACGGCATGAACGGCCTGACGGTGGAACAGCATGAGAAGGTGAGCCGCGTGCTCCTGGTGGAAGACGACGGAGCCACCGCCGAGCTGATGCGGCGGTCAATGACGCGCGCCGGCCACCTGGTCGAAATCGCCCCCGGCGTGCAAGCCGGATTAGCGGCGCTGCGCAGCAACGGCCACGGAGGATTCGACGTGCTGCTGCTGGACTACCAGCTTCCCGATGGCGAGCCCTGGCAAGTGGCCGACGCGGCGCATAACTGCGTTCCGGAGGTGCCGGTGGTCTTTGTAACGGGCATGAGCGGAGAGGACGTAGCCATCGAGGCGCTGCGCCGGGGCTTCGCCGATTACGTGAAGAAGTCCGCGGGCTTTTGGAACGAGTTGCCGGCGGTCCTGGAGCGGGTGGCGCGGTTGAGCGAGATCAAGAGCCGCCTGGACGAGACCAGTGCGCTGATGCGCGCGATTGTCGATCAGTCCTCAGACCTGGTGGCGGTGTGCAAAGGCGATGGCAAGCTGGTATACCTTTCGCCCGCCTGCCTTGCCCTGCTGGGCAGGCATCCCCACGAGCTGCGGGAACGGCCATGGACGGAGATTGTGGCCCCCGAAGACCGGCCTCTGCTGCTGCAAATGTATGCCGGCCTGGACGAGAACCCTTCCCGGACGGCCACCTTGCGATGCTGCCGCAAGAACGGATCGCTGGCCTGGATGGAGGCCAGGGTTGCGCTGCTTCAGGCCGCGCCGGGCGCCGAACGGATGATTTTGCTCACACTCCACGACGTGACCGTGCAACGCGAGCACGAAAAGCAGATGCAGGATTCGCTGCAGGAAAAGGAAGTGATGCTGCGCGAGATCCATCACCGCGTGAAAAACAATCTGCAGATCGTGCAGAGCCTGCTGAAGATGAGCGCGCGGCGGCTGCCCGAGTGCGATGCGCGCGGAGCCGTGGAAAGCACCGTGGAGCGGGTTCATGCCATGTCAATGGTGCACGAGCGGCTCTACCAGATGCCGAACGTGTCCGCTCTGCCACTCGGCGATTATCTGAGCGACATGTTCGGAGGAGCCATCCAGGCTTACTCGCTGGCGCCCAGCCAGGTGCGGCTCAAGCTCGATGTCGAAGACATACGGCTGCCGCTCGATCGCGCCGTGCCCTTCGCGCTGCTGACCAATGAGCTTTTGTCCAACAGCTTCAAGCATGCCTTTCCCGGGGACAGACGCGGAACCATCGCGGTCTCGGTGCATCGCGCCGACGGGGCGGTGCACATGACGGTGGAGGACGACGGCGTGGGCTTGCCGCCCAACTTCGACATCTCCGCGTCGAACTCAATGGGATTGAAGCTGGCGGTGAACCTGGCCCATCAGCTCGGCGGCCGGCTCGAGTTCACGTCGGACCATGGCTGCCACGTGGAGGCAAACTTTACGCGCATGTGAGAAGCGCCACTTGCCGCGGCGCCGGACGAGACCGAAAGGCCGAGCGCGCAGGACGCAGCTTTATTTGCGCGCGTCGTATTCTTTGGTGTTTCCCGTGCGCGAGTTGGACACGAACAAGCTTCCATCAGGCCAGGCCAGGACCTTGAAGTAAGCGCCTTCTCCATCCCCCTTGGGATTGGCGATCAACGCTTCGGGGCTGTTGTGCGCTGCGTCAGAGCCCTCGGCCGTATGGAGCATCCATAGATCTTCAAGTCCAGGGCTGTCGTGAACCGTCTGCCACGGCTCGGGGCTGCCGCCCTTGTGCGCGCCGTTGTTCATGATGGCCACGCGCGGATGAATCGCATCCACGAAGGCGCGCGAGTTCGACTGGTCCCAGCCGTGATGTGAGACGAGGAAGAGATCGATATGGCCGATGGGATTGTTGGGGCATACGAGCTCGATCTCCTTGGGCTTGGTCAGATCGCCGAGATCGAGAAAGCGGAATTTGCCGAAGGTGACGAGGATGCCGACGGAGCGTGGATTCTCGGTTGCGTCGAGTTCCCACTTGGGCTCCGAGGCGCAGTAGGGGTTGGGGACGGGCTTAATGCCGGGAATGGATTTGATCACCTGGCCGTCGGCGGTGAGGACGACGGTTTCCAGGCCCGGAATGTCGATGGTGTCGCCCGGATGGACGATGCGGCGCGGATGGCCCTGAATGGCCTTCAGATAGGCCGCGTAGTTGTTGCGCGTGTCGTCGGAGTCCTCGCGGTTTTCGCCGTGATCGATGAACTCGCCCACCTGGACGCGCTTGACCAGTTCAGTGATGCCGCCCACGTGATCGTCATGAAAGTGGGTGATGAGGACGTGATCGAGCCTGGTGATTCCGGCATCATGCATGGCGACGAGGATGCGATCGGTGTCGCGGCCGTTGTTGTCAGGCCATCCTGTGTCGATGAGCATCGACACGCCCCTGGGCGAAACCAGCAGAGTGGACTGGCCGCCCTCGACGTCGATCGAGTAGATGAGCAGGCGATAGGCGGGACTCTTCTGCGCGCTGGCCGGCCGCGCGGCGCAGCCCAGAACCAACAGCGCACACGTCAACAGAAAGAGAGCTTTTTCAAGGCGCCGCGGAACTCTGCAATCCGACGCATTGGATGGACGATTCACTTGGCTTGATCGGTTCATCGGCAATATCCCTTGATCGCGCTTGCATTTTGAATGGTGCGACGCGAATTCGAAGCGCGAGATTCCCGGCTTTGCGTCCGATTGAAGAGGTTAAGTAACCTGCGCGGGAATTGCAAACGGAATCTCAGGGCTCACGCATTGCCAACATCAATTCGGCGCATTCGAGCCGGCATTGGAATCGCTGACCGCGCCGTTCTTCGTGGCCCATTCGATAAAGCCGGGCGGAGCGTTCGCGATCCCCGCGACGTTTGCGCCCTGCAGGCTCTTGATCTGCTGCCAGCGAGCATCCTGCATATTCGAGCTGCGCAGGTCGGCATTGTCCAGCGATGCTCCAGACAGGTCAGCACCCTTCAGGCTGGCGCCGGTCAGGTCGGCGTTGCGCAGATCGGCTCCCGCGAAATTGGTGCGGTCGAGGGTCGCGTTGCGGAAGTTGGCGGAGTTGAGATTGGCAAGCGTAAAGTTGACGGCGGTGAGGTTGCTGTTGCGCAGATCGGCCGAGCTGAAGTCGGAGCGCATGAGGTTGGCACGCTGAAGGTCGAGGCCCTGCAGAAACGCGGATGAAACATCGACGCCCACCAGCGGAACCTTGTCGGCGTTCAGTTCCTGGAGAGCTTCGATGCGTCCGCCGCTGCCGCCCTTGCCTTGCGCCGTGTTGATTACCTGCCACGCCTGGTAATGGCGCTGCTTGATGCGGTCGCCCGACTCGGAGAAATAGAAGATGACCGCGACCAGCACTGAGAACGATCCCAGATATTCGAGCACCTCGAGAAACGACCAGCGGCTCAGCGCGAACGCAACCCACTCCCACATCCACTCGAACGCGACGAACGGTGTGAGCCAGTTGCGCCGGGGGTCCGGCTTGCGCATGGCCCACGGGGCCGGGCGC
>Ga0181522_10002028_pt1 | contig 11788 bp, 14 predicted proteins | sample PEATcosm2014_Bin_27_FD_121103 | JGI IMG/M metagenome (GOLD analysis project Ga0181522, IMG submission 121103) | Peatland microbial communities from MTU Mesocosm Facility, Houghton, MI, USA - PEATcosm2014_Bin05_10_metaG | ecosystem: Environmental > Terrestrial > Soil > Wetlands > Peat | place...
AGGAGGCTGGATTTGAAGTCGAAAGCCGCGGCCGGTGCGGCCGTGCTAGAAAATCGGGAGAACCTGGGGCAGACGGAACATTCCCGATGTTTCGCTGAAAGTTTTGGCTGAAGCCGGTGGGCGCCCTTCGGGCTTTCGTTAGTTCGAGGATTTCTTGAGGAGAATGCCGGCGACGAAGGCGGCGGTTGCAGCCAGCAGCCATTCGATGCGCCACATCTGGATGGCCTGAAATTCGGCAAGGTTGGAGGCCTTGTAGAAGAGGCTGAGGCCGAGCGCTCCGGCGACGCAGCCCAGGCCGATCATGAAGGCGACGAATGAAGCGGTGGGCAGGCCCACCATGCGCTGAATTTCGTGGAAGTGGAGATAGCGCATCCAGCCGGGGAATTCAATTTTGCGCCACCAGATGATAAAGGCATCGGCGTGCCCGCGGACAACCGCAAGCCGCTGCGCCCAGGGGTTGGCGGGCACGGCCACAGCGCCGAGGACGGCGCGGGGTTGGCCACAAGCGTGACAAAAATGGGCGCCGATCATGAATTCGGTACCGCAACCGAGGCAAGCTTCGGCCATTTGCGGGTCCGCAGGAGTAAGCGAAGCTTCAGTCTCCGGCTCCAATCGGGTCGGGGACTTCCAAAATTCCTGCGGAACGTCTCTGATTGCATCAGCCATAGACCAGCCAAAGATAGGAATGCTTGACTTACGTATCGCAAACGGACAGCCAAAGGGTTGTGGAACCAACGCCTATTCTGCTCAAGTACTTGCTGCAGTGTGAGGCCCCGGCGGAACAGCGCCCCCACGCAATTATTACCCGGAATCTCGTAAAGATGGGTAGTTACGCTGGTGCGGCGGCGGAGTTCTCTGCCGTTTTCGGCCGCAATTATAGGGCGGTTGGAGGAGGGTCGGCAGCTTCCGGATGGTTGATGGTGTCACAGGTTCATAACCACCACGAAGGTACACGAAGTAACGAGCCCGGAACTGGCGGCGCCGCATCAGGTCCGCGGCGGCTGATCGGCTGTCGCCAGCGGGTGGTCTGCCCTACTGAGACGGGCAAGGCGCTCCTGCCGCCTGCCACTGTTTCACTTTTGCGGAAAATTCATCGTGCGGCATGGGAACCGGGGTGCGTCCTTCGCCTGGGTTCCATCCCCACATCACCAGCTTGTCTTGTGTCAGATGCTCGACCAGTTGATCGATGCTGCGGCCTCGGTTTTGTTTGGGGTCTTTCATCGACTCGCAAATCTGCGCGGCGCTCAGGCCCTGCCATATCATGGGCGTGCCTGGAGGCGGCAGGCGCCAACCGGGCGCTCCGGGCGGCAGGTGCGCGCCGGCAAGATTGTGGTCCTGATGGCAGGTGCTGCATTTTTCCGCTGTAACCCCGAAGCCAACCGGACCGCGCCGCACGTTCATGGTATGCGGATGACCGTCGTCGCCCTGCCGCGGATAATCTCCCTGAGAATGGCAATTCATGCAGCGAGGGTTCCGCAACACCGAGACGAACGCGATGAATGTAGCCCCATCATCGTTAGAAGCGACTGCATTGGAATCGCGTGCAGGTTCGGCGGCCAGCGTCCGGCGCGAAAACCAAAGCGCAGCTGTGATCAATGAGATAGCCAGAATCACGAATGCAAGACGTGAGCGCTTCATGCGGCCTCCGTCATACGGATGGGCAGACGGCGGATTCTTTTTCCAGTTACAGCATAAATAGCATTGGCAATGGCAGGGGCTGCACAGGGAACGCCGGGTTCGCCAATTCCGCCCGCCTTTTCCTGGCTTTCCACAATGTAGGTTTCGATCTCCGGGCACTCGTTTATGCGGATCACGGGGAAAGTATTGAAGTTGGTCTGTTGCAGGCGCCCGTTGGCGAATGTAAGCTCCTGGAAGAGGGCCGCCGAAGCCCCGAAAATTGCTCCGCCTTCGGTTTGTGCCGCGATGATGCCGGGGTTCACGTACTGCCCGCAGTCGATGGCGCAAACCATGCGGTGCACTCGAACTTTTCCCTCCTCCACTGACACTTCGGCGACGTGAGCCGAATAACTGCCAAATGCGAAGTGCACCGCGATGCCGCGCCCCATGCCCTTCGGCAAAGGTTTGTCCCATCCCGCTTTCTGCGCAGCCAGATCGAGCACTCCCAGATGGCGGGGCTGCTTCTGCAACAATGCGCGCCTAAACTGGTAAGGGTCTTTCCCCGCGGCCGAAGCCAATTCATCTACGAAACACTCCACCGCAAAAGCCGTGTGTGAGTGCCCCACGGAACGCAGCCACTGGACCGGAACATTTATTTCTGCCTGGTGTGATTCGACGGTTATATTCGGGATCGCGTACGGCAGATCGTCAACGCCTTCCACCGACGCGGGATCGTACGCCTTGCCCTGCATCATCGCCACGAACGGCGTACCCGCCATGATCGATTGCCCTACCAGACGCGAGCGCCAGCTCACGGGATTGCCAGCCGCATCGACCCCGCCCTGAACCGCATGCAGAAAAGCAGGACGATACCATCCGCCCTGCATGTCGTCTTCGCGGGTCCAGATCACTTTTATGGGAGCGCCGGCCTGTTTGGCGACGTGCACCGCTTCAACGACAAAATCGGACTGAGGATTAGCGCGGCGGCCAAATCCTCCACCGAGGAACGTGGTGTGGAGTTGGACCTTCTCGTTAGGAAGTCCGGCAATTTTCGCGGCATTGGCGCGATCGATGGTTTGGAATTGTGAGCCGGTCCAAACTTCGCAAGAATCCGCGCGCAGATCTACCACACAGTTGAGAGGTTCCATCATGAGGTGCGAAAGGTAAGGCACCTCGTAAACTGCCTCGATTTTTTTGGCGGCGCCGGCAAATGCGGCGTCGGCATCGCCATCCTTGCGCACGCTGGTTCCGGGAGACTTGGCGCGTTCACGGAACTCCTGCATCATTTTGCTGGTGTCGAAGTCGTGCATTGCGCCTTCTTCCCACTCGACACGAAGAACATCCCGCGCCATCTTCGCTTGCCAGAAAGTTTCAGCGATCACCGCGACGCCGGAGGGAATCGCGACGACCTTTCGCACGCCGGGCATGGAGCGCGCCCGGGCATCGTCGAAGCTCTTCATCTTGGCCCCGAAAATCGGAGGCCGCGCGATCACGGCCGTCAGCATTCCGGGCAGTTTGACATCGATTCCGAATACGGCTGCGCCATTCAACTTTTCAGGCGTATCGAGCCGCTTGATGGGCTTGCCAATCAGCTTGAAGGTCTTGGGATCTTTCAGTTGCACGTGCTCTGGCGGCGGGAGCTTGGCGGCGGATTCTGCGAGTTGACCGTATGTCAGCTTGCCGCCCGATCCGTTCTGCACCGTTCCTGATTCTGTGCGGCAGCTGGCGGGGTCGATCTTCCATTGCTGTGCGGCTGCCGACACCAGCATGGCACGGGCAGCGGCGCCGGCCTGGCGGAATTGCTCCAGCCCCGACCATACGCTTGAACTTCCCCCCGTCATCTGCATGCCGAATACTGGATGGTTGTACTTGGGATCAACCGGGGCCGGTTCGAATCCGACTTTGCTCCAGTCGGCATCGAGTTCCTCGGCCAGCAACATGGGCAAAGACGTGTATACACCCTGCCCCATTTCCGAATGGTTCACGATGACTGTGATGCGCTCATCGGTTCCGATGCGCACAAACGCGTTTGGCATAAAGGCGCTCGAGGAGGGTTGCGTCACCGAAGCGAGCGCGGTGATGCCGGGAAAGTGAAAGCCAATCACCAACCCACCGCCGGCCATTACCGAAGCCTTCAGAAAATCGCGGCGACGGATTTCTGCAAGCGGGTGAGTGAGGTTTCGGCGGATCATCGCATACCTCCGTTGGCCGGCATTCCGGCGGCACGGTGAATGGCTCTGCGGATGCGAAGATAGGTGCCGCAACGGCAAATGTTACCGCTCATGGCCTCATCGATGTCCTCGTCAGTGGGCGTGGGTTTCTCGCGCAGCAGCACGGCTGCACTCATGAGTTGGCCTGATTGGCAGTAGCCACATTGAGGAACATCTTCCTGAAGCCAGGCGATCTGCAAGCGGTTACTCAGGCCAGGAGAAAGCCCTTCGATGGTCGTGACTTCTTTGCCTGAAGCTCGCGATACCGGCGTCACACAGGAACGCACCGCCTCTCCACCGATGTGCACAGTGCATGCGCCGCACTGCGCCATACCGCATCCATATTTTGTGCCGGTAAGACCGAGCTGTTCACGGATTACCCAAAGCAGTGGAGTAGAAGCATCGACCTCGAGAGTTACGGGTTTGTGGTTCACAGAAAAGGCGATCATTTCAGTCCTCTTGTGATCTCTTGCATCAAGTTGAAGGTAAAGATGGGCGGCGATCCGTCGATTCTACATGGTTCCTCGCCGGCACCGTCCAAGAACCATCCGATATACTTGCATGTTCCTAAAGGCGAAGGCTTATGAAATCGTCACTCTGCCAATTTCCGCCTCGCCAGCGTGCAGCCGTCCTGCTACTTGGGGCAGTGTTGATCAGTATTGCGTCTGGGTGTCGCAACACAGACGCGGACGTCCCCGAAATTCTTGCAGCGGCGGGCAATGGCAATTTGGCGAAGGTCCGGCTGTTACTCGAGCGCAATCCGAGCCTGGCATTCAGTAGGAACAGGGACGGCTTCACCGCTCTGCATTACGCCGCGTCTTACGACTACCTGGAAATCGCAGAGTTGCTGCTGACCAAGAACGCCGATGCGAATGCAAAGAATGGCAAGGGCGACGCTCCTCTGCACTATGCTGCGTCGTACGGTCACAAGGACATCGTCGAGCTGCTGCTGTCGAACAAAGCCAACGTCAACATCGGAGATGGAATCGGGCGCACGCCGTTGTATGACGCTGCAGGGGCCGGTCGGATGGAAGAAGTGAGGATACTCCTCGCCGCCAATGCCGATGTGAACGCAGGGACTTCACGCGGTTACACCCCACTAAGCGTGGCAGCCGCTCGCGGCCGTGAAGACGTTGTCCGTTTCCTGATCGATAACGGAGCCAATGTTAATTTGGCGGATCTCGACGGCGGCACGCCCCTGTACTGGGCGCGAATAAATGGCTACGAACGCATCCAGGACTTGTTGCGCCAGCGCGGTGGCGCCGAGCTACCTCGTGCGAAGTCAGAGGGACCCAACCCTTGATCCAAATACGACGCAATTTCAAATGATGAACCGGGACCCTGGACCGACTCATGTGTTTCTTCTACGGCATTTGAGGAGAAGCAGAGCGCAACATTCTTGCCGTCCACCGTGCTCCGGGAAGTCCACAGGCGGACAGCGCTTTAAGTTCGGCTTCGACGTCGTATTCGACTCTGCGGATCGACGGCCTGCCGTTGTCGAGAATCAAATAGGAGGCCCGGGGATCTCCGTCGTAGGAAAGACCGACGCTGCCGGTGTTGATCAGGATCTTGGTACGAACGCTCATAGGACGAACGCTTGGAACGTGTGTGTGCCCGAAGACCACGATGGGCTTGCCGAGAGGTGCGTAGGTCGCTTCAAGATCGGCGTCGGTTGCTTTCGGCGCAGGCACTCTCCAGCAACTTTCGGGGGTTGCGTGCACGATGGCCATATCGTTCTCAGCGATTGTCATTGGGAGCGTGCGTATCCATGCGAGCCTCTCGTCACCAAGTTTTGCGCGGGTTGCCGCGGCGATCTCGCGAATCGCGCTCCAGATGGCCGGCGGCGCAGTAGATTGGCTGGCAAAGCTCTCCAAAGCTTCTGGCCTGACGAGCATTTCGTCGGTGTTGCCCATTACGCCACGCCAGCCGAGGGCACGTATGTGATCGATAATTTCGATCGGGCTCGATCCGGCATCGGCCAAATCACCTCCATGAAAAACCTGGTCGGGAGAGAGGCTACGAATATCTTTCAGCAGCGCTTCGAAGGCGGTCAGGTTAGCGTGGATGTCGGATACGACGGCGATGCGCATGCGTTCCTCTTCCACTTAATATTTTCATAGTTTGCCGGTAGTTCTATAACCAAAGATTGATCGATCTGCTTCGGTTTGTTTCTTGCTGGGAAAAAGTCGGGTAGACTGAACGAAAGGAACGGTGGGGTTCGGTTGAATTCGATCTGGTTGAGATGGTTGGCTGATAAGCGCACGTTCCCCTGCCTGGTTTGCCTCGCCTTGTCCTGTGAGGTCGCGACTTGCGCCGTGGCGCAGAGCACCCCGCATACCGCTTCGGCCGAGGTGGGCCGCCCAGCGGCGCCGCAGGACGCCTTACTCAGTTCGGGGTTTGACCATTTTTTCAACATGGATTATGACCATGCCTTGCCGGAGTTTGAGCGGGCGCTGCAACGCCGGCCGGATGATCCGGCGATGGTGAATCACCTGCTTAGCGCCGTGCTGATGCGCGAACTTTACCGCATGGGCGCGATGAACAGCGGAGAGTACTCGAGCGACAGCTTTATCGGCCAGGCCCATCGGCCGGCCGATCCTAAAGCGAAGGAGCAGATCAAGCAGTTAGTAGATCGCGCCGAGGGAATGGAAGAGCAGGAACTCAAGGCGAATGCCAATGACGTTCAAGCGCTGTATGACCGAGGGGTGACGCGGGCACAATTTTCGCTGTATACAGCGCTGGTGGAGCGGGCGTGGTTTTCGGCGCTGCGCAACGCCGTAGGAGCGCGGCGAGACCATGAACGGGTGCTGGCCCTTGATCCTAACTATGTAGATGCGAAGCTGGTGGTGGGAGCGCATAACTATGTGATGGGCAGCCTGCCGTGGAGCGTGAAAGTGGCCGTCGCGCTGGTTGGCCTGAGCGGATCAAAGGAAAAGGGGCTGGCATACCTGCACGAGGTTGCCGATAGCAGCGGGGAAAACAGCCCGGATGCGAAGGTCGTGCTCAGCCTGTTCTTGCGGCGCGAACACCGCTTCGATGAGGCACGGGTGCTCATGCACGAACTGGCAGGCCGCTATCCGAGGAATTACTTGTTTTCGCTGGAGGAAGCGAACTTGTATCGTGCCGCAGGTCGTGCGCCGGAGGCCGCGGCGGAATACCGGACGGTCTGGCAGAATGGACGGGAAGGACGATACGGCAATTTGCATTATGAAATGGCGGCGTGGGGATTAGGCGAACTGCTGCGCAGCCAGAAGGATTATTCGGGCGCAGCCGGCGCTTACGAACTCGTAAGCCAGGTTTCGCAGGCCGATCCGGAGACACTGCAGAAGGCGAATCTCGCGGCGGGCGAGATGTACGATATGTTGCAGCAGCGCGATCTCGCGGTGAAAAAATATGAGATCGTGGTAGCCGAGAATGGCGGCACGGCGCTGGCGGAGAAGGCGCGGCTGTATATGAAGGAAGCGTATAGAGAGTAGGCGCGGGTCAAGACGTAAGAACGACCTTAAGCCCGAGCGCCTGCTCGAAGGGGTCGAAATCACGGTCCCGATGCAGTAGTTCGTGGCCGCCCCGCAAGCAGAAGGTCGCGATGATGCAGTCAATGGTTTTGCGCACGGTGTAGCCACGTTCGCGAAGACTCAGGTAATTCATAGCCGCCGCGATAGCAATTTCGGTGCCGCCGGTTTCATATATCCGAAATCTCAGAAGGTCGGCCTGAACTTCCCGAAGGTCCTTAGGGTCGCGAGTACCCTGCAGTATTTCGCACAGGCTTAGGTCAGTCAGGGCAAGCCTCTGTGAGTCCAGGTGGCGCTCAAGCCACAGCGTTTCGGGGTTTTCAACCAGCCGCAGGTAATCGATCCACACTGTGGTATCCACGATCACCATAGCTAGCCTAATCCTGGACCCGGCTCAGCCGCGATTGCTCGAGATCACCCTCCCATCGGATTTTGCCGCGTAGCCTGCGAATAGCGCCTTGCTCATGGGTTTCGGCCAATAACCGTAATGCCGCTTCAACAGTGGCCTTCTTGGTGCGGGCGCCGCTCCGGCGCATAGCGCGCCGCATAAGTCGATCATCGATATCGATGTTGGTGCGCATAGTTCCTCTGATGTGTAATTATTTCAGTTTTTTGTGTATAGATCAAGATCCAACTTTTTCAGTCGCGCCGCTAGCATTTTGGCCGCGAAACTTTCCGGGTACAATTGCATATCATTCAGCAGGGAGACGAAGCCATGTATTGCAACTATTGTGGCAAGGTTATTCAGGATGACGCCAACGTTTGCGCTTATTGCGGGATTCGCGTGGGAGCTTCGGTGGCGCGCAAGCGGCTGGTGCGTCCGCGGCAAGGGCGGAAAATTGCGGGCGTGTGCCTGGGTTTCGCCGAATACTTCGATATCGACGTGACGGTCGTGCGGCTGATGTGGTTGCTCACTGCGTTGATGACCGGTGTTGGTCTGCTGGCGTATCCGATCGCATGGATTGTGATGCCGGAAGAACCTTTGTTGCTGACTGCGCCTGCGGGCGCACAGAGGGTGACGCAGCCCTAGGCGATTGTTGGTTGATGATTGTTGATTGATGATTGAAAGACAATCTGATTTCGGCTTGGAGAGACCGGCAGCTTCGCTGTTCAGTCAGCAAGCAGTTTAGTCAGCAATAAAGAAATCACAAATCACCCATCGAAATTTCCCTATGCAACTCCTCCGCCCGATCCAGGTTAAAAGCGGCGACGCCGAGATTGTGTACCGCGAGCTTGGGGAAGGACCGCCTGTGGTCTTGCTACATCCTTTTCCTGCGAATCATGAATTCTGGCTGCCCGTGGCTGAGTCGCTCTCTGCGCGTTACAAACTCATATTGCCCGATCTGCGCGGGCATGGAGATTCGGACGCGGGCGATGGGCCGGCAACCATGGAGAAACACGCCGCCGACATCGCGCGCGTGATGGACGATGCCGCGGTGGGACGCGCACCGATGATTGGGGTTTCGATCGGCGGTTATGCGTTGTTCGAGTTCTGGCGAAGTCATCGCGTACGCGTGTCGGCTTTGGGTTTGTTTAATACAAAGGCGTCGGCCGATTCCGCCGAAGCGCGCGCTGCAAGGCTGCAAGCGGCGAATGACGTTCTGGAGCGTGGCACTGAGCCGTTCTTTCAGAGCATGGTCCTGCGATTGCTTGGCCAAAGTACCAGAGAAACGCGTCCCGATCTGGTGGAAGGCGCGCTGCGCATGATGCGGAAGATGTCGGCGGAGGATGTTGCGCAGGTGCAGCGGGGTATGGCCGAGCGGCCGGATTCGGTTGCAACATTGAAAACGATCAACGTGCCGACGCTGATTGTCACAGGAGACGAAGACATTCTCACCGGGCGCAATGAAGCGGAAGTGATTCGGCAAAATATTGTGGACAGCGAACTGAAAGTAATTGCGAAAGCCGGACATTATTCGCCATGGGAGCAGGCGAAGGAAGCCGGCAGCGTGCTGCGGGAATTTTTGGATAGTGTGAGGAATCGCTGAACCGGGTCATGGGATTCGGAGCGTTTGTTACAATTCTCCCGTCATGATTGATACTTTTCTTGTTCCGGAAAAAACCACGGTCGATGCCAAGGGCGACGGACCCAGCGTCGACGTAAGCGGCGCCGCTAATCGAGTTTTTCTGCTGACGCTCGAAATCACCAAGATCATCGAGCAGGAATCGCTCGATGTGGCGATTCACGGATCGGCGGATGGGACGACTTGGGACGCAAAATCGATTGTGGCCTTTCCGCAGAAGTTTTATCGTGGCGAGTCTCCGCTGCTGCTTGATCTGAGTGCGCATCCCGAGCTGAAGCTGGTGCGGGCTCATTGGGAAGTCGCGCGCTGGGGACGGGGAGTGGTAACTCCAATGTTCGAGTTTAGCGTACGCATGAAAGAAGTTCCTGCGGAAATTTTGCGCGAGGCGCGGGCTGAAGCCAAGGCGCTGGTGTAGTCAGCGGCGCGGAACGGTGAAAGACAGCGGGGCGGGCTTACTGTAAAATAGACACGGGCGCAAGAGCGTAGGCAGCAAAGATCTGCAAGTGGATTCCGGGCTCTAGTTTCTTGCCAGATGTTTTGAAGATCCCCGGCTGGCTTTCCCCAGAATCACATCCACAACACCCGCAGGTGAGAGAAGCGGAGAGCTGCCCATATTTCATAAGAATAAAGATCAGGAGAACTCATCATGGCAATAGGAGCGAAGATTGCAAAAACGGCGGACCGCAAAAAGGTGATGGACACGAGCAAGAGTACGGCTTGCCCCAAGTGCGGCAAGGAAACGCGCATCGTGAAGCGGGTGAAAGACCGTGAGCGCGGGATCCCGGGCGGAATTTATATTTCGTGCTCAGGGTGCGAATTTTTCGAGAAGCTGTAGGAGCCTTTGAGTTTTACGGCTCGAGATGCAAAAGCCGGAGCAGGACAAATGTCCTGCTCCGGCTTTTTGTTGTAAAAGGGACCCTGGTGCATCGAACCCAGGGTGATCGCGTAGCTTCAAACCGCGACGGTCACCGACGTTTCCGTTCTCGTCACAGGCCGATAGAGCGTGTCGCGTTCGACCGGCATTCGGCCGGCGGCGCGGATCAGGCGCTCCAATTCTTCGCGGCGCATGCCTTGCGGGGTCGTCGCGCCAGCGTCGTGATAGATCTTTTCTTCGATCACCGTTCCATCCATGTCGTCGGCGCCAAAGCGCAGCGAGATTTGCGCGATCTTCGCCGTCATCATCTGCCAGTATGATTTGATATGCGGAAAGTTGTCGAGCACCAGCCTGCTCACCGCGATCTGCTTGATGTCGAGCATGCCGGTGGTTTTCGGCAGATGCTGCAGAGGCGTGTTGTCGGGATGGAAGGCGAGAGGAATGAAAGTCTGGAAGCCGCCGGTTTCATCCTGCAGGGCGCGCAGCTTCAGAAGATGATCGACGCGGTCTTCGTCGATTTCCACGTGGCCGTAAAGCATGGTGGCATTCGATTTCAGTCCGATCTGGTGGGCCAGTCGCGCGGTGTCAAGCCATTGATCGCCATCGATTTTGTGATCGCAGATAATGTGGCGGACGCGATCGGCAAAAATCTCTGCGCCGCCGCCGGGTAAGGAATCCACGCCAGCCGCTTTGAGTTGTTCGAGGGTTTCGCGAATCGAGAGTTTCGCGCGGCGCGAGAGATACGCGACCTCGACCATAGTAAAGGCTTTGAGGTGGACTTGCGGGAAGCGCTGCTTCAGCCCAGAACAGAGATCGAGGAAATATTGGAAGGGCAGGTCGGGATGCAATCCTCCAACGATGTGGAATTCGGTGACAGCCTCGCTGTAGCCCGAAGCCGCGGTTTCGAACGCCTCTTCTAGTGCCATGGTGTATGCGCCGGGGGTGTCTTTTTTGCGTCCGAAGGCGCACAGACGACAGGCCGCCACGCATACGTTGGTGGGATTGATGTGGCGGTTGACGTTGAAATAGGTTCTGTCGCCGTGCATGCGCTCGCGGACGGAATTCGCCATCCAGCCCACAGCAAGAATGTCGCCGGTACGGTACAGAGCCAGGGCGTCGTCAGCGGTGAGACGCTCGCCGGCCAAAACTTTGGCGTGAATGGGGTGCAGCCGAGGGTCGTCGGTCTGGAATGAATGCAGCGCAGGCATCCTCTTAATGATAACTCAGCGTGCTGCGCTGGGCCAGAAACGGCTATTGGGCAGCGACAATCTGGTCGCGAATCTTATCGTATTCCGCGTCGGAGATAATGCGGCGGCGAACCAGATCGTGGGTGGCGGCGAAGGGGCGCTGGGCAATGATGCGGTCGGCTTCACGGTCACTGATTCCGGGAAGGCCCAGAAGGTCTTCACGGGAGGCTTTGTTGATGTTGACAGTTTTGTCGTGGGTGCTCATGCCCTCGCGCACTCCTTCGACCACGGCTTTGGTATCGCGGCGCATGGTTTCGGTGGCTTCGGCGGCGCGCTGGCGGATTTGGTCGGGATCGTCACGATG
>Ga0181522_10002029_pt1 | contig 11785 bp, 11 predicted proteins | sample PEATcosm2014_Bin_27_FD_121103 | JGI IMG/M metagenome (GOLD analysis project Ga0181522, IMG submission 121103) | Peatland microbial communities from MTU Mesocosm Facility, Houghton, MI, USA - PEATcosm2014_Bin05_10_metaG | ecosystem: Environmental > Terrestrial > Soil > Wetlands > Peat | place...
AACGACCAGGATGATGCAGGCGTCCCCGCAGGCGAGTCAGGCGGCGATGCAAAGCGCACAGCAGGCAGCGTTGGACACGCCGCATCGCTGCGGCGCGGCCAAACCCAGGTTCTCTGTGAAGCCCGGTGTCTATTCCCCGCCGGTAACGCCTGTCGGGTTAGAGTTAGACGGACAGGTTTAAAACGAGATACCACGATCTGGTAAAGAATTGTATCGAGCGCCTGCGCAACTTGAATCCCGAAAGGGGGTTTGCACCAGGTAGGCGCGGCGTTCGGGCCGCAAGCCCGAAGCAATAACCCGAATGAAAAGGAAAACGGAAAATGAAACGCCGGATTGCTGGACTTCTATTGCTCGTCGGACTGGGCACAGGGACGATGTTTGCCGAAGATGGCTGGAATCGACACGATATACGGCGAGATGAGGCAAGGATCGCCCACGACCGCCGGGAACGGCATCGCGATCTTTACGTGGGGAACTACGCGGGCGCACGGCACGAAAATAGACAGATCCGGCGCGTATATCGCGACTGGAACCGCAATCGCCGCGACTTATATTGGAATCGGCGGTAGGAAGCGTTCAGGACCATGGCAACTTCGAAGACGTTCCGAACTTGCCGAGCCTTGCGCAGGCGGGTTCTATTCGTCTGATTTTCGATTCGTTGTCAGTTAGAGAGCGCGTCAGGCCGAAGTTCGGCAAACGCTCCGGAACTTCGCGTTAGCTGGAGAATGAATCGTGCGACCGAGAATCTGGCGGGGAGTGATAACGGCGGTAACGGTCATGATTTGCTCGTTGGCGTACGGCCAGACACCAATCGTACGAGCAGAGCGAGAGCTCTTCGCGTCGATCAACCAGGCGCGGCGTGCAAATGGCCTCCCTGCGCTGCGCTGGAATGAAGCGCTCGGAGCAGCAGCAAGGCGTCACGCCGGGATTATGGCGGAGCATGGATCAGCGCAGCACGGATTTCCGGGTGAGCCGAACCTGTCGGCGCGTGCCAGGCAGGCAGGCGCGCATTTCGGCTGGCTGTCAGAAAACGTAATCCAGGGATCATCGCCAGAGTTCATTCACGGGCAGTTTATGAAATCCCCGCCACATCGCGCGAACATTCTCGACAAAGAAATGGACTCGGTTGGAATCGGTGTCGTCGAGCAAGGCCGCCAGCTCTTCGCGGTGGAAGACTTTTCACAGACAAGATAAAGGCCGGGACGCGAAGCTGGTCTGCCTTCTACTCTTCGGTCCGTGGCGGCGTGGCGTAATAGCCGCTACGGGCCTGGACTTTGTAATCTGACTGTTTAGGCTTGATCTCCACTTTGCGGAAAGAACCGTCGCGCGCCGTGTTGGTCGGCGTATACCCGATGTTGTATTGGGTGCGAAGTTCCTCGGAAATCTGGTCGAAGGCCTGTCGAAGTTTCTCTATCTTGTTGCCCACCTCGATGACGCGCCCGCCCGTCTCCTGAGTGAGTTTTTTCATCTCGACATCGCCGGAATACCCCCCGAAACCGTAGAAACCGCGGTCGGCGATGAGCAGCACATAACAGATCGCATCCGCTTTCTGCGCCGCTTCGATGGCGTCTTTAATTTTGAGGCGGCTGCCTTCATCTTCTCCGTCGGTCAGCAGGATCATAGCCTTACGGCCAACCTCGTGGCTCAGTTCATCGTGCGAGGCAAGATAAACGGCGTCATAGAGCGCGGTGCCACGTTGCCCGGTTGAGGAGCATGGAATGGGTCCCTGAGGGCCAATCGGTCCACCCGAGCAGCCGACTCCGCCGGTATTGATCTTGGCCTGGTTGAGGGCATGTCTGAGACGGCTAACCGAATTGGTGAAATCCTGTAACAGATCGATATCGGTGTCAAAGCTGATGACAAAGGCTTCATCTTTCGAGCGCAGCGTAGTTTCGAGAAAAGATCCTCCTACCTCCTTTTCCATCTCCAGGACGCGCATTTGACTGCCGCTCGAGTCGATCAGGATGCCGAGAGTCAGGGGGAGATCAGTTTCGGCTTTGAAATATTTGATGGTTTGTGGTTTGCCATCCTCGAAGAGGTCAAAATTTTCCTTGTTGAGATGGGGAATAAGCGCGCCATGCTTGTCCTTGACGTTGAAGAATAACTGGACCACTTCGACGTTGACCTTCAAGGTTTCAACCGACTGGTCTTGCCCCTGGCTATTCGAGGCGGCGGGCGCCTGAGAGGTGTCGGGCGGTGGCGAAGAGTTCTGCGCGACTGCTGCGAGAGACAGCGCCATCATCATGAAGGCGGCGAAAAGACACGGCACCAGACAAGGTTTACGATGTACTTTAGTCATCAGAGTTTTTATCCCCGGACTTTGCTAGTCTATCCTGTAATAAGCTGTAATGGTTGGATGCACCAAAGCCAGCCGTTTCGGCATCTGAAGCACCGGAAAAATGGCTGGGACCGGGTGGTACCCGATGCCAAGGGTTCTGGCGTGTGAAACTGCGGTGGGCCGGGAGAACTGGCGAAAGCAAGAGCGAGAGCTTAAAAGCAAGATAAGGGGACGCGGGTATGGCCACAAAGATTAGCGCAGCGCTGGTTTTGGGGTTGACATTATTCCTCACGGGCGCCCTGGTGGCGCAACAGAATTCCCAGGACATCCCGGATGCCCCATCAGCGACCAGGCCTATACCACCGCCCGAGCCGCCCAGTCCCCGCTCCGAAGCAAACGAACCGTCGCAGCCAGATACGCCACCGTCCGACTCATCGAGCATTACCACCGGGGATAAGGAACTCCCCCGTAGCACTCCAAGTTCTTCCGACACACAGCCCCCACCACCGCCCATGCCGCCGGTTAGAACCGTATCCGCAGGCAGCGTGCCGCGGGATGTGGAAACAGGTGAAGGCTACACGATCACCGTGACCAAAAACGTGGTGACGGTCCCGGTTACCGTAAAAGACAAAGACGGTCGGCCCGTCGGTGGGTTATTGCCCCAGGATTTTACGGTCCTCGAAAACGGGAAGAAGCAGACATTAGAGTTTTTCACAAGTGATCCCTTTGCCCTGTCGGCGGCCGTAATCTTCGATACGGGCATGGCTGAAATTGGTTTGAAGAAGGTGCAGGACACGCTATCGGCCTTACAGGGAGCATTCAGCCAGTTCGATGAAGTTGCCATTTACACCTATAGCAGCACGGCAACCCGGGTATCGGATTTCACAACCGGTAGCAAGGAACTGACGTCGGTGCTGAACGAGGTCAAGGGATATAGCGGCGCTAATAACGGAGTTCCGGTCACGAGCGGGCCTCTCGGCCCCGAGGGTCCATACATCAACGGGATACCGATTGACCAGCCGGTAAACCCGGTGAGCACTCCGCCCAAGGTGGCGTACGTATTGAATGATGCCATCCTGCTGGCCGCACGCGATCTGTCGAAGCGCCCCCGGGAAAACCGCAAGATCATCTTCATCATCAGCGATGGACGAGAACAGGGATCGACGGCCAGCTATAAAGATACCTTGAAGGTGCTCCTGACGCAGAACATCACCGTTTATGCGGTCGGAATCGAAGGCGCCGCGATCCCGATTTACGACCGCCTGCAGCGCATCCACCTGCCCAAGACGACGGCGATTATGGGCTACAGTGACATCCTGCCGAGGTACGTCTCGGCCACCGGAGGTGGCACGGTTTATAACGAGTTGACCCAAGCCGATATCGAGCGGGCGTACGGCCAGGCCATCGGAAATGCACGCAATCAATACACGATGGCCTATTCGCCGAAATCCACGATTGGAGGATATCGGCAGATCGAAGTGCGGGTTCGTCGCCCCGACGTGAAGGTCTATGCGAAGGATGGCTATTATCCGCTCCCCACGCCGCGTTAGGGCAGCCCGGCGATCCACCATCTGAGACTGTTGCCATCTAGTAACCTGGGTAACCTGCGCAACCGTACTCCGTTGTAGTATAAAACTCATTAGTACTCGATACCGAATTTCTGGCGATGGGGCTCGCGCATCGTACGCGACCGTCTTTTTCGCAAGCTTTTCTGAGGAAACCGTTTGAGTTTCATCAACTTCGCAGCGCGCGAGATCAACTGCAAGATCGTCTACTATGGCGCCGGACTAGGCGGCAAGACGACGAACTTGCAGTTCATCTTCCAGAAAACGGCCGAGCAACAGAAGGGTAAAATGATCTCGCTCGCCACCGAGACGGATCGAACCCTCTTTTTCGATTTCCTGCCCCTCGATCTCGGCACAGTAAGGGGCTTCAAGACACGCATCCACCTCTATACCGTTCCAGGGCAGGTGTTCTATGACGCCAGCCGCAAGCTGATCCTGCGTGGGGTCGACGGGATCGTGTTCGTAGCCGATTCCCAGGACGAGCGCATGGACGCCAACGTCGAAGCGCTCGACAACCTCATGTCAAATCTGAAAGAACACGGTTACGAATTCGAAAAGATTCCGTACGTGCTGCAGCTAAACAAGCGCGACCTGCCCAATATCATGTCGGTAGACGCTCTCTCGAAAGAACTGCGCAAGAAGAACGAGCCGGTGGTGGAAGCGGTGGCCTTCCAGGGAGTGGGCGTCTTCGAGACGCTCAAGGAAATCGCAAAACAAGTGCTCACCGAGTTGAAAAAGGGTGGCTAGGAAACTTTCGGTCTCATCGCCAAGCCCAACATTTTGCAGGCACGCTTTGCCCCGTTAATTTGCCGTCTCCAAGGCGTCCGACAGTTCTTCCCATTCTTTCATCAGCCTCTCGAGATCGCTCTTCCGCCGAACGAGCTCCTGATTTTGGCGCTGCGTTTCGTCTGCGCTGACAAAGCTCTGGCAGAGTGTTTCACAGATAACAATCGCCGCTTCAGTGCTCGAAATCTCTCCTTCGATCTCGTGCAGGCGGTCCTCCATCTGTTTACGCTTGATCGGATTCAGCCGTTTAGCCTTGAGTTCGACGAGGAGCGAGGCGGCTCCAGCCTCGTCTGTATGGGGAAGAGCCGTTGACTCCACCACAACCCCCTGCGAGTGGTTCAGATCGGCCTCCCGCCGCGGCGCCGGCGCGTCCGTCTGCGGCTGCGACTGAGACCTGGGAACTGCGGACTGAAAACCGGCGGGCGACTGGCTGCCGGTAGCCGGGTACCGCTTCCGCCAAAGATAGTCTTCGTAATTCCCAGGATAAATTTCCACTTTGCCATCGCCGATTTCGAAGACTCGCGTAGCCAGCTTGTCGATGAAATAGCGGTCGTGCGAAACGAAGACGACCGTACCGGTGTACTTCATCAAGGCTTCGAGCAGCACGTCTTTGGCTCGCAGGTCGAGGTGGTTGGTCGGTTCATCAAGCAACAGAAAGTTTGCCGGATGCAGCAGCATTTTGAGCAACGCGTAGCGATTGCGCTCGCCCCCGGAAAGAACTCCGATGCGCTTGAACACGTCGTCACCGGAAAAGAGAAAACAGCCGAGCAAGCTGCGCAGCTCGGTTTGCGTGGATGCGGCTGACAGTTCGCCGAGGTCGTCCAGAATGCGAGCTTCCGGATCCAGTTCTTTGTACTGGTCCTGTGCAAAATAGTCCGGCTCGACGTTGTGGCCAAGCTTAAATTCGCCAGCGGTGAGCGCCTCCTGACCGGCCAGCAGCTTGATCAGAGTGGACTTGCCGGCTCCGTTGACTCCGACCAGAGCGACCCGCTCGCCGCGCTCGATCATGAAACTTGCTTTGTCGAAAACCTTGTGTTCACGAATTCCGTGCTCGCCATAGCTCTTCGCGACATTCACGAATTCGGCGACGATTCGTCCGCTAGGCTTTGGTTGCGGAAAAGAAAAGTGAACAGTTTTCTCTTCCTCCGGAATCTCTATCCGCTCCATTTTTTCGAGTTCTTTAATGCGGCTCTGCACCTGCTTGGCCTTGGTGGCGGTGTAGCGAAAACGATTGATGAAAACTTCCAGTTGCTCGATGCGGTCGCGCTGGGTCTTGTAGGCGGATTCGAGCTGCTCCTTGCGCGCCGTCTTGCCAGCGAGATATTGATCATAGTTGCCGGCGTAGAAGTGCATCCGCTTGTTCCAGATTTCGACGATGCGTTCGACGGTAATGTCGAGGAAGTAACGGTCGTGCGAGATGATGACGTAGGCGTAGGGATAGCTGGTCAGGTACTCCTCAAGCCAGTTGCGCGCTTCCAGATCGAGGTGGTTGGTGGGCTCGTCGAGGAGCAACAGGTTAGGCTTTTGAAGCAGGAGCTTCGCCAGGGCGATGCGCATCTGCCAGCCGCCCGAAAATTCTTCCGTCTGACGGGTCCAATCGTCGCGGCGGAAGCCGAGTCCAGTCAGAACCTGGCCCACCTGGGCCTCGAGCGTGTAGCCGTCGCGAGCCACGAATTCGTGTTCGAGCTTCTGGTAGCGATCGGCGACGTTCGAGTATTCCTGGCTCTCGTGGTTGAGTTCCGACATGCTGCGGGTGAGCGACTCCATCTCCTTCTCGATGGCGTGCAATTCCGCAAACACCGACATGCACTCGGCGAAAATGGTACGGCCCGTCATGGTAAGGCCGTCCTGAGGAAGGTAGCCGGTGGAGATGCCCTTGGCGCGTGAGATCGTGCCGTAGTCGAGCGACTCCAGTCCGGCGAGAATCTTCATGACCGTCGATTTGCCGGTGCCATTCGCGCCCACCAGTCCGATCCGCGATTCCGGCGTGATCAGCCAGTCGGCGTCTTCGAACAGAAGTTTGTGTCCGTAGCGCTTGCCCGCGCCGGATAGCTGAATCATGAGAGTCTCTAGTTAATATAGCGGAGCGGGTGATAGAGCGGTGACTGCTTCAGAAGGATTGCAGTGCCGAAGGGGAACACCGGCCGCACCGGGAGCATCAGCGGCTGGCGATCATCCGCACCGCGCCTATGTGGTCCAGGGCGCGGTCAATCACAGTCTGAAGTTCGTGCGCGTATTTCACTTCGCGGCCCTTGGCGAGGACAAGGCGGGCTTTGTCTGCGTCGAACCAGGTGGGATTTCGGTAGTCTTCTTCGGCCTCGCGCGTGTGGCGAACTTCCATCAAGAATGCTTTGACCACATATTCCTGCACACCCCCAGGCTGCCAGAAGACGCCCTTCGAGTGAACGTAGATGTGGAAATGACGGGGCTCGATGATGCCGAAAGCCCCCGCTTCTTCTCTCGCCTCGCGTTCGGCGGCTTGACTGTGGGAGAGGCGCGGCTCGGGTGCACCTTTCGGAAACGTCCACTTGCTGCCGCCATTGGTATGAACGAGCAGAAATTCGACCCCCCGCTCAGCATGCCGATAGCACACAGCGGCGACCTGAAGCGGCAGCGCAAAGCGAGAGGCGCGGAGCGAGCTCATCGTCTACAGTTTACTAAAAAGATATTTCGGGAATGTTAAATGCAACGAAAATGGTGCACACCTTTGGTACCTATACTTTAGATCCGTTTGCAAAGCTCAGGCCACCCAGTGCAGATAATTTTTCGGCTGCTATCCCTCGGCTGGCCATCAGCACGCGAAAGTTTTCGCCCATCCCTGCAGGCGTGATCAGGTGTTTCAGCTGGAGGGCAACCTTCGCTTGCTCGGGCAAGACACGGCAATCTTCGAAGGCGTCGGCAAACTGGTTCTTTTCGCCAATACCCATGAGGAATTGCGCTTGCGTCAGCAGCTTCTCGCATTTCATCCCAGCCAACTCGCATGCCGCGGCGAGCCCGGTGAAATTGACATGGGCGGTCAGGTCCTGCTCTCCGGGCGCCTCGTACGGAGCTGAACTGGCAGAATGATGACGATACGCCATCAGCGTGCCACGATGGCGTCCGGCGAGTTGTTCGCTGCGCGTGTAGCCGTAGTCGATAACCAGGAGAAGCCCGCGGCGGATTGAGCTTGCGATTTCGGTAACCGAATTCTGAGCGAGCAACGGTATCTCGATGCGCTCGTCCGCCTGCGGTTGGACTCCATAGCGATCGAGGAATTCCACCTCTTCGGAGAGTGGCGGTAGCCAGATTTCTTGAAAGCGATCATTTTCGATGGCGACGTGGAGTTTGCCCCGGAGGCTGAAAATCTCGACTGGTAGAGCGTCGAAGAATTCGTTCGCAAAGACGATCAGGGCTGATTCGGGTCCGAGTGTGCGGCATGAATCGGTCGGCCGTCCCTCCGGGACTCTCGCCTTGGTTGTGGCGATGTGTTCGAAAAGGCTTTCTTGCAGTCTCGCTCTGAGCTGCGGCGACGATTCCTGCAATGTGTAAGTTAGAACGGCGAAGAAATCCGGGAATTTCTTCTTCGACCAATCGAGTACATCACGGGCGAAAAGGCCGCGGCCGGGGCCAAGTTCGAGGATCTCGATTTCTGCCGGGCGGTCGAGCGCTTGCCAAATCTCTTCGAATTGCCTGGCTAGAAGGCGTCCGAAGACGGCGTGAACGTCGCTTGAGGTGTAGAAGTCTCCGGCTTTGCCGAACTGCCGGGCATTGCGAGAATAGTAACCCCATAAAGGCTCGTACAGGCAGATCTGCATGTAGCGAGAAAATGGGATCGGGCCACTCCGGCGAATCTGCTCTTCGATTTGTTCGCGAAGCGACAACGCGCTAACTTTCCTCGCCTCTCTCTGCAAAAGAACACGGGCCGGAAGGAGCATCGCGATCCTGCGGAGTGCGAATGAACATTTCAATAAAAAAATCATGCAGGCCGTCGTAGAGTTGGCGTTGCAGATTCCAGGCGAATTGGGGATGATCGAGGTCGCGTGGATGAATTTCAAGAATGTAGGTATGAAGCGTGATCGTCGAGTTTTTCAGATCCACCAGAATTTCGATCACACCTTCATTTTCGCGCGCAGAAAAAGCAAGAAGTGGATGATCGTAGAGCCGGAGGTGATCGAGGACCTTCTGCAGAGAGTTGGAGTCAGCCACGGTTTTATTGTACCGAGCGCAAGGGTGTGACCGGGCGGTCCTGAATGTCTCTGAAGCCCGAGATTAGAGGTCAGGACGCCGGTTCAGCCAGTGCTTTAAACTATCGAATCCTGCAATCTGATCTCTTCCCTTTGACCTTTACCTTTGCCTTTGACTCCTCCCTTTGATTTCATTCGTAGCGCAAAGCTTCGATCGGATCCAGACGAGAGGCCTTGATGGCGGGCACCATTCCGCTAATCACTCCGACGAAGCCCAAAATCATAGCCGACGCCACGAGAATGGTCGAATCGATCGTCAAATGAATATCGCCTTCGCTGCCATTCTCGACGAATGCGCTCCACAGCGTAAGCGATCCCACCGTCCAGGAGACAATGTAAGCGAGAACGATGCCGGCCAGTCCGCCCAAAAGCGTGATGGCCAGCGCTTCGGCGAGGAACTGGACCAGGATGTGCCAACCGCGTGCTCCGAGAGCTTTTTCTACGCCAATTTCGCGAGTGCGCTGGGTGACTGAGACCAGCATAATGTTCATCAGGCCGACCCCGCCAATGCCCAGCGTGAGCAGGCCGATGAAGCCGAGCAGAATCTTGATGCCCGTGGTGATGACGCGAAGGTCGAGCAGATCGGCGAAGACGTCGAAGAGAAAGACGGCCCGCTTGTCCTTGGGATCGAATTCGTGGTGGAAGGCCATGGAGCGGCGCACGGCCTCGGCAACTTTTTCGTGATCGCCTTCATATTCGATCGCAATGGCGTTGAGGTAGTAAGTGTTGATCAGGTCGCTCATCGCGCTGAACGGGATATAGATTTTGCTGTTCATATCCTCGTCGCCGTTCTGGATGACGTGTTTGAGCACGCCCAAGACTTCGTAGGAGATTCCGTCGATTCTCACTTTTTCTCCGAGCGCGTTCTGGCCGGAAAACAGCTTTTTCTTGACGTCGGCTCCGAGGATGGCGACGCGGCTGCGCGCGTTCTCGTCAAGATCAGTGAAGAAAGTTCCGTCCTGGACCTCCATGCGGCGCATGTGCTGGTAGTAGGGATAGACTCCACTGATTCCGTAGTTGCCACTGCGCGTTCCATAAGCGACCGTGCTTTGCTTGGCAGCTTCGGGTGAAATGCGTTTGAGCAGCGGCACTTCCGCTTGAATGTAGTTGAGATCATTGACGGTGAGCTTGATCTGGCTGCCGGCTTTGGTGCCGCCCGCTTGCAACGAGGTGCGTCCGGGGAAGATGAAAATCAGGTTCGTGCCCCAGGAGCGGAAGGCGATCCAGAGACCTCGCTCGAACCCGGAACCGTAGGCAAGTAACAGTACGACCGTAGCGATGCCCCAGGCCATGCCGAGCATGGTCAGGATGCTGCGCCGGCGATTGTACTTCAGCGCGTTGTAGGCCTGGCGGGCGAGTTCGAGAATCATAGTTAACGTTGTCCCCGTCATCCGTGGCGTTGGCCCCGGCCTGATCTCAATTACTCCTGGCGCAAGGCCTCCACGGGCTGCAGTAACGCGGCTTGGCGCGCGGGATAAAGTCCCGCGGCAATTCCCGCAAATGCAAGCGAGAGCATGGCCATGGCTGCCGACGACGGGACGATTCGCGGCGTGTCGAAGCCTTCGGGAGCGGGCAGAGCGGCTAGAACCGCAACCAATGCCGTCGTGATCGCCAACCCGATGCCCCCGCTCAAAGCCGTCAGAAACGCGCCTTCCACAAAAAACTGCGTCAGGATGGCGCGATGCGTGGCGCCGAGCGCCTTGCGCAGCCCGATCTCCCGGGTCCGTTCGGTAACGGAAACCAGCATGATGTTGATGATTCCGATCGCGCCGAGGGCAAGAGTAATCACGCCGACCACGCCGAGGAAATAGTCCATGCCATCAAAGATTTTGCCTACCCGCTGATTGTCCTCGATTGTGTCCCAGTCTTCGAACGATTCTGCGGGTTTCGGATCGAAACCGTGCCTGCGCGCCAGAATTTCGTGGATTTCCTGTTTCGCTGCGATATTCCCGGCTGGTGTCAGCGGACGGTAGTTCAGGAATGAAATCGCATCTTCGCTGTTCTCTTCTTTAAGCCGAAACAGGTTGCGCATGGTCTCGATGGGAATGAAGATGCGCGCGTTCGTGCCGTTATTGCCATCCTGCCCGACTTTGCTCAGCACTCCGATGACTTCGAAGCGGATGCCATTCAGCAGGATGGGCGAACCGACAGCGGGGCGGCCGGGAAATATGTTTTTCAGAAGTTCCCAACCGACGACGGCCACGCGGCGCGTCTCGCGGTTGTCCTCGTCATTGAACCAGCGGCCCGGGCCAATGGGGACATTGCGGATCTGGTTGTATTCGGGAGCGATGCCAAAGACTTGGCCATTTGTGGATCCGTAGTCGCTGACGGCGCGGATATCCTCGCGGTTGAGCACGGGAGAAATGTACTTGATGGAGCGGGCCTCACTGCGGATGGCGAGGTAATCCGCATACGTGAAACGGTAAGTTCGGCCTGACTGAGTGCTGCCCTCGACCCCAGGAATGCGGCCGGGGTAGGTGAACATGATGTCCTCGCCTAGGTTCTTGAGTTGTCTCGCCTGGCCGCTGCGGAAGCCTTCGCCAAGCCCGACCAGCAGCAACAGCGATCCCACACCCCAGGCGATGCCGAACATGGTCAAAAACGAGCGGAGCTTGTGGGCCCAGAGCGTGGCCAGCGATTGGCGTACGATTTCGATCAACATCCGCATCGGTCACGGCGGCCTTTACCGCGGTCGGGCACAATCTCAGTGCCGTCCCTTGTTTGATACGAGAAATGATCGCGGCCGGTTCCGCAAAAAGAGATACTCTTCCGGAGGACTAGACGCATGCGACCATTTCACGGTTAGCCGGCGGGAGCCGAAATCTTCGATCAACTTGCTTACAAATGGTATCGAAGCTCGTCTAAGATGCCGACGCCGGGGTCGGGGTCCACCCTCCCTGACCCAAGGTTAGAGGAACCAAGGTTAGAGGAAC
>Ga0181522_10002031_pt1 | contig 11783 bp, 6 predicted proteins | sample PEATcosm2014_Bin_27_FD_121103 | JGI IMG/M metagenome (GOLD analysis project Ga0181522, IMG submission 121103) | Peatland microbial communities from MTU Mesocosm Facility, Houghton, MI, USA - PEATcosm2014_Bin05_10_metaG | ecosystem: Environmental > Terrestrial > Soil > Wetlands > Peat | place...
CCGGATGACATCGACCACTTGGGCAACCGCCGTTTGAAGGCGGTGGGCGAGCTCTTGCAGGGCCGGTTGCGCATCGGTCTCGCGCGCTTGCGCCGCATCATCCAGGATAGGATGTCCACGGAAGACAAGGACAACCTGATGCCGGCACAGCTCGTGAACTTCCGCCCGATCGCGGCGGTCATCAAGGAATTCTTCGCGTCGTCGCAGCTCTCGCAGTTCATGGACCAGGTGAATCCGCTCGCGGAGCTTGAGCACAAGCGGCGCATCTCAGCGCTCGGTCCCGGCGGTTTGACGCGCGAGCGCGCTTCCTTCGAGGTCCGCGACGTGCACCGTTCGCACTACGGCCGCATCTGCCCGATCCAGACGCCGGAAGGTTCGAACGTCGGCCTCATCAACTATCTCGCGAGCTACACCCGCATCAACGACTTTGGCTTCCTTGAAGCGCCGTACGCGCGCGTGACGAACGGCGTCGTGACGAACGAGATCGTTTGGATGGATGCATCCGAGGAAGAGAAGCACAAGATCACGCACGCAGGTTCTCCGCGTGACGAAAAGGGCAAACTTCTCGGCAACGCGCTCGAGACTCGGATCAAGGGCGAACCGGGAACGGTCGCGCCGCTCGAAGTCGACTTCATTGACGTCGCGCCGAACGAGTTCATTTCTGTCGCGACTTCGCTCATCCCGTTCCTCCAGCACGACGACGCGAACCGCGCCTTGATGGGTTCCAACATGCAGCGCCAGGCGGTCGTGTCCGTGCGCCCCGACGCGCCGTACGTCTCGACCGGACAGGAAGAGAAAGTGGCGATCGATTCCGGCTATGTCATTCTCGCGGAAGAGAACGGCGAGGTGATGGAAGCGGACGGCAGCCACATCAAGGTGAAATACGCGAAGGCGGCGAAGACCTACACGCTCGAAAAGTTCAAACGCTCCAACCAGTTCACGTGCATCTCGCAGAAGCCGCTCGTCGTGCGCGGCGACAAGGTGAAGAAGGGCCAGATCCTCGCCGACGGCCCGTCGATCGAGAACGGCATCCTCGCCCTCGGCCAGAATCTGCTCGTGTCATTCGTCTCGTGGGAAGGCGCGAACTTCGAGGACGCCATCATCATCTCGGAGCGCGTCGTACAGCAGGACCGGTTCACCTCTATCCATATCGACGAATATTCCTGCGACGTGCGCGACACGAAGCTCGGCCCCGAGGTCACGACGTGCGACATCCCGAACGTTTCGGAAGACAAATTGAAGAACCTCGACGAAGAGGGCATCGTGCGCATCGGCGCCGAAGTGAAGGCGGGCGACATCCTCGTCGGCAAGATCTCGCCGAAAGGCGAATCGGAGCTTACCTCGGAAGAGCGCCTGCTCCGCGCCATCTTCGGCGAAAAGGCGCGCGACGTAAAGGACACTTCGCTCACGCTGCCGCACGGCAAAGTCGGCCGCGTCGTTAATGTGAAGATCTTCGACCGCGAGCGCGGCGACAAGCTCGAACCGGGCATCATCCGGCGCATTCAGGTTGAGATCGCGGAGCTCCGCAAAGTGCAGGCGGGCGACAAGCTCGCCGGCCGCCACGGCAACAAAGGCGTCATCTCGCAGGTGCGCGCCGTCGAAGACATGCCTTATTTGGAAGACGGTACGCCCGTCGACATCATTTTGAATCCGCTCGGCGTCGTCTCGCGTATGAACCTCGGCCAGATTCTGGAAACTCACCTCGGCTGGGCCGCAGAGAGGCTCGGTTATCGCGCGATCACGCCGGGGCTCGATTCGGCGACCGAAGCCGACATCCGCGAGGAGCTCAAGCTCGCCGGTTTGCCGGAGGACGGCAAAGTGAAGCTTTTCGACGGCCGCACGGGCGAGGCGTTCCAGAACCGCGTCATGGTCGGCCAGATTTATATCCTGAAGCTCAACCACCTCGTGGAAGACAAGGCGCATATGCGCTCGATCGGTCCGTACTCCCTGATCACCCAGCAGCCGCTCGGCGGCAAGGCGCAGTTCGGCGGCCAGCGCTTCGGCGAAATGGAAGTGTGGGCGCTCGAAGGCTATGGCGCGCGCCACACGCTCCAGGAAATGCTGACGATCAAATCCGACGACGTCGTCGGCCGCGCAGCGGCATACGAATCGATCATCCGCGGAGAGACCATCAAGGAACCCAACGTCCCCGCGTCCTTCAATGTGCTCGTGAACGAATTGAAGTCGCTCAGCTTCAACATCCAGCCGCTCTACGAATCGGAGACCGACCGCAAGGACAGCTTCTCCGCGCTCAAGATCAGCGTCGCATCGCCGGAGGACATTCTTCGCTGGTCGCACGGCGAGGTCACGAAGCCGGAGACGATCAACTACCGCACGCAGCGTCCGGAAAAGGACGGCTTATTCAGCGAGCGCATCTTCGGCCCCACGAAAGATTACGAATGCTACTGCGGCAAATACCGCAGGATCCGCTACAAGGGCGTCGTCTGCGACAAGTGCGGCGTCGAAGTCACGCGCGCGGCCGTCCGCCGCGAGCGCATCGGCCACATCGCCCTTGCGACGCCGGTTTCGCACATCTGGTTCTTGAAGTCGATTCCGTCGCGTCTTTCTTTGGCGCTTGACGTGTCGGCGCAGAAGCTTGAGCGCGTCATCTATTATTCCGCATACATCATCACGGACATCAAAGAAGACAACCGCAAAGCGGCGCTCGAAGAGCTCGACCGCGAGCTTAAGGGCAAATTGAAGACCGTCGGCAACAAGGACAAGACGGTGAAAGGGGAGATCCTCGAGGCCGCGGATACGACGAAGGAGTATCTCGAGAAGCTCCGCGTCGGCCAGATCTTGAGCGAGAACGAGTACTTCACGCTTTCGCGCAAGTTCGGCAACATCTTCAAGGCGTCGTCCGGCGCCGAGTCGGTGCAGTCCATCCTCGAGAAGATGGATCTCAAGAAAGAGATCAAAGGCATCGAAGAGGACCTCGACGGCGCGCGCGATCCGATGGCGCAATCGAAGCTGCTCCGCCGCCTCAAGATGTTCAAGGCGATGCAGCGCAACGGCGGCCGTCCGGAATGGATGATCATGACGATCCTGCCGGTGCTCCCGCCCGACCTTCGCCCGATGGTGGCGCTCGACGGCGGACGCTACGCGACCTCCGACTTGAACGACCTCTATCGCCGCGTCATCAACCGCAATAACCGTTTGAAGAAACTTTTGGAAATCAAAGCGCCGGACGTCATCGTCCGCAACGAAAAGCGCATGCTCCAGGAAGCCGTCGACGCGCTCATCGACAACTCCGCGCGCTTCGGCACGCAGCAGATGTCCGCGCAGCGCCGGCCGCTCCGCTCTCTTGCCGACATGTTGAAGGGCAAGCAGGGCCGCTTCCGCCAGAACCTCCTCGGCAAGCGTGTGGACTACTCCGGCCGCTCGGTGATCGTCGTCGGTCCGAAGCTCAAGCTCGACCAGATGGGCATCCCGAAGCGCATGGCTTTGGAACTCTTCCGCCCGTTCGTCATCAGCGAGATCATCAAGCAGGGCCTTGCGCACAACATGCGCTCCGCGTCCCGCTTTATCGAAGAGCATACGTCTGACGTCCTCGCGATCCTCGAAGAGATCATCAAGGACAAGCACGTGCTCTTGAACCGGGCTCCCACGCTCCACCGTTTGAGCGTGCAGGCATTCCGTCCGCAGCTCGTCGAAGGCCTCGCGATCAAACTTCCGCCGCTCGTGTGCGCCGCGTTCAACGCGGACTTCGACGGCGACCAGATGGCCGTCCACCTTCCGCTTTCCGACGCCGCACAGGAAGAAGCCCGCGACATCATGTCCGCAGGCCGCAACCTCCTGAAGCCCGCGACCGGCGACCTCATCCCGGGTCCGTGGAACGACATCGCCCTCGGCAGCTATTACATCACGCGCAAAGATCCGCCGAAGGGCGATCCGATGAATTTCATCGATTATGACGAAGCGCTCCTTGCGTACCACTTCGGCAAAGTTGATATCCATGCGCCGATCATGTTCCACGGCCTTGAGACGACCGTCGGCCGGCTCATCTTCAACAACGCGCTCGCCGGAACGCTTCCGTATGTGAACGACACGATAACAAAGAAGAAGCTCAACGCGCTCCTTGGCCGCGTGTTCGAGTCGCATGGCATGGAAGCCACCCGTGATGCCATTGATCGCGTGAAGCAACTTGGCTACGACATGGCGACCGTTTCCGGCATCACATGGGCGATGGCGGACCTCATCATTCCGAAGGAGAAACCTGAGATCATCAAGAAGGCTGACAAGGAAGTCGAAACTATTCACGAGCAGTATGCCGAAGGACTCCTCACGTCGGTCGAGCGCCGCTCGCGCGTCATCAGCGTGTGGGATCGCACCAAGAACGAACTCGCGAGGCTCGTCTCCGGCGTGCTTCCGCCCGACAACTCCATTTACCAGATCGTCGATTCCGGCTCCCGCGGCTCCTGGTCGCAGCCGATCCAGATGATGGGCATGAAAGGCCTCGTGCAGAACCCGAAAGGCGAGACGATCGAACTTCCGATCAAGTCTTCGCTTAAAGAAGGGCTGTCAGTGCTCGAATACTTCATCATGACGCACGGCGCGCGCAAAGGAACGACCGACACGGCGCTCAAGACCGCGCAGGCCGGTTACCTTACGCGCCGCCTTGTGGACGTCGCCCAGGATCTCACGATCCGCGAGGATGACTGCCGCACGAAGGAAGGCCTCGAAATCCGCCGCGAGGACGGCAAGGAGTTCAACCAGAGCCTGTCGTCCCGCCTCTTCTCCCGCACCGCGCTCGTTGACGTGAAGGTTGGCAACAAAGTCCTCATCCGCGCAGGCGAGATGATCGACCGCATCACCGCCGAAGAAATCGAGGCGGCCGAGAAACTCACGAGCATCATGGTGCGTTCGCCGATCACGTGCAAAACACTCTATGGTATTTGTGCCAAGTGTTATGGCTTTGACTTGAGCAGCAACAAGCCGGTCGTGCATGGCACCGCCGTCGGCGTACTCGCCGCGCAGTCCATCGGCGAACCGGGCACGCAGCTCACGATGCGTACCTTCCACCAGGGAGGCGTCGCAGGCGCCGACATCACGCACGGTTTGCCGCGCGTCGAGGAAATCTTCGAGACCCGCGCGCCGAAGGGCCGCGCGATCCTCGCTCCTTTCGACGGCGTCGTCGACAAGATCGAAGAGCGCGGCACGCTCAAGGTAGTGCGCTTCATCCCGGATAAGAAGGGCAAGGCCACGGACGTAAGCGTCCCGCGCGGCACGGTGCTCTACATGCAGGCCGGCGACAAAGTGGCTAAGGGCGATCGTCTTTCGGAAGGCAACCTCGACATCCATGAGCTCTACGAGCATAAGGGCATGACCGAGGTCGGCCGCTACATCGTGAACGAAGTCCAAAGGATTTATCTCTCGGAAGGCGCTTCCATTAATAACAAGCATCTTGAAATGATTGTGCGCCAGATGTTCTCGCGCGTGAAGATCACGGAGAGCGGCGATGCGCCGGATTTCGTGATGGGCGAAATCATCGAGAAGTCCCGCTTCCTTGAAGTGAACCGCCAGATCAAGAAGGACGGCGGCAAGCCCGCGAAGTCGGAAGAGGTCCTGCTCGGCATCACGCGCATCGCGCTTTCGGCGGAATCCTTCCTCTCGGCAGCGTCCTTCCAGGACACCTCGCGCGTGCTCGTGAAGGCTGCGATCGAAGGCAAGATCGACCGCTTGCGCGGCCTCAAGGAAAACGTCATCATCGGCCGCCTCATCCCTGCCGGCAAACAGGAGATCCCTCCGGATTCAGTCCTTCACGAGGGTGAGGTGGAAGAAGAAGAGGAGCTCGCCGCGATGGCAGAGTCCAGCTAATCTGGACTTTTGGTGAAGCCTTTGCTATCATTACGAGCGTTATCCAACCAATGACCAACGAGGAAAAGGACAAAAAGGAATACGAACTGGGCGTGCTTCTCACCCGCGAGGAGGACCTTTCGGGCGTGCTTGCGCTCCTCACGTCCCATGGCGGCGAGATGACCTCTGAAGCTCGCGCGCGGAAGCTTGCGCTCGCCTACGAGATCAAGGGCCACAAGGAAGGTGTTTTTGCGAGCGTCATCTTCAAAGCTTATGGCGACGGGGTGAAAGCGCTTGAGCACGACCTTGGCCTTCGCGCCGAGGTTTTGCGCTCCCTCGTGATCAAAACCCCGAAGCCTTCGCTTCGTCCGATGGGAACCGGCGCCCCGGGCGGCGCAACCCCGCTGCCCGGCGGCGAGCGGCCCCGCGCCGCGCGCACTCCTTCTTCCGATCAGCCACGTCCCGCCGCACCGCGGCCATTGAGCAACGAGGCGCTCGAGAAGAAGCTGGAAGAAATACTCGGCTAACACAAAACTCCCTCATACTTTTCGGGGACGGGGTCGAATCCTTCTGGATTCGCCCCTACCTCTCGGCGCTCTTCGCGCCTCCGAGAGTCCCCTCAAAGCACGAGGGAGTTTTGCGTTAGCCAACTTTTTCCAGTTTCTTCTTTTCGCGTATACTATTCCTATGGCGATCAGATTCATCACGGGGAATTCGCGGAAGTTCGAGGAGGTGCAGGCTGTCGTGCATGCCGACATGCGGCAGGTGAGCATTGATCTTTCCGAGATCCAATCGCTTGATGCGCACGAGGTGATCAGGGCAAAGCTTCTTGCTGCCGCGGAGCACGAGGGTGAGGGCGAATATCTAGTGGAAGATACATCGCTCTTTTTGGAATGCCTGAACGATAAATTGCCGGGGCCGTTCATAAAATGGTTCGAGAAGGCAATCGAGATCGACGGCTTGGTCAGGCTCGTAGAGGCGCTTCATAATGCGAATGCCCGGGCGGTCACGCTGCTCGGCTATATGGATGCCCGCAAGGAGATCCATTTTTTCGAAGGAGTGGTCGATGGCACGATCGTGCCGCGGCAGGGCGATAAGGACTTTGGCTGGGGGCCCATTTTTCAGCCTAAGGGTTCCCTGAAAACGTTCGGAGAGATGGACCGGGATGAAAAGCATGCCGTCAGCATGCGGGGGATCGCGGCAAAGAAATTCGCGGCATATTTGGAGAAGGCATAGTTTCCTTCATCTTTTCTTTATAGAAAATTAATCGTATAGTGGTATCATACAGGGGTCGAAAATAACCCATTAATTCTATTCATTTCCATGGATTTCAATAAAGCAATAATCGTAGGGCGGGTGACCGCCGATCCCCAGGTGCGCACAACGCCGAGCGGCCAGTCGGTCGTCACGATCGGTGTCGCGACAAACCGCACGTGGACCGATAAGGCCGGCGCGAAGCAGGAAGAGACGGAATTTCACAACGTCGTGATCTGGGGCAGGCAGGCGGAGATTGCCGGCCAGTACCTTACGAAAGGGGCGACGGTCCTTATCGAAGGACGCATCCAGACCCGCGGCTGGACCGACAAGCAGGGCCAAGCCCGCAAATCGACGGAGATCATGTGCGAGCGGCTTCAGCTCGGGCCTCGTCCCGGCGGCGGAGGCGGCGGCGGAAACTTCCGCAGCAATAATGCCGGAGGAGGCGCGCCCGCAGAGAGCGCGAAGTCCGGCACCGATGCGCCCTCCTTGGACGACATTCCGGTAATCAATCTTGAAGACGAGGAGATAAAGCCAGAAGATATTCCATTTTAGAAATCTCGAATCACAAATAGCAAAAACCCAAATAATATCCAATCGTCAAATTCCAAAGAGTGGCTGCATAATTTGGAGTTTGAGTGTTGGTATTTATTTGGGATTTTGCTATTTGGGGCTTGGAATGTAGCCAGCTTGCTTTTCCAGGCAATCTTTCATATAATCGTTCCTATGGCCAAGAAGATCAAAACCGTTCTGAAGCTCCAACTGCCTGCGGGCGGCGCTAATCCTGCGCCTCCTGTCGGTACCGCACTCGGACCTCAGGGCATCAACATCCAGGAATTCTGCAAGCAGTTCAATGACGCCACGAAGGACATGAAGGGCGATGTGGTTCCTGCGCAGATCACCATTTACGAGGACCGCTCGTTCTCGTTCATCCTGAAGACCCCTCCGGCTTCGGCGCTCCTCAAGAGGGCCGCGGGCATAGAGAAGGGTGCTGCTGATCCGCTTAAGAACAAAGTAGGCAAGGTGACGAAGGCTGATATCCGCGCGATCGCGGAACGAAAGCTCGCCGACCTGAACACCGACAACCTCGAAGCCGCCGAAAAAATCATCGCCGGCACCGCGAGGAATATGGGAATCGAAGTGAAATAAAAAAACAGCCGTTACGCGGCTGTTTTTGTTTTGATCTGCGCGAGAATATTTTCCAACACTTCCTCTTCGTCGAGGTCCGTTGTATCGAGGATATAATCGTAATGTTCGGGCGCCTGGAAGTCCTCGACTCCATAAAGCTTTTTGTAGCGATCCCGCTCTACCTGTTCGCGTTCGGCGTTCGCGGCGATCATCTCCTTCATTTCCCTTCCGGCATTTTCCGTGCGCTTGCCCGACCGCGCGGCGCCTATGGCGGGATCAACCTTGAGGAATATGTTGAAAGTGCGGAAGGGGCTCGCCTTTGCGAAGTGCCATGAAATGCGGCCTTGAATGACAAAGTTGTCGCGCGTCCGCATGAGGTCCGCCTGTCTCGCGTCAACTTCTTTGTCGACGGCGGGATCGTTCTTGAGCGCCGCATAAAATTCCTCGATCGAGATTCCTTTTTCGCGGGCCATTTCCCGGAAGATGTGGCCGGTATAGAGCTCCTCGTAGTCGAGCGCTTTGGCGAGTCTGCTCGCGAGGGTAGTCTTGCCGGCGCCGATATTTCCGCCGATCGTGATGATCATGCCTTTAATGATAGCACTTTGAGCATATCAATTTCTTGAGAAATCTGCACGTTTCGGCTATCATTTGGCTTATGAGCGATTATCGCCCCACGATCGGCCTTGAGGTGCATGCGGAACTGAAGACGCGCACAAAGATGTTCTGCGACTCGTTGAACGATCCCGACGAGACGCGGCCAAACGTGAACGTATGCCCCGTCTGCATGGGCCATCCGGGGACGCTGCCGGTGCCGAACCGCGACGCGATCGAGCACGTGGTGAAGGTTGGCATCGCGCTTGGCTCCACGCCGAACGCGCGCTCGCGCTTTGACCGCAAAAATTATTTCTATCCCGATCTCCCGAAGGCGTACCAGATTTCACAGAACGGGCAGCCGCTTGTTTCCGGCGGCACGCTTCACGGCGTGAAGGTCAATCATATCCACCTCGAAGAGGACGCGGGCAAGCTCGTGCATGACGAGAGCCCCATCAAGACGGGCGGTGGCCCCGGGGGCGATACGCTCGTCGACTACAACCGCGCGAGTGTGCCGTTGATGGAGCTCGTGACCGAGCCGGACATCCACAGTGCGGAAGATGCCGTCGCCTTCATGAAAGAATTGCAGCTCGTGTTGCGCTATCTTGGCGTGAGCGATGCCGACCTTGAGCGCGGGCAGATGCGCGCCGACGCGAATATTTCCATTGCGCTCGATGGCGAATTGCTCGGCACGCGCGCGGAGGTGAAGAACCTGAACTCATTCAATTCGGTGTTCCAGGCGATCAATTACGAGATCGCGCGGCAAACGGAAATTTTAGAGAAAGGGGGAAAGGTGATGCAGGAAACGCGCGGATGGGATGATGTGAAGTTGAAAACGTCATCGCAGCGTTCCAAGGAAGAGGCGCAGGACTATCGCTATTTCCCGGAGCCGGACATTCCGCCCTTCGAAACGGCGTCGCTCGATTTGGAGGCGCTCAAGCTTTCGATCCCGGAACTGCCGGCGGCGAAGCGCGAGCGGTTCATGCGGGAATATGGGTTGGATTATAAAGCTGCGGATACGATGGTTGGCGAGCCCGCGATGGCGGCCTACTTTGAGGCGGCAGTGTCTGAATATCGCGAGGACGCTCCGGATGGCGCCACGATTTCCACTGTTTATAATTATTTGACGAGCGATCTGCGGGGCCTTATGAAGCAGGCGGAGATTGAGTTTTCGGACACTGCCTCGGCGAGCCGTTGCAAGGTCACGCCGGAGCATTTGGCCCATCTTGCGGCGCTCATCGATGCCGATAAGATCACAAGCCGGCAGGCGAAGGATATGCTCGCTACGATGTTCGCGACGGGCGAGGATCCGGAGGCCATCGTAAAGAACGAAGGCATCGGCATTTCGGACTCCGGCGAAGTCGAAGCGGTGGTGCGCGACGTGATCGGCGAGAATGCCGCTGCGGTCGCGGATTTTAAAAAGGGGAAGATCGCGTCGCTCCAGTTTTTGATCGGCAAGGCGATGGGCCGGCTCAAAGGCCGCGCGCGGCCGGACATGCTGAAGGAACTTTTTGTGAAGCACTTGCAATAACGGGCAGGGAGGGTATAATACGATCAGTAAACCGCGATAGACTTTTCCGTGCCTATGGAGACAGCCTTTTGTGAAAGGAGCGAAGCGATTCGTTTCCCAAGGGGCTTTCTCCGATAGCGCTACGGAGAAGTCAATCGTTTCTATCCCCAGGAGGTAGGAAGTTGCTTAGGTCCATTCTGAAGCTCGCCCCGAAAATCACATTCGTTCGATTCATCGTTGTTTACGGCATTGCATTGCTCCTCGCGGCGGCCGTATCGATCTACACTGCCTTCGCTCCGTTACCACAGGTGATTAACCAATATCATCCTTCCGGGTGGATCTTGGTTATTCTCCGAAGATGGCCTTGGGGGTTTTTTGTCGGCGCTTTACCCCTTCTTGTTCGGCTGACGAGGTTCGTCCATCGTCATGGAGTGAAGATGGATTCATCCGAGCCGTCTTCGACTCCACGTGCCACGGCGTCTCGCCGTTTATCTTCCGTCAGGACCGGATATTCCCCAATCCCCCCGACAGAAGGCATGACTAATAGCCAGTTTTACAGCTGGCTGGAATCGAACGCCTGGCGTACGTACCGAGATGCGCAAGAGCGGCGCAAGACGCGGGAAAAGGTGGAGCGGCCGGGATCGGAACACATCATCGGCTAACCATATCGATTGTCGGATTCTCTGTGCCCCGGGCAAATCATCGTTCCGGGCTTTTTATTTTTATAGAAATGCTATTACGGACAATTTCGCTTTTTCAGCATCAGTCACCCACCGTATATTCTTGTCTTTCTTGAACCACGTGAGCTGGCGCTTTGCATAGTGGATCGTATTGAGCTTCATGTCTGCGACGGCCGCGTCGAGCGACGTTTCGCCGCGGAGGTGCGCGATGATCTCCCGATAACCGATCGCGTCGAAGGTGGCGATCCGGTCGCCGTACGCTTCGACGAGCGCGCGAACTTCATCGACGAGACCTTCCTCTATCATCACGTCTATCCTTTTTTCGATGCGCTCGCGGAGGTTTTCCCATGGCAACGAGATTCCCAATTCCAGCGCATCAAAGAGCGGCACCTGCTTTTTGCGCTGTGCGGTGAAGGGTCTTCCCGTGGCGCGCGCGACCTCGAGCGCGCGGACGACGCGGCGCGGATTCTTCGGGTCTACTATGTATTCCGCTTCGGGGTCGAGGGCGACCAACTTCTTGAAAACGGCGGCGAGGCCTTCTTCTTTTATTTCCTTTTCGATCGCTGCGCGGATCGCGGGTTCGGCGACGACACGAGGGATGTCGAGGTTTTCGACGACCGCGCGGACGTAGAGGCCGGTGCCGCCGACGAGGATCGGCATGTTGCTGCGCGCGATGATCGCGCGGATCGCGGCGACCGCGTCCCGTTTGTAGTCGGCGACGGTGTAATCTTCGTCCGGATTGCGGATGTCGATCAGGTGATGGGGGATCGTTTTTTGTTCGGCGGCAGTCGCTTTTGCGGTGCCGATGTCCATGCCCCGGTAGA
>Ga0181522_10002035_pt1 | contig 11780 bp, 6 predicted proteins | sample PEATcosm2014_Bin_27_FD_121103 | JGI IMG/M metagenome (GOLD analysis project Ga0181522, IMG submission 121103) | Peatland microbial communities from MTU Mesocosm Facility, Houghton, MI, USA - PEATcosm2014_Bin05_10_metaG | ecosystem: Environmental > Terrestrial > Soil > Wetlands > Peat | place...
AGCTCGGCGACGCGAAGATCCATCGGATGGCCGTCGTCCCAACTCGTCGTCACCCAGGTCGTCACCGTCTCGGCTTTGTTTGGAACGGGAGAGAGCAGATGGCGCCGCCGGACTCCGCCGCCGTTCTGGGCATCAGTGATTGCGTCTGAAGCGACGCGTTGATCCCGACGAACCTCCACCGCGGACCGCGGGGCGAGCACGTCAGCCCTCAGGCTGCACATCAGAGATTCGATCTGACGCGAAGCGTTGATCTTGACGAGCGTGCGCCACAGCCCGCGCGGCGACCACGATAGCTCCATGTCGCCTAAATAGACCTTGGCGCACAGCTCGATCTCGTCGAGAGCTCGCCGTTTTGCCGTCGGAGAATCGAGGGCATCGAGAAAGCTGCGCAAGACCAGCACGACGAAGCCGAGCTTGCGTGAGGCGGCGCCAAACCGACCGATGTCGTGTTTCAAGGCCGTCGCTGTCGCGTATAGCATGTATCCGAGGTCGCGCGAGGCCGGCGAAAGAGTATTTAGAGACGCGCCAAGGCGGGAGCAACTGTCCGATTCGCCAGGATCGACAAGAGAAAGGCGCCTATCCTTGGTATCGCAGAGGATGTTGTTGAGGTTGAGATCGCCGTGCGGCTGAGAATTGATCGGCCAGTAGCGCTGCATCGCTTCTACGAGCGCACGAACGGCGGATTCCGTCGCCTCGGGAGTCATTTCCCACCCGCTCTCGAGGCACGCATCAAGCCTCCGACCACCGACCAAAGTCATCACCAGGGCAACCGGCGACTCGCAGAGGTAGATCGGGGCGGGCACGTAGATCCGCCAATCGGCGACGGCGCATTCATGCAAGGCCGCATGGAGTCGCGTCAGCGCGCTGAACTGTCGGCGCACAAACTCAGGGCTCGAAGAGGCGACCGGCTCGAAAATCTTGATCGCCAGCGCCGCGTGCGATCGCCAAACTGGCTGTGCGTCATGTGAGCGGACGACATAGACCGTCGCCTGTGCGCCTTTGCTCAGCCGCTCGATGATCCAATCTTGGCCGCCCACGCCGCACGTAAGCTGACTCAGGACTTTGCGCGCCTTTGCAGCGCCGTCATCCTCTATTTGCGCGCGCGCACGCTTCGTGCCTTCAGGTCGCCCTACGAGCGCCAGGAATGCGACCCAGCGTCCTGCGGATCCAGCAATATTGCCGGCCAAGATCGCGAGCGCCGCCCCAAACAATCCCAATGGCTCGACGAGCGCCCAGAACAGGCCGACTGTCACAGCGACCGCAAGCAGGCCCACCAAGACAATCGCCTGCGGGCGCTCCATAGCGGCGAGCGCGTTGGAAGCAGGAAACCCGACGGCGGTGGCCAGAGACGCAAAGGCGAGGGCGGTCACAGTCAGGCCCTGGCCATCGTAGGCCTTGTCGGGAAAGAGCATTCGCATGATGTCCGCGCCGGCAAACGCCACGACGGCGCAAAAGACGATCATCGCCAGCCCGAGAAACAGGGCGTCGGCGGCGATTTGACGGCGCAACTGTGAAAGGCCGCCTTGTCTAAGCGCCTCGACCGACCTTGGCATCAGGATATTGCCGAGGCCGCTGATCAAAGGATTGGCGAATGAGACAACGCTCATGCACGCCGCAAAGACACCCGTGCTCGTCGCGCCCACGAGCGCGGCCAGAAGCCAATAAGCAACGTAGCCTTGCACCGACACAGTTATTTGCCCTGCGAGAAGCCAGCCGCCCAACTCCCAACTCAGTCGCATTGCCCCCCTCAATGCGCCGGTCCGGAACACGAACGTCGGGCGAACGAGGCAGACCCAAGCGAGCGCTGTCACGGCGCAGGCCCCGCCAAGCGCGATGCAAGCGGTGGCGGCCGACATGTTCCCCGTCCATCCGAGTCCGACAAGGGCCGCAATCTGGATGGCGGTGACGGCAACGTCGAGCGCTAACGCCATTGCGCTGTCGAGGTGCGCAAAGGCGAAGCGACGGGCAAACTCTCGCAACAAGGCGAAGGGCGCCATGGCTGCGGCAGCCCACGCCAGGATGATCGCCTCTGAGTTGGCGCCGCTGGCCCAAAGCGTGGCCGCGGCGGTCGCCAGTAGAAAGAAACTCGCGAGCGAGAACAATGCGCTTTGGATCAACACGCCGCCAGCGCGCTCTGACTGCCCACCCGGCGCACTATGTCGCTGTATCGTGTATGGAAGGGCGATCAAGGACTCCTGCACGCCGAGCAGCGTCACGATCACGGAGACAGCGATCGCGTAGAGCCCGAGCTGACCGGCGTGGGTCCATCGACTGACAAGGATTGTGGTCAGGAAACTCGCGCCGCTGACGACTGCCTGGTCGGCGAGCGCCAGGGCATGCTGGCTCCAAGCGGCCATAGCGGCCAGGCCCCGCGTCCCGGCAGCTCCACCTTCCACCCCGACGCGCGCCGCGGCAGCAGCATCGAAACGCGGCGCGGACGTCTCATCGTTGAGAAAGGTGTGTCCGCCTTTCACTTCGTTCCCTCCGCCCGTCGGCCGGATGGTTTCGGCCGATCCAAATGCCGACCACGTACGCTTCGGCGGCGCCAGCTTCTGATCTCACGGCGCACGAATTCGCCGAAAACGAGTACGATGAAGCCAGGAACAATGTAGGCGTAGCGTCGCCAGAGACGTCGTGGCTCCGAGCAGAGCCGAAACAACCATTCGAGCCCATTCTTCTGCATCCAGCTTGGCGCCTGCCGTTTGACGCCAGCCAGGAAGTCGAACGCGGCCCCCACTCCGATCATCACCGGCGCTTCGATGACGCCGAGATGACTTGCCATCCACCGCTCCTGTTTTGGCGTGCTGAGGCCCACCCAGACGATGTCGGGGGCAGCCGCATTGATGGCGTCGACGATCGCGCGATCTTCCGCGACGCCAAGTTCTCGGAACGGCGGGCAAAGCGCCCCCGCCACCTGCAGGCGCGGGTGCGCCGCGACCAGAGCGTTTCGAAGGGTTTCGGCGACGCCCTCCGCACCGCCGTAATAGAATTGACGGTACCCCCGCTCCGCGGAAATCGCAGTGACACGCCGCATGAGGTCGGGACCGTAAACGCGGCGCGTGCGCTTCTTGCCCATGAGACGCGCCAGCCAGACCAGCGGCATTCCGTCGGGCGTAACCAGCCCAGCCTCGTTGTGAATTTGGCGCAACCGATCATCGCGACGGCTCTCCATTAAGCCGTGCGCTCCCGTCACACAGACATAGCGCCGGTCTCCGCGACCGATCCAACATCCGATCGTTGCGACCGCGTCGTCGAGATTGATCGCGCTGACGCGTACGCCAAGAATCTCGATGCGCTCGTCAGCCGCCGGCGCGGGGCTCAAGCGGCGGTCATCCACTCGGGCTTCTTCCTCCTCTTGACGCTCGCCGCCGGCTGGGCCGAGTCCGCCAACAAAGCGTCGAAATAGGCGATGGTCCGCTTCAACCCGTCTTCGAGTTGAACCTTGGGAGTCCAGTTCAAGAGCGATTTGGCGCGCGCGATGTCAGGGCAACGTTGAAGCGGATCGTCTTGCGGCAACGGTCGCTGTTCCAGCTTGGAGCGCGATCCAGTCAGCGAAATGATGAGTCGCGCCAATTCGAGGATCGTCACTTCGACCGGGTTGCCGAGGTTAATCGCGCTGTCGAGATCGCCATCGTGGTTCATCAGGCGAATGAGACCATCGACCAGATCGTCGACGTAGCAGAACGACCTTGTCTGCGTTCCCGAGCCAAAGATCGTGATCGGCTCGTTGCGCAACGCCTGGACGATGAAGCTTGAGACGACCCGTCCGTCGTTCGGAAGCATATTTGGGCCGTAGGTATTGAAGATGCGCGCCACCCTGATGGCGAGCCGGTGTTGGCGGCGATAATCGAAGAACAGGGTCTCTGCGCAGCGTTTGCCCTCGTCGTAACAAGCGCGCGGACCCGAAATGTTGACGAGCCCGCGATAAATCTCCGACTGCGGGTGAACGTGTGGGTCGCCGTAGACCTCGCTGGTCGAGGCTTGCAGGATGCGCGCGCCGAGCCGCTTGGCCAAGCCCAGCATGTTGATCGCGCCGACGACGCACGTTTTGGTCGTCTGAACCGGGTCGTGCTGGTAGTGGATCGGCGAGGCAGGACACGCGAGATTGAAGATCTGGTCGACCTCCACGTAGAGCGGAAACGTCACGTCGTGGCGAATCGCCTCGAAACCTCGGAAGGAGAGCAGAGGCTCGATGTTTCGGCGGGCTCCTGTGAAATAATTGTCAACGCATAGGACTTCGCAGTGCTCATTCAGCAACTGCGTGCAAAGGTGGGAACCGAGGAATCCCGCACCCCCGGTCACGAGCACTCGCTTTGTCATTTCTGAACTCCCGTGAGTGACGTCCCCACCGCCGCTATGCGAGGCCGCATTCGATCGCCCACTTCCGCGGGACCCAGAGAACGATGCACAACGCCGCAACGCGAAAGTACTGTGCATCAGGGGATCGCCGGCCCCTGCGGAACCTTGAGCACCATGCACAACGCCGCAACGTGAACGTATTGCGCATCGGGGGCGCCACTGCCGGCTATCGGTTGAAATAGGAGTAACTCCGAGCGAAGAGCGAATGATTGCCGCGGAGGGGCGGACAGGCCAGCGCGCAGGCGGAACGGTCCGAAAGGCGCTCCGGCGGGCGTGCGCCAGCTTATGAACGGAGGGGGTAACAACTATGCGCCGGCCTCGCAGCCGCAATGGCGCTGATGGCCGCGGCACGGGTTGGTAGTCTGCCGCCCTGCGTTTCGGGAGCGACGGACGGGCGCGATGCTTGGACTCGGCAATGCGGGGCTGCGCGGCGGAAGCGGAAAAGCGGTTCGAGCGCCGGCGGCGGGCGCCCTTCCTCGACCGGGGGCGGTCGGACGCAAGCTCCGCGCCGCGGCGTTGGTCGCTGGCCTGTTCGCGCCGCTTCCCGCTCTCGCCGACAGCGATCAGAGCGCCGAGCAGGCTTACCGGTTGAAGCCGGGCGACCGCATCACGGTCACAGTCTTCGGCCAGCCGGAACTTTCGGGCGAGATCCTCATCGAAGACGCCAACACCGTCGACCTGCCGTTCATCGGTCCGGTCAGCGTAAAGGACATGACCGTCCCCGAGTGCCAAAAAGCGATCGTCGCCCGGCTTGCCGACGGCGTGCTGGTCAAGCCGGCGGTGAACGTGCGCATCAGCGAGCTGCGTCCGTTATACGTGCTGGGAGACGTCCGAACCCCTGGCGCATACCCGTTCCGCTACGGCAGCACCGTCAAGAGCGCGCTGGCGGCGGCGGGAGGATTCGGGCTGACTGCGGTTGAGCAAGGAACCGCCGTTTCCGATTTCCTCCTGGCGGACGAACGTCTGCGCGAACTGACCCACGAGCGGCTCGCGCTGTTGGTGCGCCGCGCCCGACTCGAGTCGCAGCGCGACGGCGCCGCGACGTTTCAACCGCCAGCGTCGCCCGAATCGGCAAACGCCAACGATTTCGCCGATGCCGTGGCGATTGAGACCGTGACGTTCAATTCCCAGGCGAAGGTCCTTAAGGACCAACTCGATCTCGTGCGATCGCAGAAGCCGCGGTTGGAGAATGAGATCAAGGCCGTAAACAGCCAGATCGCCATCGAAAAGCAGCAGGTGGACATCATCCGTCAGCAGGTTGACCAGTACGGCGGGCTGCTGAAGCAAGGCCTCGGGCTCGCCAACGCCGACATGCAGCTCAAGCTCGACCAGACCACTCGCGAAAGCGACATTTGGCGTCTTGAGGCCGAGGTTTCACGTTTGCAGATGGACGAAGGCGAGCTCGACATCAAACTGCAGGACGTCGACGCCACATTCAGGAAACAGTTGATCTCCGATCTGAGGGACGTTCAAGAACGGCTCTCCGAATTGCAGATCTCGCTCGTCGCGGCGCGTGACGTGCGCGAGGCTCGATTGCAGCAGGCAGGCAGCATCGTCGGATTGCAGATTGAACACACCATCACCGTCACGCGCGCGCGAGACGGAATGTCGACGACGCTTTCGGGGGAAGACGGTATGCCCTTGCAGCCCGGCGACATTGTCGAGATCGACAAAATCCTGCCCGTGAACGCCTCTTCAATCGGCAAAGCGAACAGTCAGGCCCGGCTCTCGCCCAGTGAAATGGGCGTGACGAATCCCGGCTCCGACAATGCTTCGGCGACCCGCTGACGCGATCGTTGGCGACAGGCGCTGCGTGACGCCGAGACTCCCGCCTGAAGGATCGACATGAGCGTCGCCGAACAGGACAACGCCAGTGTCGCCGAGCGACCCGCTGACGACAGAGTGGTTACGCTTGCCTGCATCATCTATCTCATTGGCTACGCAGGGTATTCCTTTTTCGGCCACAGGCCCGACGAGCCGGCTCCCAGCGAATGGGCCGCCATCCGATTCATCACCTACTTGGCGCCGCTGGTACTGCTCGCGCCAGGGCTGGTCCGCCAGGCCATGCCGCTGAATGCGATCGCGTGCGCCTTTCTTACCGCCTATTTGTGCCTAGGCTACGTCGACTACCTCACTGTCGTCAGAGACACCGGCTACTTTCTCACGGAGACCATTATCATCGGGATAATCATCGCCAGCTTCGCGCCCCGTATCAAAGTGGAGGTGCGCCAGATCGAGGCTGTTTTTTACGCCTCACTGACTTATCTCGTGCTCAGTTTCGTCATCGGCGGCAACCACGATCTTCGGCTGTTTCAACTTCTCCAGGACAGTAGCGGCGGCGCGGACATTGAAAGCAGCTTTGACAACAATCAAGGCGGCCTGGTCGCGCCGATCTACGCGGTCTTCTTCTTTGCGATCGGCGCGAAACTGCAATTCCTCATGGCCATCGCGTTGAGTGTCCTCGGAGGCAAGCGGATCGGCATTCTCGCAATTGCGATCGGCGTCGTGGCCGGCCTCGTCTTCCGCCGCCGCGCGCTGTTCAGGGACTGGCGAGCCCGTTTCGCCGCGCTGCTGTTGTGTCTGGGCGCGGCCAATATATTCGGCGCCAACCTGACGACGATTTCCGACTATTTCTACCAGAGCGCGAACACGGGGGTCGACATCGAAGCCGTGATGCTCGGCCGACATGAGATCGGCGCCGAGCTGTCGCGGGAAATCGCGAACCGGTCGCCGCCCGAGTCTTTGATTGGTTTCGGCGCCGGCAGCGCTGACAAGACGACGACGTATCTAACCAAGGGTCGCCTGACGTTGCCGCACAACGATTGGCTGAAGCTGCTCTACGACTACGGGGCGCTCGGATCGGCGCTTATGACGGTCTTCCTCGCCCTCCTGTTCTCGTCGTCCAGCGTCGGCGCCGCCATCGCGCTGGCCAACGCTGTCATGATGACCACCGACAATGTGATGGTGTATCTTTATTATCAGTTCCCGATCGTGTTGATGCTGGCCTATTCCAATCTGCGGGACTCTCGCAAGCGGCAACCAGCCGACGAGGCGCGATCCCGCGAGGTTAGCATTGGCCGGAGCCGCGAACCGACATGAGGTTGTCGAGGCGGGCGCTTCTCGGCGTCTCGCTGCTGACGCCGTTGACTGGCTGGACGGCGGGTTCCACCGAGGCGGGAATTTTTGTCTCGACCGTCGGGAGTGACCGATGGTCGGGGCGGCTCGCCGACCCCGCGCCTGACGGGGGAGACGGGCCGCTGGCGACAATCGAGGAGGCAAAGCGGCGCGTCGCGGAGCTGCGCCGGCAATCCGGCGAGCGTGGCGAGCCAATTGTCGTCTCGATCCGCGGCGGCCTCTATACGCTCGAGCAGCCCCTGAGCTTCACGCCCGAAGACTCCGGCGCCGAAAACTCGCCAACGGTCTACCAGGCGTTCGGTGATGAACGGCCCATCCTTAGTGGCGGCACGCGTATCTCCGGATGGATAACGACACCGCAAGGATGGTGGCGGACGACACTGGAAGCGGTGCGCAAGGGAGAATGGTCGTTCTCCCAGTTGTTCGTCGACGACCAGCGGCGCTGGCGGCCTCGGCTACCAAGGCGCGGCTATTACAAACTGGCGGGGCGGCCCGAGCCTGCCAGCTTCGGCTTCGCGGGCGACGATATTGACGCGGCGTGGAGCAACCTCGGCGACGTCGAAGTTCTGCTCTTTCACGACTGGTCGGCGTCCCGCATGCACATCGACTCGTTGTCGACGAGCGAGCGGCGGGTGCGATTGACCGGCAAGACCTGGGAACCCTGCGTCGAGGGCGCGCGTTACCTCGTGATCAACGTGCCGGAGGCGCTTGGCGAACCCGGACAGTGGAACTTGGATCGCGCCACCGGCGTCCTCACCTACGTTCCGCGTCCCGGTGAAAGCCCCGATCGCGCCGACGTAATCGCGCCGCGCCTGGAGCGGGTGCTTGTTCTCCAAGGCGACCCGGGCGCCAAACGCTGGGTGCGTAACGTCCATTTCCGCGGCCTCACCTTCGCTCACGCGAACTGGACCCTGCCGTTGGCCGGACACTCGTTTCCCCAGGCCGAGCTCAGTCTCGACGCGGCAGTTAGCGCGATCGGCGCGCGCGACATTCTGTTCGAGCGCTGTGCGGTCCGTCACGTCGGCGGCTACGCCATGGCCTTCGGGGCCGGCTCGCGCGACAATCGTCTGGAGGCATGCGAATTAGTGGATCTGGGGGCGGGAGGCGTGAAGATCGGCCATGCTGGTGTCGGCGACTGGGATCAAATCGAGCGGCTCGTGGACGATCCGGATTTGCAAGTATCGCATCACGCCATTCGCAATTGCCTCATTGCTCACGGCGGACGCCTGCATCCCGCCGGGGTCGGCGTATGGATCGGCCAATCCTCGAACAACGTCGTTGAACACAATGACGTCTTCGACTTCTACGAGACGGGAATATCAGTCGGCTGGACGTTTGGTTACGGCCGAAGCGACGCCCATGACAACGACATCGGTTTCAATCATATCCATACGATCGGCCAGGGCGTCATGTCGGATATGGGCGGGATCTATACGCTCGGCGTCCAACCGGGCACGGTTGCTCACGACAACCACGTGCATCACGTCCAGTCGTTCAGTTACGGCGGCTGGGGACTTTATACCGACGAGGGGTCGAGCGAGATCGTCTTCGAGAGAAACCTCGTGCATCACGCCAAGACCGGCGGCTTCTTTCAGCACTTCGGACGTGACAACCAGGTTCGCAACAACATCTTCGCGTTTGCCCAGTCCTTCCAGCTCGAGGGCACTCGCCCCGAGCCGCATTTGGCGTTCGTCTTCGAGCGGAATATCGTCTACTGGGACAACGATGGGCCGCTGATGGGCGGCTGCCACTCGGATTCGCCGCCTTGCCCGATCAATTTTAGCCTCGACTACAATGTCTATTGGCGGATGGGCGGGCCGCCCGTATTTCCAGGCGGTCTCACCATCGCGCAGTGGCGGGAGCGACAGGGGCAGGATCGCCACTCGCTGGTCGCCGATCCCTTGTTCGTCGACGCAGGGGGCGGCGATTTCCGGCTGAGGGACGGCTCGCCGGCGCCAACACTCGGATTCCAACCGTTTGATGCCTCAGCCGGGAGACGGGCGCCGGCCGACCTGACCAGGAACTTGCCGCCTGTCCCGCGCGCGTTCGAGTAGCGCCTTGTGAACGCAACCGGCGATAGTTCCCGCCTCCCCTCTACCGCGCCCCTCGCCCGCTCAAGACCGCTGGAATCGTCTGCAGCAGGATGTATAGGTCGAGCGTGATCGACCAGTTGCGGAGGTAGAAGAGGTCAAGCGCCTTCAGAGCCTCGGCGTCGCCGTCGCTACGCGCCGAAACTTGCCACAGTCCCGTCACGCCGGGGGGAACGCCAGCACGTGACGCTCGGAACCCGGGGTCGAAGCTTTCGAGATGATATGCAGGCAAGGGCCGCGGTCCGACGAGGCTCATGTCGCCGCGAATGACGTTCCACAACTGAGGCAGCTCATCGACGCTGGTGCGTCGCAAGATGTGACCGACCACCGGCAATACGCGAGGGTCGCGCCGCAGCTTGAAGTATCGGCGCCACTCTTCGCTGGCGGCTGGGTCGGCGCACAAATGTTGAGTCAAACGCGCTTCTGCGTCCTGATACATCGAGCGTAACTTCAGCACGCGGAAAGGATCGCCGTTCCGCCCGACTCGCTCCTGGAAATAGAAGACGGGGCCTGGATCTGCCCATTGGATCGCCAGCGCCGCGAGGCCGACGATTGGCCCGGCGAGCAGCGCCGCGGGAAAAGCGACCGCGAGATCGATTGCGCGCTTGAGGATTCGATTCCGCCGCCGGCCCAGATCGCGGCGCAATTCGATGCCAATCGCCGAACCGAGGGTTCGCGTGGGCGTCCAAAGGCTCTGCAAGTCTTCGGCGTTCTCGGCAAGCAGCAGCCGCCAGTCCGGCGCTGTGGCCTGCACGGCCTCGGCGAATTTAGGCGCCTCTGCAAACGAGGTCAGGATCGCAACTTCAACCTCGCCGCGCACTTGCGCAAGATCGGCAGTCGAGCCGATCAGCGGCAAAGGCAGCCCCTGCGTCTTCGAGGCGGGCTCGTCACGAGTCGCAATGAACCCGATGGGCGAGAGACCCAACGCCGGATCACTCATCAGCGATCGCGCCAATCTCTGGCCGCTCTCGCCGCAGCCGACCACCGCCGTTCGAGCCCCCCAGAACCGAGCGCGGATCATGAGGCTCCGCGCCGTCGTCTCGGCGTAGTGGCCGATCACGATTAGCAACGCTGCGTCCACGCAGCCGACCGCGAACAGTGGGCCGAATTCGTCGGCCGGGGCGCCGAAGGCGCATCCGATGGCCACGAAACTGATGACGCCGCGCAGCCTTGACGCAAACCGCTCATACGGACTGGGACCAACGCCGGAATATAGGCCGAAGGCCCAGAAGATCCCGATCATCAGCAGAACCGCAAAGACGCCTTGGAGCAGCGGCGGTTGGCGAATGGAGAAGAAGACGTCGCCAAAGGCAAAAGCGCAGCGGAGGGCGACCAGGTCGCCGGCCATCAGCGAAAGCGCGGCAAGTGGTTTACGAAATCGGCCGAGGAACTGGTCGGCTAAGCCTGGCGTGCGAAGGCGCCCGTTCTCGCTCTCTGCGCCGGCGGGCTGTCGCAAGTAGGTTTCGAGGTTTGCCATCTCCGAACCCGATTTGCACCAGCCGCTTGCCCCCGGCGGATCGCTTCTTCGGCGATCCCTCCGTTCGCCTTCGCGGCGGACGCTCCCTCCTCCGCGAACTCGCCCTCGCATCACAATCGGGACGACCAAAAGACGCTCGGTCGAGTCGAAAATTGGTTTGCGCCGACTTCGTCAGCGTTTCGCCCCGGCTCGAAACGAGCGTCCAAGCTAGCGGACAGCACCGCAACGTAAACGGAAACAGCGGAGTAACCTGATCGCTCTGTTTGCTGCGCGAAGCTCGGCAAGCGGCGACCACAGCAGACACGCGGCTGCGAAGTGGCGGCGCCTTTGTTCCGGTCTACGTGGCCTCAAAGGTCGCCGACCAATTGCAATTTGTTTTAACTCACACCGTTATGAACGCGGTGAGGGCTTTTGCGTTTGTCAATTGAGGCAAAGTTTGCCCACGGCGGCCGAGGTTGCGGCTGATACAAATGGTAATTGGCCGGCCTCTGCCCCCTCATTTTTCTCTCTGCTCTTTGGACAAAGTTTTGGTTTGTGCTTGGTTCCACGTCATCAGACCGGATACACGTCCGCGCCCCTACCCCGCTATCCAGGACTTGCTAAGTCCTTGGTCGATCTATTGTTTAACAAAAGACAAGCCACAGGAAAAATTTGATGGACACAATCCTGTCCAAGATGTTACCAATTTGTGACTAAATTGGTGCGGCGCTGTGTTTGAG
>Ga0181522_10002036_pt1 | contig 11780 bp, 8 predicted proteins | sample PEATcosm2014_Bin_27_FD_121103 | JGI IMG/M metagenome (GOLD analysis project Ga0181522, IMG submission 121103) | Peatland microbial communities from MTU Mesocosm Facility, Houghton, MI, USA - PEATcosm2014_Bin05_10_metaG | ecosystem: Environmental > Terrestrial > Soil > Wetlands > Peat | place...
CCGACATCGGCTTCGCCAAGTCGATCATGGATTACATCTTCCGCTGGCTGCAAATGCGCTTCCTGACCGGACAGCAACAATTCCTCTTCGAAAACCTGCGCCCAAAGCCGTTGCCCAGCGCGCCAAGTTCCGCGGAAGTAGGAGACCTGGAAGCCTCCGGATCGCCAACGACCCAGGGCCTAACGACCAACGACCAACGACGAACGACCGGCAACATCCACGCCGCCGACGCCCTGGCCGGAATGATCGACCTGGGCGACGCCCCTAGCTGCCACGTCTGCGGGAGCATTATGGTCCGCAACGGAAGCTGCTACAAGTGCATGAGCTGTGGCAGCACCAGCGGCTGCAGCTAAAGCACGTGTAGCGCGGACACTCATGTTCGTTCGCGAATTTGATTCACCACCGAAAATAAGCGCAAATGTGGGGACGGGCGACTTGCACGTCCCTGCAAAAGTTCACATAGACAAAGCTGCCTCGGCTGTCCGGCCGTCCCCCGACCGTATAAACGAGCCGCCGATACTTCGATTTCCCCGTATTCAGCTTGGGGCGGCTGCCGCCATGCGGGTCTCAAGCAGCCGGGCGAATGTTTGTGGAAGCACGGGACGACTGAAAAAGTACCCTTGCGCCTCGTCACATTGATGGGCCTGAAGAAAGTCCAGTTCCGCTTGCGTTTCAACACCTTCCGCCACCACCCGCAGCTTCAGGCTGCGTCCCATACTGATGACCGCGGTCACGATGGTAGTCTCGCCCGGCGCAGTCGTGATCTGGCGAACAAATGACTGGTCAATCTTGAGAGCATCAATGGGAAACCTTCTCAGATAACTCAAGCTGGAGTAGCCGGTACCGAAATCATCCACTGCCAGGTGCACGCCCCGGGCACGTAGAGTCCTGAGGATGGATTCCGTAGACTCTGCGTGCTTCATTAGAACGCTTTCCGTCAGCTCCAGTTCCAGGAACGCCGGATCCAAACCGGTAGCCTCTATGGTGGCGAATATTCCTTCAAGGAAGCTCTCACTGCGGAATTGGATTGCGGAAATGTTGACCGCCATCGTCCCAAAGAGCAAGCCGGCATCGACCCACATTCGGGCCTGCCGGCAAGCTTCCCGCAGAACCCAGTTGCCGATCGGCAGAATCAGTCCACAGTCTTCGGCCACGGGAATGAACTGTGCCGGAGGGATCATCCCGCGTACAGGATGTGTCCACCGCAGCAGCGCTTCGGCACCCGTGACCTGTCCAGTCTTCAGATTGACCTTGGGCTGGTAGTGCAGTGTGAATTCCTCGCGTTCCAGGGCACGCCGCAAACTCTGTTCGATCAATTGGCGCTCTACCGCCCGCACGTTCATGGCGGGCTTGAAAAACTGATAGCTCTGACGGCCGGTTTCCTTGGCCTGGTACATGGCCGTGTCTGCGTTCTTGATGAGCGTTTCGGAGTCCAGTCCATCGTCGGGATAGACACTTACGCCAATGCTGGTGGTGACGTGAAGATCATGCAGATCGATGCAATGGGCCTCCGCCACCGCCTCCAGCATCCTTCGCGCGGTAATCGCAGCATCTTCTGGATGTTCCATTTCGGAGAGCAGCACGACGAACTCATCGCCCCCTTGCCGGCTGACGGTGTCCGAGCTACGCACGCACTCCACCAGCCGTTTCCCAATCGATTGCAGGAGCTTATCGCCGGTCGGATGTCCGAGGGAATCGTTGATGTGCTTGAAGCCATCCAGATCGAGGAATAGCACGGCGACTTTCTTGTGGTGGCGTGGCGCCAGGGCAATTGCCTGGCTGACGCGGTCGTTGAGGAGCATGCGGTTGGGCAATCCAGTCAAAAAATCGTGCTCGGCGGAATGGGTCATCCGTGCTTCGCTCGTTATCAAGGCCTCTTCGGCGCGCGTGCGTTCAGTGACGTCCATGTTCACGCCGATCACGCGGATCACGTTTGCGTGCCCATCGAGAACCGCTCGCTCGACGGCAGAGATGTTCCTCACCGAGCCATCGGCCAGGACGATACGGAATTCGGCGGATCCTTCGCTTTTTTCGGCGATCACTCGCTGCAAAATTTCTTCGACGGACAGAAGATCATCAGGAAAAACCGCGGCCGACCATTTTTCATATGGCATTGGGACAGCCGGCGGGAAACCATAGATGGCAAACATCGTGGCATCCCAGGTGAGGGTGTTGCTGTCCAGGTCCCACTCCCAAACTCCAACCTTCGCAACCGCGGTCGCCAACGACAAGCGCTCGGTCAGCAACTCGAGAGACTGGGTTCGTTCGGCGACACGCTCTTCCAGCTCGGCGTTCAACTCGCGAATCTCGACCTCGGCCTTGTTGCGCCGGTCGTATTCCTTATTCATTTCCCGAGCGCTCAGCCAAACCAGGACAGCAAAGGCAATTATGCTGATGGTCGCGTAGAGCGCCAGCCCCAGTTCCTTGCCAAAAGTTCCGGAAATCTGGCCTCGCAGGCAAATCCAGCCGAGAAAAATGGGAATGACGAAAACAGCGGGCAGAAGCTGTCGCGCCATCCTGCTGCCCGAGCCGGCGCTGGTGAGGTCGCCGGCAATTCCTGCGCGTGGCCGGGCAAAAAAAACGGCGCTACTGAGTAGCAGCAACGCAATTGCCGTATGAGCCGCGACCTGAGTGTAGAGGAAGAGTTTATATACGATGTTTGCGTGATAAATGTAGCCATTGATGGCCATGATCGCGATCAGCGCGGCCCACAGACTCAAAACCTGCGCTGGCCGCCGGCCACGGCGCGTCTTCCAATCGAGCAACATCAATGCCAGGCCAATGGTGATAAACGCGGTTGCGGTGGTGGGGGCCAGACGTCCGGGCGACGACGTTCCGACGGAGCCTTTGGGATCTGCAAACAACAGTTCGTCGATTCCGAGATTCAGGTGAAACGCATACTCGGCGAGCGTGACTGCGCCAATCACCACCACCAGCAGGGCGAGAAGGCGAGCGACTTGGCCTCTTCGCGTGCGCGACTCTCCGGGAATCAGCAACCACAGGGAGACCCCGGAAAGTACGATCCCAAGAGCCGTATTGGCCTTCATGGTGACGAGTCCGGGAAGAATCGACATGAGACCGTCGACGTGAAACGCCCAGCCGTATAGAACTATGCACCCGAGTCCGATCGAGACGACGGTCGCGGCTTCGCAATACGTCCGGAGAACCTTGAAGCGGCGGGCCTCGGGCTCAGACATTAGTTTCACCTGGGGAGCGTTCCGCACCGGGGGCTGCCGGTTGAAATGCCCTTAACCGTATTTAGTAGTGGGCAGCTGCTGCCATGCCGGTTTCAAGCAGCCTGGCGAATGCTTCGGGAAGCACGGGTCGACTGAAGAAGTACCCTTGCGCCTCATCACACCGGTGGAACTGAAGAAAGTTCAGCTCCGCTTGCGTCTCGACGCCCTCCGCCACGACGCGGAGTTTCAGGCTTCGGCCCATACTGATGACTGCGGTCACGATGGTGGTTTCGCCCGGTGCCGTAGTGATCTGGCGGACGAATGACTGGTCAATCTTGATGGAATCGACGGGAAACTTTCGAAGATAGCTCAGGCTGGAGTAACCGGTCCCAAAATCATCGACCGCTAGATGCACCCCTCGGGCGCGCAGAGTCCTTAGGATGGACTCCGCGGACTCGGCATGTTTCATCAGCACGCTTTCCGTCAGCTCCAGCTCCAGCGATTTCGGATCCAGCCCGGTATCCTCAAGGGCGGAGAACACACCTTCGAGAAAACTCTCGTTGCGCAGCTCCATCGCGGAGATGTTGACCGCCATCGTCGATGCGGGCAGGCCCGCGTTTGCCCAGAGCTGGGCCTGTTTGCAGGCTTCCCGCAGAACCCAGTTGCCAATGGGCAGGATAAGGCCACAGTCTTCCGCGACCGGAATAAACTGCGCGGGTGGAACCAGTCCGCGAATGGGATGGGTCCACCGCAGCAAGGCTTCGGCGCCCGTGATCTGTCCAGTGTTGAGATTGACCTTGGGCTGGTAGTGGAGCGCGAATTCCTGCCGCTCCAGAGCACGCCGCAGACCCTCCTCGATCGATTGGCGCTCCACTGCCCGCACGTTCATGGCAGACTTGAAAAACTGATAGCTCTGTCGCCCGTTTTCCTTGGCCTGATACATGGCGGTATCGGCGTTCTTGATGAGCGTTTCCGCATCCAGACCGTCATCGGGATAGACGCTCACCCCGATGCTGGTGGTGACGTGAAGATCGTGCTGGTCTATGGAGTGAGCCTCGGAGACCGAGTGCAGCATCCTTCTCGCTGTTATGGCAGCGTCTTCCGATTGTTCCATTTCTGAAAGCAGCACTACGAATTCATCTCCGCCCTGCCGGCTTACCGTGTCCGAGGCGCGCACACATTCCACCAGACGCTCTCCAATGGATTGCAGAAGCTTGTCGCCAGTCGGGTGCCCCAGGGAGTCGTTGATATGTTTGAAGCCGTCCAGATCGAGGAATAGCACCGCGACTTTCTTTTGGTGACGTGGCGCGCGCGCGATCGCCTGGTTGACCCGGTCGTTGAGGAGCATGCGATTGGGCAACCCGGTGAGAAAGTCGTGCTGGGCCGAATGAGCCATCTGGAGCGCCATGGCGCGCGCCGCGCTAATATCGCGGAAAACGATGACCGCTCCAGTTGCGCGCCCCTCGCGGTCGTGGATGGGGGCGACGGAATCCTCGATCGGGATTTCAAATTCGTCGCGCCGCATAAGGATACAGTTCAAGGGCAGATGCACGATCTGATTTTGTCCAATGGCCATTTCCATCGGATTGGGGATGGTCTCGCGTGTGCCGGCGTCCAAGATGCGGAGCACGTCGGCCACCGCCCGGCCGGCCGCTTCTTCCAACGGCCAGCCCGTCATTTTTTCCGCGACCAGGTTGAGGAAAGTTATATTCCCGGCAATGTCCGAGCAGGCCACCGCGTCGCCAATGCAGTCGAGCGTGACCTGGGCGCGCTCAGTAGCCACGAACAGCGCCTCTTCCATCGTTTTGCGTTCGATGGCGTAGCGCAGCGACCGCAGCAGCGAGCGACCATCGATCTGGCCTTTGATGAGATAGTCCTGCGCGCCTTCCTGCAAGGCCTGCGTGGCCATCGCTTCGTCATCCAGGCCGGTGAGCACCACCAAAGGAACGCGGGGAGCGACGGCGTGGGTGCGTTCTACCGCTCCGAGTCCGTGGGCGTCGGGTAATCCCAGGTCGAGCAGGATAAGGTCCACTTCATGTTCCGTCAGATGCCGTTCGGCATCACTCAGGCGCTCCACATGCGTCAATTTGGATTGGTGCAGGCCCTGGTCGCTCAACATTTCGCGCAGCAGGCGTGCGTCTCCGGGATTATCTTCGACGAGGAGAAGTGCGGATATGGATTTCTTCGACATCCGTTTTAGCCCTGGGGCGGCAACTTGGCTTTGGTCAGCCAGAAGTCATTGATACTTTTCACCAGGCTCTCAAACGCGCCCAGTTGCACCGGCTTGGTGAGATAGCAGTTCGCGGCCAGTTGATAGCTTTTTACAATGTCCACTTCCGAATCGGAGGTCGTCAGGATCACGGTCGGGATCATTTTCAGGCTGCTGTCTTCCTTGATGTGAGTCAGAACTTCCCGGCCATCCATTTTGGGGAGGTTGAGATCCAGCAGGATAAGATCCGGGCGCGGAGCATCGGCGTATTGCCCCTCGAACCGCAGAAAAGCCATCGCTTCCACGCCGTCATTAGCCACGTGCAGACGGATGGATGCATTGGCGTCCCGGAACGCCTCCTGCGTCAGCCGGACATCACCCGGGCTGTCTTCGACTAAAAGAACGTGTATGGGCATGCCACTTCCTCCGATGACACTCATGTCTCCCCCATTCCGCTTGCTTCCCGCGCTATCCGGATGCTCCACCGGGGTTAATCCGGGGGTGCATTCAGGCAGCTCGGTAGACAGTCTCGCGGAACCTGCGATGCGTTCATGGTTACCATTTTCACTTTGATCCAAAAGAGTTCTTCCGGCCGTTTCCCGAGACTCCGTTCCCGTCTATGCACTGGCCCGCTGCTGCGGCAATTGCGCCCTGGTCAGCCAGAAATCGTTGACACTCTGCAACAGCGCCGCAAAGTCGTCATACTTCGCCGGCTTGGTGAGGTAGCAGTTGGCCTGGAGTTGATAGCTTCTCGCAATATCCGATTGCGCGTCGGAGGTGGTCAACACCACGGTTGGGATGGTTCTCAGCACGTGATCCGCCTTGATGCACGCCAGCACCTCGCGGCCATCCATTCGGGGCAGATTGAGGTCAAGCAAGGTGAGATCCGGACGCGGGGAATCAGCATATGCTCCCTCATGACGCAGGAATGCCATGGCCTCGACCCCGTCCGAAGCCACGTGCAATCGAACCGCGGCGTTGATATCGCGGAAGGCTTCCCGCGTCAAGCGCACATCTCCTGGACTGTCTTCAACGAGGAGAACTTGTATCGACATTATTTTCTCCCATGCCTTGCTCATTTCGTGCACTTCTCGTGGACTGTGTCGGCCTCAATTCGCGCCGGCTCAGTCTTCGGCCTGCCGATTCGGCAAGCGCGCCTTGGCCAGCCAGAAATCGTTCACGCTCTTCACCAGGTTCTCGAACGCATCGAGCTGCACCGGCTTGGTGAGGTAGCAGTTAGCCTGCAACTGATAGCATTTCGCGATATCGTCGTCTGCCGCCGAAGTAGTCAGGATCACGGTCGGGATGGTCTTTAGAACGTCGTCCGCCTTGATCTGCGCCAGCACCTGTCGGCCGTCCATTTTTGGCATGTTGAGATCCAGCAGGGTAAGATCCGGGCGCGGGGCTTCGACATAGGCTCCCTCTTGCCGGAGAAAGGCCATGGCCTGCACGCCGTCATTGGCAACGTGCAATCGGACCGCCAGGTTAGCCTCGCGGAAGGCTTCCTGCGTCAAGCGGACGTCTCCGGGGCTGTCTTCGACGAGAAGAACGTTGAGGAATTGATTGTTCTCTTCTGGGGATTTCATGATTTCTTCTCATTTCCTGCCAAGGCGAAACTGAAGGTCGACCCTTGCCCTGGCTGGGACTCGACCGAAATGGTGCCGCCGTGCCGCTCCACAATCTTCTTGCAGATGGCCAGACCGATGCCGGTGCCGGCGAACTCTTCCCGTTTGTGTAACCGCTGAAACATGCCAAAAATCCTCTCAAAGTACTGGGAGTCGATTCCGAGTCCGTTGTCTTTCACCGCGAACGCCCACTTGTTGCCGCCATTCCGCGTGGCCGAGATGTGGACCTTCGGAATGCCCGGGTTCTGGTACTTGATGCCGTTGCCGATCAGGTTCTGAAATAACTGCGTCAGTTGCATCTCGTCGGCCAACACTCCGGGCAGCGGATCGTGCGTCACCAGCGCCCCGCTCTCTTCGATGGCGCCCCGCAGATTGATGATTGCCTGTTGCAGCGCGTCTTCACTCGAAGTGTCAAGCATCTCCTGGCCCTTGGTTCCCACCCGCGAAAAGGCCAGCAGATCCTGGATCAGACGCTGCATGCGGCCCGCCCCGTCCACCGCGAAAGCAATAAACTCATCGGCCTCGGCGTCCAGCTTGCCCTTGTAGCGGCGGGATAAAAGCTGCGTGTAACTGGCGACCATGCGCAGCGGTTCCTGCAAATCGTGCGAGGCGATGTAAGCAAACTGCCCCAACTCTTCGTTGGAGCGGTTCAGTTCCTCGATCTTGTGCAGCAGATTCAATTCCGCCTGTTTGCGCACGCTGATGTCGCGGATCGCCGCCGTTACGAGGATGCCTTCTGCGCTTTCGAGCGGGCTGAGCATGATCTCAATGGGGAACACGCTGCCATTCTTGTGCCGGCCGGTGAGCTCGATTCCGGTGCCGATCTGTTGCGCCAGCGCGTCCGCCGTGGAGCGCAGCGCGTCCGCGACCAACCGTTCCGCGAAGCCTTCGGGAACGATGTTTGTCATCTTCTGTCCGGCCAGTTCGTCGCGGTTGTAGCCAAACTGTTTTTCAGCCCGGACGTTCAAAAGCACGATCTCGCCCGCTGTATTGACCACCACCATGGCGTCCGGAGCAGCTTCCAGCAGGCCGCGGTATCGGCCCTCCATCTGGCCGAGATGCTTTTCCGCCGCGCGCCGCACGCCGATATCACGAATGGCCGCCGTCACCAGAATGCCTTCCGCGCTTTCGAGCGGGCTTAACATGATTTCGATGGGAAACTCGCTGCCATCCTTGCGCCGCGCCATGAGTTCAATGCCAGTCCCGATCTGCTGCGCCAGCGCCTCGGCCGCCGTACGTGTGCCGTCGGCGATCAACCGTTCCGCGAAACCTTCCGGAATAATGTTCGTGACCTTCTGCCCCACCAGTTCGTCACGGCTGTAACCGAGTTGTTTTTCGGCCTGCACGTTCAAGAGCACAATCTCGCCCGCCGTGTTCACCACGACCATGGCGTCCGGAGCCGCTTCCAACAGACCGCGGTATCTGCCCTCCATCTGGCCGAGATGCTTCTCCGCCGCCCGGCGCACGCTGATGTCGCGAATCGCCGCTGTTACCAGAATGCCTTCCGCGCTTTCAAGCGGGCTCAACATGATCTCGATGGGAAACCTGCTGCCATCTTTTCGCTGCCCGATGAGTTCGATCCCGGTGCCGATCTGTTGCGCCAGCGCCTCGGCCGCGCTGCGGGTACCGTCGCTGATCAGGCGTTCCGCGAAACCCTCGGGGATGATGTTCGTCACCGGCTGCCCCACCAATTCATCGCGGTTGTAACCAAACTCTTTTTCTGTTCGAACATTGAGCAGAACGATCTCTCCGGCTGCGTTCACCACCACCATGGCGTCGGGTGCCGCTTCCAGCAGGCCGCGGTACTTCGCTCCCGACTCCTTGGTCTCGCTGATGTCGGTGTTGGTGCCAAACCAGCGGAGCACCTTGCCCTCCGCATCGCGGATCGGAACTGCCCGTGAGAGGAACGTGCGATAGCTGCCATCCCGGCCGCGCAGAGGAAAGGTGTCTTCCCAGATCTCGCCCGCCTTGAAACTGCGCTTGATCTTATCCATCACTCGCTGCCGGTGGTCGGGATGAAGCGTTTCCTGCCCGCCCCACCCGACTACGTCCGCCAGCGTGGTTCCGGTGTAGTCAAACCAGCGGTCGTTGTACCAGAAGATGTAGCCTTTCTCATCGGCCATCCATGCCAATTGAGAAATGTTATTGGCCATGTCGCGGAAGCGCTCCTCGCCTTCGCGCAACGCCTCCACTGCCCGATCGCGAGCGCCCGCGTCATGACGGACCATCCAGCCTGCGGCCGCGGCGATCAACACTCCGAGCAAGGTCCCGAGAAACAGAACCGCTTTGGTCTGGCCGAGGCGCCGTTTCGCATCCGCGTCGCGCAGGATCAGCAAACGCTCCTCTTCATCCTCCATCTGGCCGACCAGTCCCAAAAACTCAGTCGTGATTTCCTGGGCGCGGCTGCTGCGAATGGCATCCGCAGCCGCCTCGGTACCCTGGGCACGGCGCAGATCGAGAACCTTGTCGGCGAGCGCGAACTTCTCCGTCGTCAGGCTTTCGATCTCCGGAATGCGGCCTTGCTGCACGGCGTTATCTACCGTCAGGTTCCGAACCATTGTTTCGTACTGCGCCACATCCTGCCGGCTGGCCATGCAGGTTTTGAAATAGGATTCGTTGCCGGTCAGCAAAAATCCCCGGCAGTTCGCTTCCACCGTCTCCATCGCGAGGCGCAATTCGCGGAGGTCTCCAATCACTTCGTGCGTATGCCGCAGCCACCGGTCGCTTTCGCTGGATGCGACCGTGGCCCGGTAAGAGATCGCGCCTACCACCAGCAAGGTCACGATGGCGGATCCGAACCCGATTTGCACTCCCCGGTTTAATGACGACTTGGTTTTCATTTTCAACGGCTTCTTACTTTGAAGAAGTTGATCGCGACTCAGAACGAGCTTGCCACAAATGCTGTATTACTGACGGCACTTAGGTATGTGTTTTCGATATTTAGTTACTTCATTCGCTCGACCAATAACCTGTTGCTGGTACCAAAGGGACATCGGCCACCATCGAGGTGAGCTTTAGTGGTGGACTAGCGGCGAAGGGTAAGGTCGCGGACACCGTTCCCATTTCAGGACGGTTCTCGGGGCAGCCATTTCAGGCAGTCGCGGCCGTGGCCGGTTTCGCGGTTACCGTAGCTACGACGGTTACGGTGGGGCCGATGGTTCCGTATTCCTCAAAACTCTTGAGCCTGAGGATGAGGGCTGAGGTGACTTCCTGCCCTTTGGCCACGAGCAATACTCCAGCCTTCGTTCGCAACTCGTGTTCCAGAACCATACCGAACGGAGCAAGCTCATCAATATTGCAGGTGCGCACCACGTCTGAGTCTTCTCTATCCAATTTCATTTCCCGCAGCGCATAAAAGATTCGCCGATCGAACCCCTTGTGTTCCTGCAACAGCTGGTTGGCCGCGTCTGTCTTGGAGAGACCCTTCCCCACCAGGTCATCAAAAGCGAAGGTTGCGTGTAACAGGTTGGCGCCCAGCCGGAGATCTCCCATTTCTGAATCCGCAGTATCGCCCTCGATCGGGCCCGAGTCATTCTGATGGGCAATCATCCAGGCGATCGGCTCCAACCGCGGGATTTTCGCCAATAGGTCATGAGCGACACTCGGGTGCGAGTCAAATCGGGCTTGCTCGCCCGGCGAAATTGGCCGGCCGGCCTGAACTGCCTCGACAGTTTCCGGGTGAAGAGTGACGCATCCGAGCTGCGACATCATGGCGGCGACCTCAAATCTCCAGGGGTTTTTCAGAACCATGTGCGTGACGACGTAATGCATATAGCGGCGGACCCGCAGGGCGCGGCCGAAGGCTGCCGGGTTGACCAGTCCAAGCATCTCGGTGAGCACCCCGCGCCACGGCGAATTCCTGCCGAATTTTTCTTCTTGACAAGTCTTTAAATAATGTCTATTTTGTCGACTATATTAGTAGTGTTTCCGACGGACTGGCGGGCAGTTCGGGAGAGCGAGATGAATACTGAGCGAGCGGAGGGGTTGATCACTTTGAGCTTTATCATCAAGACGAGCGGCGAGATTGTGACGGCTATGCCGGACGATGAGGAATTCTCGCCCCAGCAGATTCGAGATTATGTGGCCGGACCTCCCGAGGTCTTTTGCCAGACCCACGACGGATTCTTCCTGTTTCACAATAAGGAGGGTCAACAACGAGGGTTGCCGCCCAATGAACTGGCGGAGGCCATGTATCTGAAGCCGCCTCGGCGGGCGGGGAGTTTAGTGGGCAAAGTTTTTGTCGCGCATCCGGCTCATATTGCCGCCTACTGGAAGGGGATGTAACTGGGCCGGAGAGCCTCGGGTTGGCGGAATCCCGCTGGTGCCGGTGGCAACGCGGGATTCCGCAGCCCCGCCACGGTGCCCGCGTATCCAGGCTGTTTGTGAGTGCGGTCGCACATCGCATCCGCGGAATAGAAGAAGGTGCGTATAAATGGTTCTTACTGGCACCTATTTTGCCGTCGGTAGGTCTTGCGCCGCAAGCACATAGGTTGTCGACTTATCGAGCTTGATATCGATGTGCGTCGATCTAAGTGCGATAGCGCCGTCCGGGGAGCGCGTGGACTCGACATCCTTCAGTGACGCGCGGCTCTCTGAGATTTGCTGGGGCTCACCGTCGGCTCGATGTCTCGCGCTGTTAGGTCCCCCCAGCGGATGATGCGAAGTCAAAGCTTCGTAGGTCTCCAGCGGCGGGAGCGGATAGTACCACGCGGTCAGATAGGCTTTAATCGGACTCGACCCATTTTTCCATCGCACCAAGTCAATGCGCAG
>Ga0181522_10002037_pt1 | contig 11779 bp, 11 predicted proteins | sample PEATcosm2014_Bin_27_FD_121103 | JGI IMG/M metagenome (GOLD analysis project Ga0181522, IMG submission 121103) | Peatland microbial communities from MTU Mesocosm Facility, Houghton, MI, USA - PEATcosm2014_Bin05_10_metaG | ecosystem: Environmental > Terrestrial > Soil > Wetlands > Peat | place...
CGTGGGGAAGACCCTATATCCATTCGCGAAGATACACCCCGAAGGGGGGGCGAGGTGTCTCTTCGTTTTCTCGGTACGCCGCGCGCCGTCGGCGCTGCCTCCGCGGCGACGTGGGGATCCAGGCGAACTCAGGCCCCTTCGAGAGGGCGCCGGACCAGGAGGAGGCCTTCCATGTCAACGATCGAGCGGCTCGTGTCGCCGTGGGTCTCCACCATAAAACCCTGTTCGTTCGGGCTCCGATAGAGCAGAAGCGAGCCGCCCGTGTAATTGCGGCGGCACACGAGTGCCCAGAGCTTGACGCGGACCCGCGCCGAGAGCGTGCCGACGAACACTCCGGCGCGCACCTCCAGCATCCAGCGGGTGAGCTGTCCGCGGAGTCCGGGCTTCGCTCGTTCGACGATGATGACGGTCAAAACGGCACCCCATCGTCCGATGCGGCGATCGGCCACTCGACATCATCCTCGTACGCGTCGCCGCGCGCGGACTCCGAGGGCGTGGTCTTCGCGAGCGACGGGCGATCCGAAGCGCGCTCCGTTGGCGGTGCGAAGTTGCGTCCACCCTCGGCTGTCGCACCGTCGCCGTTCCACAGGCCGCCCGGCGCCTCGCCGAGCCCCTCCTCAGGTGCCTCCCCCGTGCGCGGCTCGGCCTCCTCGTCCCCGCGGTGAACAGCGAGCCGCGCCTTCTCGGGCACGAGACCGAGCACGCGTTGGAGGTCGGGAACGATGCGCTCCAGCAGGCGGGTCGAGTGAAAGAGATCCCGGCAGTTCTTTCGAACGCGCGTCTCGATCGATCCCGAACCGTCGCGGGCCGCGCGGAACGCGGCGGGCACCGTCACCTCGAGCTTGTAGAGGTCGGCGATATCGTAGACGAATGAGAGCTGCTTGCCGACGTGGACGAACCCGAGCCCGGGACTGAAGCCGGTCGCGACGATGGCGCCATGACATAGGCCGTAGAGCGACGCGTTGGCCGCCGAGAGCGCGCGGTTCACGGGATCGGCGGCCCCCCAGTCGTCTTGCTTGTACGAGCGTCCGCTCCACGGGATGCCGGTTTCGCGAGACATAGCCGCGTACGCGTCGCGGACCCTTGCGCCCTCGTGCCCACGGACCTGCTCAAGGCTCAACCCGTCGGGAAGCCCCTCGGGGAAACGCATCGTGTACATGCGACGCACGACCTCCCCGTGCTTCTTCTTCGAGGCCCACGCGATCGCCTGGGCCTCAAGATGGTGCGCGCGTCGGGTCTCACCGAGCCCCGACGCGTAGAAGCGCGCGCCCTGTTCGCCGCACCAAACGATAGAGCAACCACCTTCGGCGAGGGCGAGCACTGCTGCGTGAGTGATCGTCGAGCCGGGCCCCAGCATCAGTGCCGACAGCGCCGCAACGGGGACCGCGACGCGGCCGCTTTTGTCGCGCAGCTCGATCGCGTAGTCCGCGCGCTCGATGCGGACCTTTTCCGTGTAGAGGAACGTCCAACCGTCCGCCACCCGCGGGAGCTGGGAGAGATTGGTGATTACGCGCTCGTCCATCGCTGGTCACCCCGCCCGGTGGATAGAGAGAAGGCCGTACCCGTACGCCTTGGCTGGGCCGATGCCGGATTCGAGCGCCTTGCGGAAGAGGTCGGCGTCGCGGACAACTAGGACGCCTTCGAAGAGCGCGCCAGCCAGGGTGAGGCGCGCGGCTCCTCGCATTCCGGTGCGCTTTGCGACCTCGCTCACCCGCACCTCGGCAACCGCGAATCCGGCAGTTTCGGCGTGTCGACGGAGCCAGTCGAGCCGAGCTTCGTCGTCGCGCACGGGGACCCGCTTGCCGTTCTGTTTCGTTCCGTCCGCCAGGCTCTTCGTGAGGATCTTCCTCGTCGCGTTCGCCTGTAGACGAAAGACGAGGCGATCTCCCACCGTGAGGGCAGCGCGCTCTTGCCCCAGGGACCGTATGCGCGGGTTCCCGTCGCCCTGAAGAGCGAGATCGAGATCGTCCGCGGATGATGCGAAGTAACCGGGTGGCAAGTGCGTGAAGTCGGGCCTGCTCGCACTCTGCACGAAGAGCACGAGTTCTGCACTGCGACGGTTTTCGTCGACACGGTACAGCACGCCCAAGGTCTTGCGAGGAGTCCCGCCTACATGATTGGGGAAGGACTTCAGGATGGTACGGTGAAGGTGCGCGGCATCGGAGAGATCCCGCTGCACGTCGCGCGACGCGGGGTTCAGAACGCCACGAGCGAGATACATGGGGCCTCCACGGGCGAAAGGGTGAAGGTGGCGGGTTCGATGAACTTCGTACACACGAACCGACGGGCGTAGTGGCGGTCGTGCAGCCGGAAGGACAGCGGCTGATCCTGGCGAGGCTGAGCGCCGGGCTCGCCCGGATCGCACTCGACGACGAGGCGGACCGGTCGCGGCGGAGGCTTGGAGGACGGCCATGGCGCATCGCGAAGCGCCTCCTCCGGCGGCGCGGACACTAAACCTGCGCGCACAGGGAGACTCGGCGGGCAGGCTCGCCGGCCGAGGGCGAGCGGCCACTTGGGCGCGCCGACCGCCTCGTCGATTCGCATTGCCAGCGAGGCATCCTCGTAGCCGAGCGCGACGAGGAAGCTCGCGCCCTGCAGATAGTGCCGCGATGAGAGTACGGTGCCCTTTGCATCGAACACGGAGTGAGGCTCGCCGCGAAACGTGCCGCCACCAACCGTGTGGTAGTCACGAAGCAGGGTGCCCTCGCGATCTACGCGCACGCCTGCCCTACATCTTGCGATCCGAGCGAGTAGTCCCACATCGTCGCGCGGCATTCCAAGCGCGGCCCCGACCAGGCCCAGGACCCCGCTCTTCGACGGCTCGGTTTCCGTGTCCCGCTCGGCGAAGCGGCTACGAGTGCCCCACGACTGAAGCGGACCCTCCAGGCGTAAGAGAACGCTCATCGTCACGCGCCGCCTCCGAAGGCGACTTGCAGGCTCGCCTCGACGAGCTTGTCGAGCGAGCCTCGATCCAACGCTCCCGTGTTCTCCGCGAAGGTCTTGCCTAGTTCCTCCGACTCGTCCACAAGGAAGAAGGAGAGATCCCTACGGCCTTTCGTGCCGTAGACCTTCTCGAGTGCAGCCAGGTGCTTGCCAAGCTTGTCGATCGACTGCGACACCATGTCTCCTGCCCCACCTGGTTTGGGACGTACAGGATCGACGAACGCGTTCGTCAGTGATCGGGGCTCTGCGCCATCGCGCACGACCACCATCACGAAGGATGGGAGGTTGTGCGCTGCCATGGAATTCTGCTTGCCGGTCGGGATTGCCAGCACGGCCGCGCGCAGGAGCGCTGCTACGGTCTCCCTTGCTTGCGTCTTCGCCGCCGCGTCGTCCCCGAGGTTCTTCGCAAGCGCGTCCGTGTCGACGACCAGATAGCGGTAGAAGCACGCGGAGTTAAACGAGATGGTTCCCATCATGTCGCTCCCGGCGGTGTCGTCCTTCTTAAGGTCGTCGATGGCCGTGTAGAAGTCGAACTCCATCGAGACCCGATGGGTGGAAACCGCGTGGGCGACCTGGCAAGCTGCATCGACGTTCCAGTTTGGCGCGTCGGCTATCATCCGACCGAAGAGCGCAACCTCGGGGGTGCGCGACGCGTCCTTGAGGATCGCCTCCACGGAGTTCGCTACCTCGCGCGGCACCGCGTCCTTTGCGTCGGCTTTCACTTTCTTGGCTTTCGCCTTGGCGGACTTCGTCTCGCCCGCGGCCCCTTCGATGGCTTCCGGGTCGGCCGTGAGGACATCGAAATGGGTCGTCGCGATGTCCGCGAGTTGGTGCACAACGCGCGACGGAATGAAGAGGAGGTACTGGGTCTTCCAGTCCCTGTCGGGATCGGCTTTGAGGCCTGCGCCAGCCAGGGCCGCGGCGACTGCTTTCTGAGCGTGCTCGGGACTGACGCTCTTTTTCTCGGCAACGATCGCAGCAGCGCGCTCGACGAGGCGCTTCGTCCGAGCCGCCCGCTGGTCGACAGGGACGAGGGCGTACGTTTCGAATGCCTCGCGTATCGCGCGCTTCAGGCACTGGCTCGAGACGCGCGCCCGACGCACACCGCCCAGCTCGCAGTCCTTCGGCGCGCCAGTGTCGTCGCGGTTCAGGTTGGACGGGGCGAAGTTCTGAAGGACGTGGATCTCGATCTTCATCGGGAGGTCTCGCTTTCGTGCGTTGGCGGGCTTGCTGAGGGAGCGGGGCGCGGATCACTGGAGTCGCTGCCCCAGAAGTCGGCGGCGAGCCGGCGCTGCACCCAGCGGTCCGGCGCGCGCCAGTTGAGGAGATCTTTCAGCGTACGCGCCCAGTCGAGAGGGATCTCCTTCGCCCGCGCGAGGGCGACAGCGTGCCGGAGGTGATCGCCGATGTCGTCCGGGTGAGCGTCGAGGAGCGCGACGAAGCGGGCACGCGTGCTCTCGTTGTCGCTTCCCTTCTGCCCCTCGGCCGTGTCGCTGTTGATGCGGCGAAAGGCGTGGCCGAGGGAGATCCCCTCGGCGTAGTCCGGATGGATGGCGAAGAGAGCTCCGACGAGGAAGAAGGCCTGCTCGCGGAAGCGATCCGGCTCGGCGGGCAGGAACGGCACGACATAGGGGCAGGCGCTCATGGCAACTCCGGTCGGCTCCTGCAGACTTCTGCGGAGGGCTGCGAGCACCCCTCGATCCTCGCGTTCCGCGAAGCCACGGAGGAATTTGACGAAACCGGTCGCGCGGTCCTGCATGGCATTTCTCGATTCGGCACTCATCCGGACACTCCTTCCCTCGTCCTAATCTCTGTGGTCGCGTGCGGGTTCGGGGCGCGGGACACCGCCGACTCCTGGCCGAGGACATCGCGGAGCGAGCGGCGCAATGCGCGCTGGGCCTTCGCCCCGGCTTGGAGGGCGCGGGCGCCCGTGCCGATGCGGAGCTCGGCGTCGCGAACCACATCACGAGCCGTGCCGCGCAACGTGTCCTTCCAGGCGCCCAGCATCGCGTCGAGGTCGTCGGCGCTGCCGAGCGCGTCGAGCCAGAGAGGGAAGGCTTGGCCCAGAGCAGCCCAGTACGCCGGCATGGATCCGAGAGCGGCTCGCAGATTGCTGATGTCATCTGCGTGCGGCTCGCGCCGGCTCGGGGCGAGTGCGTTCTCGGCGAGAATGCGCAGCACCTGAAGGAAGACGGCCGACCCGAGCGCCTCAGCGAGCTCAAGGCCCCGTCGCAGAGTCGAGACGCGCTCTCCATCGACCAGGAGCGATGGTGGCAGTGGTACACGGTCCGCGCGCCACAGCCGAATGGAGGCCTTGTTGCCGGCGAGGCCGAGCAGTTCCAGGCGAAGCCTCGTCGTCCGTGGAAGCTCGCCCTCTCGGATGAGCTCCGCGAGCTGCACGCACGCGCGGGGACGGAGGTCCTCCGCACCAGCCGCGATATCGAAGAGCGCGGCCGCGTCCCGCCAAACGCTGCGATCGCGGTCGATGCGTATCGCCATCGGCGGTTTCTTGGGGTCGCGAACCGCATACGCGAACATCGGATCCGGGTGCTCGACGTCGAACTGTTCGCCCGCAGCAGTCACCACATCGCGAACGAGGACCTGGCCGCCTTCCCGTTTCTCGGCGAAAAGCTGAACGCGCCGGGACTGCCAAACGAGTTGATCGACGAAACCGAAAGGCGGGCGCGTCTTGCGCTCCGCGGACTCGCTACGCTCCCACGGCGGCAGGTCGGGGGACGCCCGATCACGCTGCCAGAGAAGGTTCATCATGAGCGTGCGATAAAGCGTGTCGCCCCGGATCAGGACGACCGCGCCGCCGCGTACGTTGGCCGCGTCCCACGAATCCGTCTCGTTCTGAATGCGTCCACCGGGGGTGAACGCCAGGAAGCCAAGAAGTGCGAGGGCGGCCCTAGGCGGGGAGAGAGCGGCCTCGGGAGGGAGGGGGTCGAGAAGCTGGGTAGCATTCGAATGCGCCGAGCTCTCCATCGCCATGCGCCAGGCCTCGGTGCGTTCCGGCTCTTTCCCGCGCTCCTTGCGTAGCACCTCACTCAGATTCGCCACCTGCAAAAACGGTCGGTCGGGATGGAAGAGATCGAAACGGTCCTTCCATTTCGTCAGGTACGCACGCACCCTCGCAGCATCGAACTCAGGCGCCTGCCAGAGCGCAATCCAATCCTCCATCGTTCTCGGGAGAAGGACGCGCTGGAGGATCGCGAGGAGCAGTCGGTGCAGGGTCGCAGTCGCGAGTGGGGATTCGTCATGTATCACCGCAAACGTGTGTGCCTCGACGAGGACGTCCTCGATGCCTGCAAGGATGTGCGAGCCATCAGGGCGCTCGCAGGGGATCCATGGCTCGTGCAAGAGATCGTAGCGAATGGCTTCGGGCATGGACTCCTCGGGTTCCTGCGGCGGAACGTCAGCTCGGCTCCGCGAGCGGGTGAAGGTCACCGACGACGAGACCGAGCGCCGGGTCGAGGCGGAGCTGCGTTCCGCCGACGACAGCCGTGCCGGCATCGTCTAGGCGGAGCAGGCGATGATAACGAAGGTGACCTGAGCGTTGGAAGCAGCGTGGCGGGTCGTCGCGAAGGAGCGCAAAGACGACGGCCTTGCGACTGATAGACAACGCCTGGCGCGCGATAGCGAGGACATCCCTGAATGGAAGCACGTCGGTATTGATATCAACGTTCTGCGCGGGGTCGGTCGCGAGCACGAGCCGGTGGCCGTGCATGACGACAGGGACAACGGTGATCGTTTCCTCACCGAGGCGCGTCAGGGCTCGGTTCTCCTTGTGGACGTTAGGGTCCTCTTCGTCGAACCGAGCGGAGAAGTTGCCGAACGGGTTCGTCTCATCAGGGTGTGGAAGCTCCCGGCGGTCGGCGTTGGCGCAATCACTCCGGGCCTGGTTCTCCCGGGCTCCGTCGAGCTCCGCAAGGCGGGCCGCGATAGGAGTCGGGAGCGTCCGCTCTCCCGCGGGCGCGTAAACCGACTCGACCAGGGGCTCGATGTCCGTTGGAAGGACCACTCGGGGCCGATCCGAAAGGGCGAGCCAGCTCCGGAGGAGGATTGACTCGTCATAGACGTACTTACTCGAACCGAAGGTCGGACCGTCGAGCGCCTCAGGCTTGTCGGGGCGAGCTATCCAAAGGCGGCGCGACTCAAGGGCGGCGGGGCGATCATCGCGGTCGTGGCGGTGAAGGCGCCCGGCGCGCTGGAGGACGAGGTCGACGGGCGCGAGGTCGGTCACCATGAGGTCGAAGTCGAGGTCGAGGCTCTGCTCGAGGACCTGCGTGCCGATGAGGATCGCAGCGCGCGGCCTGGCTTTCCCCTTATTGGGGCCGAACGCGTCCTCGGCCGCTCGCTCCCGGGCCTGGCGTGCCGCGAAGGGGAAGCGCGCGTGCAGGAGCGACACCGCGACATGAGCCGGGAGCTCGCCGCGCTCACGCATTTCGGAAAGAACGAGATAACTAGCTTGGGCGCGCGCGACTGTGTTCACGATCCAAGCGACGCACCCGCCCTCGCGTACTGCCTCGGCGACGGCGCGCGGCAGTTCGGCCTCGTCCCTCCACTCCAACGCGACCTCGATGGGAGGCCGTCTCGCCTCGAACGACTCGGCGCGCACCCGGCCTTCGCGGGCAAGTGTGATGCGCGGATACGGCACGGGAGTCGGTACGTCGTCCACCCCGTACGCCTTGAGGAGGCGCGCGCGTTGCGGCGAGGCGAGCGTCGCGGAGAGCAGTACGACAGTGCTCCCCAAGGAGCGGAGCCACGTACAAAGGCGGGCGAGGATCTCGGCGGTGAAGGTGTCGTAGGCGTGGACCTCGTCCACGACGAAGACTTTCCGGGCGAGGCCGTGCAGGCGGAGGAAGTGCCACTTGCTCCGAAGCACTCCGAGAAGCGCCTGGTCGACGGTCCCAACGGCGATGGGCGCGAGCAGAGCGCGCTTCGATCGCGCGAACCAAGCGTCTGCCATGGGGCCCTGGTCGTCGCGGCCGCGCGAAATGTCTCCTATGGATCGCGTTGAGAGAGCGCGCGTCTTCAGCGTCCCGTAGCGATCTGAGAGCCCGGCGCCGCCGTGAACGAGGTGGAGGCCGTGCGCCTCGCCCGGAAACGACCGAGCGAGGTAGCCCTCGACGCGCCCCAAGATCTGGTTTGCCGTGGCCTGAGTGGGGAGCGCGAAGTAGAGACCCTCTGCGTCGCGCGACGCCAACGTGTCGTAGAGCAGGAGCGCCGCCTCGGTCTTGCCCTCGCCCATCGGGGCTTCGATGATGACGAGCGAGCCAGGCCCGACCTCATTGAGGACCCGGTGCACGGCTTCGTGGAGCGGCCAAGGCGTCCGAGGACTGAACAGCCCCTCGAAGGAGCGCGCGGACGGCCGTGGTGGGCGGCGGAATCCCGCCTCGCGGAGCGAGATCTTCGCACGATCGGCGGCGACGGCGAGGTACGCCTCGGCGGCCTGTGGGGGCTCGACGTACCGGAAGACGTCGGCGTTCGAGCCCAGCCAGTCGGCGACGGTCGTCAAGCCCGCGAGGTCCGCATAGAGCGAGTGCCGCAGCGCGGCGGACGATGGGATTCGTGGTGCCCTCGCACGGTTCACCCCCGTGATCGCGCAGAGAGCATCGGCGAGATCGCGGCGCAACTCGGCCCAGATGGGTCTTCGTCCCGCATTCCTTCTGGGATCGTCCTCCAGATTGTTGAGCGCGGCGGTCGTCGCGAAGTCTCCGTGATGCGCCGCTACCGCGGCGGCGAGTCCTCGAGCTAGGCGTGTCGGACACCCAAGGCGCTCAAGCTCCGCCGGGACTAGGATCGCAGACATCGAGCCGTGCGGCTCCTCGCCGTCGGGGAAGTCGAGCCCCATCGAGCGCAGCGCATCCATGCGGTGGGGGGCCTTCGCTTGGAACGGGGGCGTAAGCTTGCCGAGATCGTGAAGCGCTACGGTGAAGAGGACCCACGCAAGCGCGTCCTCCTCGGCCACCCCAATCGCGACCGCGTACGCAGTGAGGCGCCCGGGGTAGAGCTCCGTCAGGAGGAGCCGTGCGCAGGCAACGACGTCGAGCATGTGGCAGAGGAGCGGGTGCCAGTCGGGCCCAGGGTCTTTGCGCTTAGGATCGGCCTTTCCCCAGAGCTGCCAGAGGCGCGGATCGACTGTGAGAGCGCCCTCGCGCGCGGGACCGGTCATGCTCATCGGACGGTGGCCGTATTCGGAGGCTGAGTCCGTTTCTGCGTTCTCGACTCCGAGCACTCGGTCGGAGCGGTGCTTGCCCTTGACGACCCTGCCGACCCCTCGAACGACAGGCTCCCTCGTGCGCCAACAAGCACCATCGTTCCCCACCCAGGTTTCCGCGATGAGGCGCAGAACGGCCAACTGTACCCGATCGTCTTTGGCGCCGACAACATCGAAACTGAGCGGCCCATTGCCGCCCGTGCAGTGGATCGCGAGACGCTAAACGAAACTCGGCCCGCGTGCGGCGGAAGGCAGGTTAGGTGGAAAAGGCCGCCATTGACGTCGACCCGGACGAAGCGCTCACGGTCGCTTTGCCCCAAGAGACCCACGTTCTGTCCTTGCGTGGGGGACGCATTGAGGTCGTCGGCGAAGACGCCATCGTTCCGGTCGACATGGAGCGCCTGCACATCGGGCGCTCCCAGCGCTGCGCGATTGTTCTCGATGACCCGACCGTGAGGTGCAGGCCGCTCCCAGGGGCGTTCGCGCTGTCGATCTGAATTCGCTCAACGGCACGTTCATCGGGGAGGCCTTGATTGTCGAAGCGTACATGACGGGCTTGTGCGAGTTTCGCTGCGGCGCAAAGCGACTTCGTTTCGTCCCAGAGCCAGTGCGCGAAGTTCAGATGCGCCAGAGCGCTTCGGGGGACTCGTGGGGACGACGCCCGAAACGATTGAACTCTTCGCGAAGCTCCAGCGTTACGCCCCGACTTTGATGTCGATGGTCATCCAGGGCGAAACTGGCAAGCAACGCGTCACGGTGAGGGCGGCACTGCGCGCGATCGGCTTGTACGACGACGATACCGAGTCCACGCGCAACGGGACGCGAGCGCGCTCGCCGGCGGCGGCTTCAAGGCTTGTCGACACGCTCGGGCCGTCTGTCGTCGACGTTGGGTAGGTCATCAGCGAACCGGTGACCGCGGCGGAATTGATTGGCCACGCCCGCCACGAGCCGCTTATAGAGGGCCTCGCCGACGCCCCGCTGCTTGGCGATCGCTTCGGCGGCCGCGGGCGTCGCCGGCTGCGTGAACAGGGACGCGTGGACGATCGTCCAAAGCTGCAGAAAGCGTCCGAACATCTGCGACAAGAGCTCGAAGTCGCGGTGCTGACGCTCACGCAGCCGCCGGTCGTCGTCGATGGCCTGAGCCAGACGGTCGATCGGCCCCGCCGCCGAGGCGTCCTTGCCAGGGTTTGCGAGGTACCGGTCCACGGAGTCCTCGATGACCGCGCGCTCGGAGCGTCCGGCCGCTCCGCAGTACGCGAGCAGGCGCTGCCGAAGCGGATGGCTGAGGCGCGTGTAGACGCGCACGCGCCTCGCCTTGGGGGTGCTTGGACCGACGGTGGTGCTCATGATCAAACGCGCTCCGGGGGGTATGGGGTTGGACTCGACGTGGGCGTACGGGGGGGGCAGAAGTCAGCGTTCAAGGTCGTGGTCTCGCGACTGCAGACCCACGAAGCGGCCCTGCGCGTCGCGCGCCAGATCCACGGTCCGGCCGCGAAGGGCGAGCACCTCGGGCGTCGCCGGAACGAGGACGAAGCGCGTACCGCTCGAGACAGCGCAATAAGCCGATCCCGCAGGCCCCTCGCGAACGCGGCCCGTGAAGCGCTCGGGTACGGCCTCCAAGAATGTCATCCCTGTCTCTCGTGCGATTTTCTCGCCAACGGCCCGAAGCGCGAGCTCCACTCGGTTGTCCCGCTCCTCGAGCAGGCGCAAGCGCCCCGACGCGTCGCGCGACACATCGACGAGCTGGCTCATTCGGGAGCGCGCCTCGCGCGTGGCGGGGACCAGCACGAAGTGCTTTCCGTCCGTGACCGCCAGGTAGGCGGAGCCTTCGGGTCCTGGCTCGAGCCGGCCGCGCAAGCGAGCTGGAGCGTGCTCGAGGAACACCTGGCCGTTCTGGCGCGCCAGAGCCCGTCCCAACGCCGGCCGCTCGAGGTCGCGGATCTTCTCCTGGCGCTCGGGATCGCTTCGGGCGACGCCGAGCTCCTCAAGCGCCTGGCGACGACACTCGCACGCAGCCTGGACCTCGGCGCCGAACCCCCTCGCCGCAAGGTGCGCCGGATCGAGCGTGTCGAGCCAGACCGGTCCCTGCCGGGAAACCTGGGCGTCGAGCGATAGGGGCAGCGGCTCAATCGACAGCCGGTAGCGACCCGGCGCTTCCCGCGCGCGCTTCTCGAGTTGCGCGACCAAGTCGGACGGAACCTTCCATTGGCCTGGCGCCGGGGAGCTGACCAGGCCCACGCGCTCAAGCTCTCGCAGGTGTCGCGACGCAGCTCGCCCGGCGCCGTCCGCACCCGCATCGCTTCCGAGCTCGTAGATGCCGCGGTGGGCGGCCGAGACCTCGGCGATATGCTTGTCGATCGGCGCCGCGGCAGGCTCGCGCCGGGTCGCGAACGAGACAAGGTCTCCGGCGCGCAGGGCGTCGGTGGCGCGAGCGCCCAGGGTCACGTGATACGCGTCCCCCGTCGCCGTCTCGAGGACGGCATAGAACGCTTGGCCCTTCAGCTCATCGGCGAGGCCTTTACGGACGACGCGCCCGACGAGCGTCCGCTCGTCGACACCGCCCCGACCATCGGGCAGCCCAAGGCCGCGCGCGACTACATGAAAGCGCCCCGCGTC
>Ga0181522_10002039_pt1 | contig 11770 bp, 7 predicted proteins | sample PEATcosm2014_Bin_27_FD_121103 | JGI IMG/M metagenome (GOLD analysis project Ga0181522, IMG submission 121103) | Peatland microbial communities from MTU Mesocosm Facility, Houghton, MI, USA - PEATcosm2014_Bin05_10_metaG | ecosystem: Environmental > Terrestrial > Soil > Wetlands > Peat | place...
GAAGATCCAGCACGCGAACTGATGAAGGTCTCGAAGCTCCTCGGCCTCGAGCAATCGATCGAGCGGTGCAAGCGCGCTGCCGACCTGAGTTCGTTCGATCGCATGCGGAGGCTCGAAGAGAAGCAGGGCGACAAGTGGGTGCAAACCCGCTTCACGCGCCAGGACAAGCCCTTCGTCCGCCAGGCCACGAAAGGCGGATGGAGAGAGGTTCTACCCCCAGAGTGCGTAGCCCAAATCGAAGCCGCCTGGGGACACGTGATGATCCAGGTGGGCTATCAACTCGTGTCGGAGGCGGTCGGCAAAGCGACGCTCGTGCAGGAAGAGATTTTGTAATTGTGTAATCGAGCAATTAGGTAATTTCAGGTGGCTGATTTTCAAATTACACAATTATCCGATTACAAAATTACGAAATGCTCTCAAAAATTAACCGGCAGTCCATCGCCATCGGCGCGCGTGATGTGAAACGTCGGGGGATTTTCCGACGGCTGTAACAGCTCCGTTAATTTTCTCGACGCGGCAAAGATGAATGTTGACGGGCCTTTCAGGAAGCCTGTCTTTTCCATCGCGCTGCCCCACAAGTGATTGCTTTGATTCGATACGATTAAATCGACGCCATCTTTTTCGAGCGCCTCAGTCGCTGCTCTGACAACCAATGCGGCGTTCTCGGGCATGGCCCAGCAATCGACGATCGAGCCGACGCGCATCGCTCCGAATTTGGGATCTTTGCGCCGCACTCCTATGACTGCCCAACCGATTGCCGAGCTTTTTGCTGAACTTTCTGCCGAACTCTTTCGGCTGATCCGCAAACGCCGCGTGCTGGCGATGTTGCTGGTGAAATTCGGCGGATACAAAAGGCGTAGGGTGTTTGCGTCGCGAGCCGTGGCGAAGCTCACGGCGTCTTTCGCCTGATTCCAGAGCTCGTCGGCCCAGCCGGAGAATTCGCCGATCTCCTCGACGACGATTTTCTCAACGGAGAAATCCGAAGCGGAATTCCTTGATTGACTGCGCAGCCTCGCGATCGCTTGCGCCGACTTGATCGTGAGCCATCCTGTTCCGGTGGCGGCGGCAATATTCATCAGCGTTGCGCACCATGGTTTGTCACGCAGAGCTTGCATCTCGCGCAGAAACTTTGCCGCATTGACGACGCGGAAGTAAAAAGGAATTGGAGTCAGGCTGAAGCCGAGAGCCTTGAGCATCTTCGCGATTGGACGGTCCATTCCGCCCATGCCGAGCGCATAAAGCAGCGGCTGCCGAGTGAGCGCGTCGCGCGCCAGCAGCATGCCGACGCTGGCGAATGAACGATCGACGACTCCCTCGGAAACCGGATGATGGTAGCAAGCGATTCGCTGCGTGCCTTTTCCGCGCACGAAGATCTGCTCCTGCTTCAGAGCATAGGCTCCGCATGCACGTGGTTTTTCTGCTGACGATGCGTCGACGGCAACGTAGAACTCGTTCCAGACCGAATTGCCGCTCGCGGGCGGAAGCCAGCGCGGAATCGCGCTCTGCGAAAAGACGAGATTCGGATCGCCCGACGATGACTGCAATCGGCGGTTAAAATCCTGCACCGCCGTTTCGTGCTCCTCGCGATATGGCTGAATGACGATAGCCAAGACTATCTCGGCGTGGACTGGAGTTTGGTTTCGATCAGCGTGGCGGTTGCGCCCAGGGTTTTCATCTGCTCGATCTCTTCCGGCGAAAGTTGCAGGCCGAACTTCTCTTCGAGCGCGAGCACCAGATTCAGATGCTGAACCGAGTCCCAGCTTTCAACGGTCTCGGGCGAAGAGTCGGCAGTCAGTCGCGCGACTGGAAGTCCGAGGATGTCACTGGCGATGCTCCGCACCTCGTCGAACGTGCTGGCGGACAAATCTCCTCCTGTTTGCTTCAGCGTGTGGTCGCGGCTGCCGCCACGTTGAGCTTAATCCAATCCGGACTGGCAAGCGTCGAGGTTTTCAGGTCGAGCACCCACAGAGTACCGGAATTGCTCGTCTCGCCGCGCACGAATCCGTGCTGCTGGTAGAAGTCGCGCGCCGGCGCGTTCTTCTTGGTGGGCAGAAACCAGCCGATTAAACGCTGGCAGCCGCGTTCGGCGGCGCTTTTGGCGAGGTGCGCAAGCAGCGCGGTTTCGACGGTTCTGCCAATCACGCGGCAGCTCAATAGAAACGTATCGATTTCGCACTGGTCGCCTTCATCGCGCGTGATGGCGACTCCGACCAGCCCATGATCGCCGAAGCGGTCGCGCACTTTGATCGAGAAGATGTGCCAGTCGGGCTGTTTCGCCAGGTCGGTAATTTGCGCGTCGCTGTAGCGGCGCGTCGTGGTGTTGAACTGGTTGGTCTTCTGCGTGAGCTGGGCGACGCGCGCCAGCGTCAAGTCGGTGATGGGATCCAGGTCGGCTTCCTGCTCCAGATAGCGAAAGAAGTCTTCCTTGGATTGGAAGTTGTGCTCAGCGTCGGAGCGCTGGCGCTGCTCGGCATACATTGAGGTGCGCTGCTGGTCTTCGGCAGACAGGCTGAGCCGCTCGAAGACGGGACAATCGCGGACGGCACCGGCGTACTCCAGAGGGTTGCCGGAGATGTCGATCACGAAGACCTCGGGCAATGCGGCGCGGACCTGCTCGCGCTCGAAGGGGTTATCGTCGAGGAAGGCGAGTGCGTCGATGCCGATGTTCAGCTCCTGTGCGATTTCGCGGAGGTTCTGCGACTTGTCCCCCCAGTTGATGCGCATGGCGGCGAAGTCTTTCGCGCGCACCAGCATTCCCGGATGCTTCTCGATCGCTTCCAGCGCGTCATCGGGATTGTTCTTGCTACATATGGCGAGCAGAATTCCCCGGCGGGCGAGATCGAGCAGAGCGCGTTGCAGCGCCTGAAACGCGGCTCCGGGATATTCGGCGCCGACTTTGATTCCAGCCATGCCGTCCTCGCCGATGATGCCGCCCCAGAGCGTGTTGTCGAGATCGACGACCAGAGCTTTGCAAGTGCGGCCGGCGAGCGGCACGAGAAAGCGTGTCCATTCGCGGGCCATATGGAGCAGATGATCCGCGGCGATGGGCAGACGGGCCATGAGCCATTTGCGCTCGTCGTGCCAGTGCGCGTTGCCATAGCGCGCGACCAGCGCGTCGTAATCGAGTATGTAGACGCCGCGAACTTCTCCGGCAACGCGGCGCAGTTCACGATTGATCTGGCGAATGCGGCCGGATTGTCCGGTTTCAGTCTGGCTGTCGAGCACACCGAGGCTCGGATGAGCGGGGCGTTCGAGCGAGTGAATAATGAGCACGGCTTGACTGTGCTGGCGGAACGAGTGCACCCACTGCTCGTAGTTGCGCGCGACGCGATCTGCGGCCTGTTGCGCGGCTTCGGGAGAGAGAGCGGCGAACTCACGGGCGAGATCGGGCGCAACGTCCCCGGCGCGAACCGCGAGGATGATAGCATTGGGCGCGAAGCGGTACAGCGAGCTGCCTGCGTCGACGATCTCCTGCACATAAGTGTTGAAGTCGCCCAAGTGGATTTCGACCTCGATTGCATAGGCAAAAGCCTCGGCGCGCAAGAGGGGAAGGATAGGCTCGACAGTGAAGGAGCGCAGAATGGCGAGCTTGAATTTACTGAGCGGAAGCTTGTCGCGCAGCTGATCGAGACGCGCGCTGACGAAGCTGGCGGTCGCGGAACCGGGCTCGCGGCGCCAGAGTTCGCGCAGTTCGGAGGCTGCGCGGTCGACGTTTCCATCGGCGATGTGAGCGTCGATTTCGGTGCGCCGGTTGGGCGGATTGTGGTCGCCAGACATAGTTACCTGTCGATAAAACTTAAGTGGTGTCGCGCTTGTTGACGCCCATGCGCCCGGTGTTGGCAATTCTGGCGAGTGGGGTTTCCGATTTAAGCCAGAACTTGAAATCAAAGTAGAGCGGGTACAGAAAACTCATCAAACGCACAGCCAGCGACGGCCGCAGCTTTTCGGGCGGCGTGGCGAGCGTGTATCCAGTTGCCCGGAGCATTTCGCCCTGGAGGCACTCGATGTCGCGAACCTGCTCGCCCGTAAAATTTGTTCTCCAGCGGCCGATGGTTTTGCCCTCTGCTTCTTTGCCGTCGCCGCGAAATGAGGAATTCGGATCGTGCACCGAGCCGAGCGCAACCTGTTGGATATGGTCGTAGTCGAGATCTTGATCGATGAACTTGCCGATGCGAGCCAGGGCTTCGCGCGGATTCTGGACGACATCCTCATAATGGACTTCGAGGTAATCGCCGCCTATGGCACGGCCGTAGTGGCGGCCTTTGCCGACGATCCAGCGCCAGAAAATGGCGGGCGCGAGCGCGGCGCGATCGCGGTCCCAGACAAAGGGACGAATCCAGCCGATGCGGTGCAGGGAAGCGGTAACGTCGCGGCCATCGCGAATGATGTGGATGATGAGCGCATCGGGCACGACGCGCTTGATAAGCGGGAGATTGAGCAGGTGAAGCGGCGTGCACTCGGCCCAGCGCGGCATGCCTTGCTTGCGGGCGATGGTCTCCATGACGATGCGGAGAAAATCGCCCGCGTTGCGGCAGTCGTCCATCACGCGCTGATCGATCTCTTCGGGCTCCAGTCCGGTGCGCTCGAAGAGATTGCTTTTGTAATAGGCGTCGAGCAGCTTGCGGCGGTTGGCGCGGCGGGCGAGATTGCCAAAGCGCACTCCCAACAAGTTGAAGGTGTTGCTCTCGGCGAAGTAGACGGCGAAGCCGCCGCCCGAAAGCAGGGTGTGGTAGAGAAACTTCGTGCCGGAACGTCCGCAGCCTAAAACGAATACCGGCGCGGTGGCTCGCGAATTGGAGCGCGGGCTGGCGGCGGGCGCGTCGCTAGACTGCACATCTGCCGTGTTGGTGACGGCATTCATGATGGTTTGGAGTGCGATGCCATCTCGGGGACAGGCAGCGGTTGGTCGGCAAGTTCGAGCGCGGACATGTTCGCGAGCCGGCCGAGTGGCGTGTGCAGCTTGAGCCAGAGTTTGCCGCCGAGGAATGCGGGATACACGGCGCGCATCAGAGAACCGCGCATGCTGAGGTGGCGCTCGGCGGCGGGAAGCGAAAGCTGGTAGCCGTTTTCCTCGAGGCAGGCGCCGACCGCGCCTTCGATGGCCGCGACGTTGGCGGTCGATAGACGTTCCTTCCAGCGGCCCAGAGGATTGAGTTTTTCTTTGCCGCCCTCTTCGCGAAAGGAGGAATTGGTTTTGGATAAGCTGCCGAGGCCGGCCTGCTGCACGCGATCATAGTCGAGATCGTGATCGATGAAACTGCCCAATTTGGCGAGCGTTTCGCGGGGATTCGTAATCAGGTCTTCGTAGCGGATTTCGACGTAGTCGGCGGGAAACAGTTGGGCGCATTCGCGTCCTCGGTGCACCATCCATTCCCAATAGAGAGCGGTGGCGACGAGGCTGTTGGTTTCGCTGCGATCCCATGGCAGCGGGGCGAATCCACTCATCTTTTTTAGCGAGAGCGCGATGTCGCGCCCGTCGCGGATTATGTGGACGAACAGGGCGTTGGGGATGTCTCTTTTTACCCTGCGGAAGTGCAGGACATTGTCGGGATCGTAGAACGCCCAGCGTTGCGCGTTTTGCTGCTGCGCAACGGTGTCGAGCACGACGCGAATGAAATCTCCGCCGGTGCGGCACTCGTTCTCTATGCGGGGAGAGAAGTGTTCGGCCCCGAGTCCGGTGCGGCGAAAGCCCTTGCTGCGCAGCCAGGTGGCGACGATTTTCTCGCGGTTGGCGCGGCTCGCCATCGACCCGTAGCGGGCGATCAGGATCTTGTAAATCGGCAAATAACCACGGTAGATGGCGAAGCCTCCGGAGGACAGCAACATGTCATAAAGGAGGTTTGTGCCGGAGCGATGGCAGCCCATCACGAAGACAGGAAAGCGCTTGCGCTCACTTGGATTAGGCGTCGGCAAGGTCAAAGAAAATCTTACCATGCAGCGTCGCGAGGGCTTAAAAGCCCTGTAAAGGCGCGGGTTACCGAAGATATGGGGTCAATGCCACGTCCAGCACAGGAGGCAATAGCCCTGCATCCCCACGGAGTCAGGGAGACACGGGGAACCCCCGGCTGCATTGGCTGGAGGCCAGGGTTATAGATTCCAGGGTCTATTCCACGCCCGCTATGGCGGCTTCGACGGCGTCGACGTCGGCTCCTTCGTCGCGGCCATCCGCGGCAGCACCGGCACCTGGGGACCTTTTGGCGCAGGTTGGACCCTTGTCATGGCAGAGGCGCGGGTCTTTGGCGATGCCATTTTTCAGGTCGCGCACATCGAGGTCTTTCGGATTCGACACGGTCGTATTTCCCTTTGGGAAACCGCCGCCGCGTTCGACCGAGATGAGATTATGGTCGAATCTGAAATTGATGAAGCAGGCGTCGAATACTGCCTCTGGACCCGCCCGGGCTGCTCCTACCGCGCAACTGCCGGGACCGGCGGAGGCGACCGGTTGACGGCGGTCACCGACGGCAAACACGCTGTTGGTGATGGCGAAATCATGCATTCTGTCGCCTTTATTGAGGATTGTCATCAGCAGTCCCGGACCGAAGGATGTGACGTGATCGATCTGCACGTCGTGAAAGAGGACAAGCGCGGACATGCACTTGAGGAAGCCGCCGGCGCCCTTGTAATCCTCGTCGTGAATGTTGTCGGCGATCAGATCGTGAATGCTGATCCGGCCACCATCGGCAGGGCTGCCGCCGCCTTTGCGTTCGGGCGCCACTTTGGTCGCAATGGTGAGAACACCGGCCACATTGCGAATGCGGTTGTAACGCAGGGTGATGTCATTGACTCGGCACTTCGGACAGTTACTCGCCTGGCTGGCCGGCGTGAGGAGAACGGAAAATCCTGTTTGCGTGAAGCCGCCCCAGGAGTTCTCGAGCAGGTTGCCTTCGATCAGCACGCGGACACTGCTCTTCAGCTCGAGATTATTTTTGACGATGTAGGGTTCGCCCTTGGGGCTGGGCGTGTATCCGGGCTCGCCCTCCTTCCAGATCATGGGCCGGAAAAGATGGTTGCGGCGGATTTCGATGTCGGTCGGATTATTTTCCGAGGGGCCGCCGCCAAAGAGGATGTCCTCACCGGAGGCTTCGAGGAAATTGTTGTAGATCTTGAAGGTGCCGAATGGTTCGTCGCTGTGGGCGCCGCCGATGGCAGTGGCGTCGGTGCATCTCCCCTTGCGGGCGATGCAATTGAGGCCACTGAGGTAGGAATTGACGACCGCGATCATGTGGCTGCCGAGGACCATGCCGACGCCGTGTCCGACTTCGGAACCCTCGCCGGCGTGAATGTAGTTGCGATCGAAGATGACGTGATCGCTATGATCGGTGTAAATCATGCGGCTGATGGGTTCGCCGGGAGCGGTAGCCCACTCGATGCCGATGAAGCGGAGATGGTCTCCGACTGCGACGCCGACATTTGGTTTCACGATGATGGTGGCGAGGAGACTAGCAGCGCCTCCAGCGGGCTGAGCGAACGCGGGGCGACCGGGAAGACTCGCGACACCAGCCCAGGCGGGAGAAATGCGCGTCCCTTGGGGAGGCAGCTTGGAATCGGATGTATCGGTGCGGATGGTGATGTAGTGCTGGTCATCGCATTTTTTTGCGGGCAGGTTGTGGACTTCATAATGGGCACCGGCGGGAAGAAGAAGGATGTCTCCGCACTTTGCGTTTTTGACGGCGTCGGCGAGGTCGTCTTTCGCGCCGACGCGAATCTGCTTGCCAGGGGACGGAGTGCCGTCGAGGCCAGTGTAGTAACACGCCTGGGGCAATTGAGCGGGGCCGTCTTTGTCGCCAAAATGAGCTACGTTGCCCTTGCCGCAGTAGGCGTTCTCGTCAGTGGGCGGTCCGGCGGCGATTGCTGAACTGGCGGCGAAAAATACGAAGAGGACGAGAAAAGAAAGCGCGAAGAAAATTTCGGGCGACAGGATCGAACGAGAAGCTTGTAGACGAAACCGAGCCATTTGTTTGCTCCTTACGCACGCCCTTTGCATGCTGGTGGAAACGAGCCCATGGCGCCCGCGTAGGGGTCTGAACGGGCTGCGCAAGGCCGTTTACGGGCTTGGTCGAGCATAACACGGTGGTGTTGGGGGCAACGCCAGACGGCATGCTCCGCGCGGGTGTGTTTTGGAGCAGAGAAAAGGCCGCGGGCGAGGCGCCTTCGACTTCGCTCAGAACAGGTCTGCGTCACAGGGAAAAGCAAAAGGTCCGCGGGGGATGCGCGGACCTTTTGCTTGTACTGCGTGTTGTCAAACGGACGATCGCTACTCCACGCCTGCCAAGGCTGCTTGCAGGCCGACTATGTCAGCTCCCAGATCTTTGCCATCCGTCCCTGCGTTTTTGTAGGGGCTTGTGCTTTGGAGTTGGTAGTCGCCGCCGTCACCGTTGTTGTAGTTGACGAACTGAACCGCCGCCGCGGTTGCCGGAAAGAGGTTATTCGCCGGCCACTTGGAAGGCGGAAAGTGTGACGGGCTGGCAATCAGTCCATTGCTCTGGAAGTTATAAGAGGTGAAGCAATTCTGAATGCTGGTGATCGGAACATCGGCGCTGGAACAGCTATCCAATCCGCCACCGAACACATCCCAGACCGGATACTGTCCGGTGAGGGTCAGATTGTTGGTGTAAACCAATCCATACATGGCGGCATCTCCCGCGACGTTGCCCATGGTCAAGGCGTGGCTCTTGGCGTCGGGAAATACCGTAGTGTGGTTGATCGTAATGGTGTTGACCGGGTTGGTGGGCCAGTTATTTGCGATCATAAAACCGTCGCCGCCGCCCACGTATTTCTTGTTGAGATCATCCATCACGATGTCGTGGATGCTGAAGCGGGTTCCGGCCAGAGCAGGCGCTCCACCCTCGCCGTCTCCGGAGAGGACGGTTGCGATGACCATGCCACCACCCGCATGTGAGATCTGCGTATAGCGGATGGTTACATCCGTGACCTGACAAATCGGGCAAACGTTCGCGCCAGTTCTGGTGTGCTGATTTTTCGGGGTCAGCAGAATGCCGTGTCCTTTCTGCGTGAAGCCGCCCCACGAGTCTTCCATGAGGTTGGCTTCGACGAGGACGCGGACGGCGTTCTTGAGTTCAAGGTGATTCTTAACGATGAACGGATTACCGTCCGGGCCGCCGACAAAGGGGCTGTTGCCTTTCATCCATTGCCACGGCTTAAAGAAGTGATTGCCAATGATTGTGATATCGGTCGGCGTCAAGGTAGCGGCTCCGCCGCCAAACATCACCGCCTCGCCCGCCGCTTCGAGGAAGTTATTCTGAATGAGGTACGGCCCATCCTGGGTATCGGTAACGCCCCCGCCGGCCGCATGCGAATCAGTGCAGCTGCCGGTGGCCGAGATGCAATGGAAGTCGCTGAAGTAGGAATTTACGACCGCGATGTAGGTGCCGCCGCTCATGCTGAAACCGTTGCTGGTTTCATCCTGAGCATTGCCGTGCAGCCAGGAGCGATCGACGATGATGTGGTCGGCGGTTCCGGCCAGTCCGATGAGGGTTGCACTGCCTTTGATGCCGTTTTGACGGGTAATTTCCAGCCCGACGAAGCGGTAGTAATTGGCGCCATTGGCGATCACAATCGGACCGTTGCCGCCATTCACCATCTGCACTTTTGCCAGCACATTCACTGGATTCGTGCAGGTGTAGGCAGGCCGTCCTTCGAGCGACGCCACGCCTGCGTAGCAGGGCGTGACGCGTTGGCCGTCAGCAGGTAGAGAGCTGTCCGGAGAACTGGTTCGGATGATGATCCAATTCTGGTCGTTGCAGCCTTTGGCCGGGAGGTTGAATGGGCCGTTGAAACTTGAGCCCGCCTGCAATTGGATCGTTTGTCCGCACTGCGCATTATTCAATGCGGTTTGCAGATTGCCGCCGGCATTGACGTTAATCACGCTGCCGGGCGCCGGCGAATCCGCCATTGTCGCGGCGACTGTAACCAGAGGAAGCTGAGCTGGTCCGTCATAACCGCTGCTGCTGACGACGACTACACTGAAACTGCCGCTCGCTGTATGGCTGGCCGAATCCGCCACCGTAACCGAGAAGTTGGACGAGCCGACCGCGGTTGGCGTACCCGTCAAATCGCCACCGGTGCTGAGCGAGATGCCCGCAGGAAGGCTGCCTCCGCTGAGGCTCCAGCTATAAGGCGGATTGCCGCCCGTGGCCGTGAATGCCGCGCTGTAGGTTTCGCCTTGCTGCCCCTGGGGAAGGCCAGAGGTTGAAATTTGCAGAGACTGTCCGCCCTGACTGGGGTTGATCGTGACTGCGCTCGAGGCAGACTTGGTGGTATCCGCCTGGCTGGTGGCCGTGACAGTGGCTTGCGTGGCCGACTGCACTGTGGGAGCGGTGTAAAGGCCGCTCGTACTCACGGAGCCAGTCGAGGCCGTCCAGTTGACGGCGGTGTTGGCTGTTCCGGTCACGGTGGCAGTGAATTGCTGGCTGCCGCCCGAAGAGAGGGTCACGCTTGTCGGAGAAACGCTGACGCTCACGCCGCTTCCGCCGGCACTGACTTGCACCGCAAAAGACTGCGTTCCATGATCGGGCCGCGGACTATCTTTCACCATGACTTCGAAGGAGTAGAGACCGGCCGTTGTTGGCTGGCCGGTGAACGAGCCGGTGGCCGGGTTCAAAGTAATGCCGGGAGGCAAACTGCCGGACGCGAGGGAGAACTGGTAAGGTGATGTGCCGCCATTGACTGAGAGAACGGCATTGTAAGACTGGTCGACCGCGCCGGCGGGGAGGGATCCTGAAACGACCAGTGCCTGTGGCGAATTGCCGTTGGCGCCCTGCGCATTGGTGCCACAAGAAACGGTGATTAGAGAGACCGCCAATACTAATACCAGCGCGAAGGCACGCTCGACACCTTTGCGAGAAAACTTACGACAATCACCGAAAAGAGCAATTTCAGATACCGCCATCATGAAACCTCGACGTACAAAATTGGGGGACTAGTCGAGCGAGTCCACACGTTGAACATATCGGGATGATGCTGGAGTGCACAGATGCCACTAGTGCAGGCGGGAACTCGACCGTACATATGAAATTGAACTGTCCGATTTCGCGTCGGAGCAGTGATCCATTGGGTAACGTTTTAAGATCGGGCGAGAACGGGCGCGGGACAGGCGGTTCGGAGGATTGCCAGGGAAAGGACTTAGGCAGAAACTGGCCGAAGATTAGTGGGAGGTTCGCGAACGCAGGTGACTTTTGTTACGTAATCACCGGGGTTCCCCGAGCAGGGCGGCGCGCACTCGATCGTAGGTTTTGTTTCCGAGCAGCCATTGCGCGCTGCGGCGCGTGCTATGAGAGAGCCGCTTCTTCCACAATCCACGGCCATGGCAGAGGACGGCGAATTCGCTGGTAGGGAGATCCCGCAACATGGCAACGCGGCCAAGTTGGCAAGGATTCGTGTCCGGCGTGTTTACATGAAATTCGCTATTGGCGACAGTCTGGAATCCGGCGCGGCGTGCCATCTCGAGCGTGCGGCTGTTGTAGCGGCCGCCGGGGCAGGAGAAGTGTTCGATCCTGTGTCCCACGATTTGCTCGATGCGAACTTTTGCATCGACGACCTCGCGCGTCAGATCCGGTTCGCTGAGATCTGAAAGGTAGGCGTGCGTCATCGAATGGCAGCCGACCTCAAAGCCCTGCGAGTCAAGTTCTCGTAGCTGAGTCGCGCTCATATAGCCGGGAGTATCGAGGAAGCCGCCGGTTACATAAAAGGTAGCGCCGAGGCCGAATTCGCGGAGCACGGGAGCGGCCGCAATCAAGTCCGTCTCGCAGCC
>Ga0181522_10002041_pt1 | contig 11752 bp, 12 predicted proteins | sample PEATcosm2014_Bin_27_FD_121103 | JGI IMG/M metagenome (GOLD analysis project Ga0181522, IMG submission 121103) | Peatland microbial communities from MTU Mesocosm Facility, Houghton, MI, USA - PEATcosm2014_Bin05_10_metaG | ecosystem: Environmental > Terrestrial > Soil > Wetlands > Peat | place...
GATCTCCGGGACGACGCCGCCGCAGCGCTCGTGCTGGGTCTGGGAGGAGATGACGTTGGAGAGGGCTCGGCCCTCCGAGTCCAGGACGGCTGCGCAGGTGTCGTCGCAGCTCGTCTCGACAGCCAGGATGCTCAAACCGTCGGACCCGGGTTGGGCACGTCGTCCAGTGAGCCGGCCAGGGTCGCGGGCGTCCGCCACATGACCAGGGCGTCCTCGCCGTTGTCCTGGTAGTAGCGACGGCGCATCCCGGCCGCCCTGAAGCCTTCGCGCTCGTAGAGGTGGATGGCCACGGCGTTCGAGCGGCGGACCTCCAGGGTGAAGCGGGCGCGGCTGTCGCCGGCCTGGTGGTAGAGCTCCGCCAGCAGGGCTCCGGCCAGTCCACGGCGCTGCTGGTCGCTGTCGACTGCGATGTTCATGATGTGCCAGACCGTGTCGTAGCGGGAGCAGATCAGGTAGGCCAGCAGCCTGTCCTCCTCGAGGGCAGCCAGGCATATCCCGGTCTCCTTGGAGAGCTCGAGGACGAACATGGCCAGCGACCACGGCGTCGGGAAGACCCGCCGCTCGATCGCGATCACCTGCGGCAGGTCCTGGTAGCTCAGGCGCCTGATCTCGACAGCAGTCGGCGGCGGCGCATGCATGGCAGCCGGGCGCTCGCTCACGCTACACCTCCCAGGGCCAGCTCCGCGTCGGGCCTGCGCCTGTAGTCGGGCAGGACCAGCTGGTAGTCCCGGCTCGGCTCGGCGCTCGCTGCCAGCCTGCAGATCGACTCTGCCAGGAGCAGGTGCAGGGGCGAGTCCTCGGGCGCGACCTCGATTCCGCTCTCCTGCAGCTGCTGCCTGTAGCGCAGGGCGCCGTCGCCGACTGCCAGCATCCCGGCCCGCCCCCCGGCGTCCAGGCCGTCGCCCTCCAGGGATCCCAGGACCAGCTCGGGCGCGAGCGCGCAGGGATGGCTCAGCTCGGAGACGCCGGGACCGTAGGCGGCCGCGAAGATCTCCCCCCTGCGGGCGTCGATGCAGGCCAGGACGGGAGCCCCGGCGGCCGCCTGCAGAGCCGGCAGGGCCAGGGCGGCGGTACTCGGGACGGCGATCAGCTGGGCGCCGAGGGACTGGGCCAGCCCACGGGCGGTGGCGACGCCGATGCGCAGTCCCGTGAACGTGCCGGGGCCAGCGCCCACGCCGATCCTCCCTATATCTCCCCAACCAATCCCCGCACCCGAGATCAGCGAGCCGGCGGCCTGGAGCAGGCGCGTGGCATGACCGGGATGGGCCCCCGCGGGCGGGTCGTCGCGGACTTCGCGGACGCTGCCGTCGGCGAGGGCGAGGGCGACGGCGGTGGCGGTCGTGGAGGTGTCCATGCCGAGCACGATCACGCCTGCTCACCCTCCCGCTCCTCGATCTCGACACGACGGTGGTCGTGGCCCTCGTGGCTGAGGGTCACGAGCACCCTGGCGCCCTCCAGCTCGTGCTCGCCCTCCGCGGGCCACTCGACGAAGGCGATCCGCCCCGGCCCCAGGTAGTCGGCCAGCAGGCCCGGGTCCTCTTCCCGCAGGCCGGCCAGCCTGTACAGGTCCAGGTGGGAGACGAGCAGGCCCTCGGCCCTGTAGCGGTGCCCGATGCTGAAGGTGGGGCTGGTGACGGGGTCCTGGACGCCGAGGGCCCTGGCGGCCCCCCGCACGAGGGTGGTCTTGCCGGCGCCGAGGTCTCCCCGCACGAGCACGAGATCGCCGTCCTTCAGGGAGGAGGCCAGCTCCGCCCCCAGCGATTCAGTCTCCAGCGGACCGGTGGTTTGGACGCTTCGCACGGCCACTCCGAGACTCTAGGCCAAGCTCGCCCCCGAGCCGCCCCCATGCCGAAAAAAGACCGGCCCGCGGGAGAATGGTTCGCGGGCAGGTCATTACTCCTGGAGGGATGGAGACAGGTCCTGCATCGGCCATGAGGGACGCCGACTTTAGGGCCTGGACACAATTTTTCGACAAATTCCGAAAAGTCCCTCTTTTGCAGGCGTTTCGGCTCTGGACGCCGTCTAGAACAAACCGAGCTGGTCGGCTTCCTGCTGGGCCTGCGGCGACACCTCGGGCTCGAGCTCCGGCACCGCCTCGACCGGCTCGGGCTGCTCCGGGGGCCCCATCGCCAGCAGCTCGGGCAGGCGCCCGAAGTCCTCCCGGAGCGTCTGCAGCATGCGCGGCGTGTAGAGGGCCGCGGCGGGGTGGTAGATGGGGTACAGCCTGACGGCCCTGTGCCCGATCTGGATGACCTCGGGCTGGCCGTGCAGGCGGCTGATGCCCGTCGGGTCGTTGCGCAGGAGCTTGGTCGAGAAGTTGCCCAGCGTGCAGATGACGGTCGGCTCGATCAGCTCGACCTGGCGCATCAGGTACTCGCTGCAGTTCTCGATCTCGACCGGCTGGGGGTCGCGGTTGCCGGGGGGCCTGCACTTGAGCGTGTTCGCAATGAAGACGTCCGCTCTCTGCAGCCCGATCTCCTCCAGGAGCTGGCTTAGGAGCTGCCCGGCGCGGCCCACGAAGGGGACGCCCTGCTCGTCCTCGCTGGCGCCTGGGGCCTCGCCGATGAACATCAGCTCGGCGTCGGCGTTGCCGGCTCCGAAGACGACCTTCTTGCGGGTGGCGGCAAGCTCCGGGCAGCGGGTGCAGACACGGGCACGGGCGAGCACCTCCTTGAGGGCCTCGCGGCGCTCCTCGGGGGTCGCGGGCGGTCCGCTCGGCTGCATCGACCCATGCTAAATGCTGGGCGGTTCGCCGGGCTTGGCCTATCTGACTCCGCAGCGTGGGCCGCTTAGGCGATCATCCAGCCGTGCCCGCATCCCCCCAGCTGACCGTGACGGCCCCCTTCGCGGGCGTCGTCGTCTCGATCGTGCGGGGTCCCGACGAGCAGGTCGGCGCCGGCATGCCGGTGATCGTGCTTGAGGCGATGAAGATGGAGCACGAGGTCGTGGCGGAAGCAGACGGCGTCGTCGGCGAGCTGGCCGTGTCGGTCGGCGAGGAAGTCCAGGAGGGCCAGCTGCTGGCCAGGATCTCCCCCGCCGAGGGCTCGGCAGCAGGCGCCGTCGGGGCCGAGGCGGCTTTGGAGGAGGGAGAGAGGGAGGATCTGCGTGCCGTCCGCGAGCGCCATGCGGTGGGGCTCGACGCTGGGCGGCCCGAGGCGGTCGCGCGTAGGCACGAGCAGGGCCGGCGGACTGCCCGGGAGAACCTGGCGGACCTGCTGGACGAGGACAGCTTCGTCGAGTACGGGCCGCTCTTGTTCGCAGCCCAGGAGGCCCGCCGCAGCCGCGAGGAGCTGATCGCCCGCACGCCGGCGGACGGGCTGGTCGGAGGCGTGGGCGCTATCGCGGGGCAGCCATGTGTGGCGATGTCATACGACTACACGGTCCTGGCGGGCACCCAGGGCATGCGCAACCACCTCAAGAAGGACCGCCTGTTCGACGTGGCGGAGCGGAGGCGCCTGCCGGTGGTCCTGTTCGCCGAGGGCGGCGGCGGGCGCCCGGGGGACGTCGACATGCCGATCGTGGCGGGCCTGGACTGCCGTGCCTTCGAGCTGTTCGCCTCGCTGAGCGGGCTGGTGCCGCTGGTGGGGATCGCCTCGGGCTACTGCTTCGCGGGCAATGCGGCCCTGCTGGGCTGCTGCGACATCGTCATCGCCACGGAGGACGTCTCGCTCGGGATGGGCGGACCGGCCATGATCGAGGGCGGCGGCCTTGGCGTCTTCCACCCCTCCGAGGTGGGGCCGATCGACGTCCAGTGGGACAACGGCGTGGTCGACCTGCGGGCAGCCGACGACGCCGAGGCGGTGGCGCTGGCCAGGCGCTACCTGTCCTACTTCACGGGCCCCCACGAGCCCGCCCCGGCCCCCGACCAGGACAGGCTGGCAGGGCTCATCCCCGAGCAGCGCAAGCGCGTCTACGACATCCGGGCGGTCATCGACGGGCTCTTCGACGAGGGCTCGGTGCTGGAGCTGCGAGGGGGCTTCGCGGCGGGCATGGTGACGGCGCTGGCACGAGTGGACGGACGGCCGCTGGGAGTCCTCGCCAACGACCCCCGTCACCTCGGCGGCGCGATCGACGCCGACGGAGCAGACAAGGCGGCCCGCTTCATGCAGCTGTGCGACGCATATGAGCTGCCGCTGCTGCTGCTCTGCGACACGCCGGGCTTCATGGTCGGCCCGGCGGCGGAGCGCACAGCCACCGTCAGGCACTTCGCCCGCATGTTCCTGACGGGGGCCAACCTGACCGTGCCGACGGGGACGATCGTGCTTCGCAAGGGCTACGGCCTGGGCGCCCAGGCGATGGCGGCGGGCGGCTTCAAGGCCCCCATCTTCACGGTCGCCTGGCCGACCTCGGAGTTCGGCGCGATGGGCCTGGAGGGCGCTGTGCGCCTGGGCATGCGCCGGGAGCTGGAGGCGATCGAGGACGAGGCAGAGCGGGAGCGCACCTACCAGCAGTTCGTGGCAGGCGCCTACGAGCGCGGTCGCGGCGTCAACCTGGCCGCCTACGGGGAGATCGACGACGTCATCGACCCGGCCGACTCGCGGCGCTGGATCGGTCTGTTGTTCGATCAGGGCGGCGCCGACTGGCGGACCAGACCGGGCAAGAAGCGCCCGAACGTGGACGGCTGGTAGGGGGAGCCGGCGGCAGCGGCGCGCGCTTAGTCGACGCCGGGACCGGTCGCCTCGACCGCGCCCGACAGTTGCTTCTTCGGAGCAAGCAGGTAGGCGATCAGGGTGAGGGCGAGCAGCGTCCCCACGTCGCGCAGGGTGGTCAGCAAGTCTGCAGCGAGGATAGTGGTGGCATAGGAGTGCCCTTCGGCTCCTTCGACCGCCCTGACGGTGTAGTCGACCTGCGCGCCGAGCACGGCGAGTACGATCCCACCGAGGCCGCAGATCAGGGAGAAGGCGATCGTTCCGGTGCTGCCCTCGGCCAGCTCGGGCAGGCGGTTGGCAAGGCCAACGGAGCCGGCCAGAAAGCAGCAGGCCACCACGAGCGCCAGCACGATCATGGCGGGTGATTCGACGATTCGGGACGGTTCCCTACAAGGTGTCGGCAGCTGGACGCCCTGGCGCTACCTCCCGCGTTCCCCGTAGCCCGAAGCCGGCTCGACAAGCGTCACGAGGCCGGGGGCCACATTAGCCTCGGCGTCCTGCCCTCTCGGTGAGCGAACGTCTGGATGCCGGGAACCGTGGGGCGCGAGGTGTCGAGGATGGGACATCATCCATGCCAGGAAACCGAGCACGACGACGTCGGCGGTCACGTTGACCGCGATTGCGAGCGACAAAGACATTCGGATCACCCCTGAGTGTCTGTCTCGATGCCTGCTGCAGGCAGGTGCCTTGGCTGCACACCCGATCACGTCTCGGCAGCCAATTCCAATACTTCATCGCCCAAAGCCATAAGGCCTGCTTATCTGGCGAAGCGCTCGCCCTTGATCCCCGCCGGTCCGTCTGTATCATCAGCGACAGGCCGTCACCGGCGATTCCCGGGATGGACCTTGTGACTTTTTCGCTCTGCATCTGAGATCGAGCCGGCACCCGGGCAAGGGGCTGGACCGAAGCGATGTGCTCCGCCACCACAACCACCGCCCTCCGATGAGGGTCCTGCGCTCAGTCGCCGAGCTGCGCGAGCATCTCGGGCCGACGCGAGGACGCGGCATGCGCGTGGGGTTGGTGCCGACGATGGGCGCCCTGCACGAGGGTCACCTGTCGCTGATCGGGGAGGCTCGCAGCGAGTGCGACCTGGTCGTGACGACGCTGTTCGTCAACCCCTCCCAGTTCAACGAGCGAGCCGACCTGGAGCGCTACCCGCGCGATGAGCAGAGAGACGCGGAGCTGGCGGCTACCGCGGGAGCGGACGTGCTGTTTGCTCCCTCTGTCGAGGAGGTCTACCCGGCCGGCTTCGCCACGTCCGTCGAGGTCGTGGGCGTGAGCGAGCGCCTGGAGGGAGCCCGCCGTGGCCCCGAGCACTTCCGGGGCGTCGCGACGGTCGTGACGAAGCTGCTGTGCATGACGATGCCGGATGTCGCCTACTTCGGCCAGAAGGACGCCCAGCAGGTCGCCGTCATCCGCAGGCTCGTCCTGGACCTGAACCTGCCCGTGTCGATCAGGGCGCTGCCGACGGTGCGCGAGCCCGACGGCCTGGCCATGTCCAGCCGCAACGTCCTGCTGTCGCTCGAGGAGCGCCGCCGGGCCCTGGCCCTGATCGAGGGCCTGCGGGTCGCGGGGAGGCTGGCAGGGGCCGGGGAGACCTCGGCGCAGGCTCTCGAGGGGGCAGCGAGGACGGTCATGTCCGAGAGCGGAGTGGATGCCGAGTACGTGGCGCTGGTGGACCCGGACACGTTCGAGCCCGTTCCCGCGCTGGAGGAGCCGTCGCTGCTGGCGGTGGCCGCCCGCGTGGGCCAGGTCAGGCTGATCGACAACACGATGCTGGCTCCGGCGCGGACGCCTGCGGCCGGCCGGGAACCCCAGGGAAAGGCGGGTCAGACGTGCAGCGTGTGATGCTCAAGTCGAAGATCCATCGAGCGACGGTGACGGACAGCGACCTGCACTACGTGGGCTCGATCACCATCGACCCGGACCTGCTGGAGGCGGCAGACATCCTCGAGCACGAGCAGGTCCATGTCGTCGACGTCGACAACGGGGCCCGCTTCGAGACCTACACGATCCCCGGCCGGCGCGGCTCGGGGGAGATCTGCGTGAACGGCGCTGCCGCCCGCCTGGTCCACCACGGGGACACCATCATCGTCATCTCCTATGCCTCCTACGACGAGGCGGACCTGCAGCGCTACGAGCCGCGCGTCGTGCACGTGCAGGCCAAGACCAATCGCATCATCACCGTCGACGACGAGGTGGCGACCCTGCTCAGCTAGGGCGTCAACCGGATCAGAGAGGAAGCAAAGACATGTCCAGCCATCCGACACTGCAGGGCGTCCCCCCCACCGACCGCCTGCCGATGACGCTGCCGCTCCTGATGGAGAAGAAGCGCCTGGGCGACCCGATCGTGATGGTGACGGCCTACGACTATCCCAGTGCCCGCGCCGCGGAGGCTGCGGGCGTCGACCTCGTGCTGGTCGGCGACTCCGCTGCCACGACAGTGCTCGGCTACAACGCCACGACACCTGTCGTGCTGGACGACATGCTGGTCCTGGCCCGGGCGGTGCGGCGTGGCCTGCGCTCGCCCCTGATGATCGGCGACCTGCCCTTCGGCTCCTATGAGGTATCCGACGAGCAGGCCGTCACGACGGCGATGCGGATGGTCAAGGAGGCCGGCTGCGACGTCATCAAGCTGGAGGGCGGCGGCGAGACGTCTCTCAAGCGAGCCCGGGCGATCGTCGGCGCGGGCATCCCCGTGATGGGCCACGTCGGCCTGACGCCGCAGACCTCCACGGCCCTGGGCGGCTGGAAGGCCCAGGGTCGCACCGCCCGCGCCGCTGCTCAGATCGCCGCCGATGCGCTGGCCCTGCAGGAGGCAGGCTGCTTCGCGATCGTCTTCGAGGCGATCCCTGCTGGAGTCACCGAGGAGCTGATGCCGCTGATCGAGATCCCCGTGATCGGCATCGGCGCAGGCGGCGCCACCGACGGGCAGGTCCTGGTCTTCCACGACCTGCTGGGTATCCGCGACGGCCTCGGGCCGCGCTTCGTCAAGCGCTACGCCAACCTCCAGCAGGAGATGAACGACGGCGTGACGGCCTACGCGGAGGACGTGCGGACGCGCCGCTACCCCGGCCCTGAGCACACCTACAAGATCGACGAGTCCGAGCTGACGGAGCTGCGGGAGCTGCTGGCCGTAGCGCACGCGCCGAGCTGAGGCGCTCCGGGTCTCCTGCGGCGGCGGGCCGCTTGCTCAGTCGCCCGCCTCAGCCGTGCCGGTGGCCTTTCACCGTGACTGCGTAGTCGTGGACGTAGGGCGTGCCGGCCGCGGGCTTGAACGTGTTGATCGCTGTCAGGTGCAGGGTCCTGCCCTTGGCAAGGAGCGCATCAGCCTGCCTGGAGAGGTGCACCGTCAGCGTGAGCTTGTGGCCGGCTTTTGCTTTCGCGGAGGCCCTGCCGAGGGTGGTCGTGGCGGCCACGCACCTCCCTTTGAGCTTGACTTGACCCGGCTTGCACTTCTTTGCGTCGGTGGCGGCTGCCAGCGAGGCCGTCGGGACGGTCAGGACGATGCTCTCCAGACCCGACTCGGTTGGCACCATTTCGATCGTCACGGTTCCGCCCGAGTGCCCCTTGAGCTTCAGCGACTTGTACGGCGGGGCGACCGTGGCGTCAGCTGCGACGAAGCTCTGGACGTAGGTGGCTTCTCCGGCCTTCCACGCCGCCCAGCCCTGGCCGGCGGGGCTCACGGAGCTGACCAGTTCGCCCCCGCCGGCACCGGCCAGCGTCACGGGACCCGACCAGGTGGAGCCACCGTCGGAGCTGTAGGCAAACCTGACCTCGCCCTTGAAGCCCGCCAGGTAGGTGGCGTAGACGCCGCCGGCGCCATCCTGGCTGACCGACGGCGACTGCTCGGCTTCGCGGGCCACCGTCACATATGGCGTGTCGAAGCTCTCGTGGGCCTGGTCGAAGCGGTGGTAGACGGTGTAGCTGTGCGCCAGGTCCTCCTCGAGCACGCCGAAGCCGCTGGGGCCGCCGCCCGCAGCCAGGTACTCGACTTCGCAGTCGCCCGGCGAGAGGGCCAGCCGCCAGGCACTGCCGGGCGTCCCCGGAGAGAGGTTGTAGTCGTTGGTCGCGCTCTGGGCGCCTGACCCGAAGACGTAGGCCGAGTCGAAGGTGCCGCTGGAGCAGCCGGGCTTGGCAAGGGTTTCGTAGACACCCAGAACGCCGGCCGCCGACCCGCTTTGGGCGGCGATGCTGCCACCGGGATTGCCCAAGAGGTGTTCTGTGACGCCGGGTTGGAGCTTCGCGAATTCGCACGGGACCTCGACGGAGCACGGCGCCGGCGAGGCGAGAGCGAAGGCTGAGAAGCTCGGCTGTTCGACGGCGGTCACCCAGCCCATGCCCAGGACGTTCGTGCCCGGAAGGATGACGGCGTTGACCGCCTCGGTGTCGGCGCTGATCGTGCCGTTGGTGACCGACTTGCCACCGTCGACGATGGCAAACGTTGCTCCTCCGTCGGTGGAGACCCACTCCTCCACGGGTTCGCCTTCGTGGCTCGATGCAGTCCCGAAGACTTCAGCCAGGATCACCATTGTCGAGCCGTCGACGAGGACATCGGTTCGATGCGCGTGCGATTCCGTGCCCACTTCCGGCTTCAGTTCGCCCGAGTGCGAGCACCCTGCCGCGCCTGCCGGGATCGTGCACCAGTGGATCGTGACGGCTTTGGTCGCTTCGTTGGCCCAGGCGACATAAGCGGTGCCGCTGGCGTCAACGGCCACGGCGGGTGGGCCGTCGAACTGGCCTTCGGCGACCTTGATCGGAGAGCCCGACAGCGCCAGGGCAGCCGAGCCTGTGCCGAATACGGCGAAACCCTGGAGCGCCAGGAGCAGCGCCAGGTTCCGCCTCGACCGGCGCCTGCCTCGCAGTACTGTGGCGATCTTGAAAGCCTGCCCAGTGCTGCACAAGGCCCAGGTCATCGATGTCCCCCCACTGTTGGAAAGCTGCCGGCGTCACGGTCGCGCGGGCCGCGGCCCACGGCGCGAACACTAGCGCGCAGATTGGACCCCACGCCCGCGCTGCTCGGAGCGCCGCGTCGCTCTATCCGTCCAACGCCTGCCCGTAGCGCTCCGCGAAGGCGAACTCCTCGACGGGCCGGCGGCTCAGCGTGCGGGGCCACGGGTCGACGCGGTGCCCAACGCCCACGTGGGCGGCCAGCGCCACATCCTCGGGAATGCCCAGCAGCTCCCTGACCTGCTCCTCGGCCGGCACGAGCAGGGTCGTCATCGCGGCGCCCAGCCCCTCTGCGCGCAGGGCCAGGAGCAGGTTCTGGACGAACGGGTAGATGGATGCCCCGCCGACGATGCTCGTGCGGGGCAGGCCCTCGTCTGTCGCCAGCACGTCGGCCATCCGCACACCGACGAGGAGGTGGACTGGCACCTCCGCCAGCCGCCTGGCGTATTCGTCGGCCCTGCGCACCATCTGCAGACGGGGATCGTCCTTGGCGCCGGCGTCCTCCAGCAGGGCGGCGCCGCCCGTCAGCTGCATGTAGTTGCGCCATCTCGGCAGGTACATGGCGGCTAGCTCCGTGCGCAGCCGGGCCTCGCGCACGACCACGACCCGCCAGCCTTGGCGGTTGCCCCCGCTGGGCGCGAAGCGGGCCGCCTCCAGCGCACGACGAAGAGCATCCTGGGCCACCGGCTCATCGCTGAAGCGCCGGCTGGTGGGGGCGCAGCGCATGGCCTCGTACAGGTCCATGCTCGCCAAGCTACCCGTTTTCGTACTCGATCCGCCTGAGCACCCGCGCGGGCGCACCGGCGGCGATCGAGTAGGGCTCGATGTCGCGGGTGACGACGCTGTTGGCGCCGATCACGCAGCGCTCCCCGATCGTGACGCCGCTGGTGACGACGACGCCGACGCCCAGCCAGCAGTTCTCGCCGATCCGGGTCGGGCCCTTGCTCTCGAAGCCCTGCCAGGTGATCGGCTGGTCGGGATCGTTGAAGCGGTGGTTGGCGTCTGAGACGAAGCAGCCGTTGGCCAGCATGCAGTGCGCGCCGATCTCGACGAGCTCCTGGGCGGCGACCATCACGTTCCTGTTCAGGAACGTGCCTTCGCCTATCCACACGCGGGCCTGACCGGGGGCGGTGATCCACACGCCGGGCTCGAGCAGCACCCCCTGCCCCAGCTCCAGTCGCCCCTCGCGCAGGGCCTCCAGCACGTTGCCCTCCAGCGGCCAGCGGGCGAAGGCGCCGCGGCGCATCAGCTCCCAGTGGATGCGGGCGCGGTTGTGGGGCAGTGAGTTGCGCTCATACCAGCGCCACTTCTGCGCCCACAGCCTGGCCTGGTCGCGAAGGCTCTCGCTCACGCCGCCAGCTTCGCACGTGCCGGCCCCCGCACGGCGCCTCCCGCCCGGGTCAGGCCGCCGCAGCCAGCTTGGCGCGCGGTTTGCGCGGGGCCCGCTTGGCCTTGGGCGCAGCTGGCTCCAGCAGCTCGGCCAGGAACCTGCCCGTGTGGGAGGCGGGCTCGGCGGCGACCTCCTCGGGCGTCCCGACGGCGATCGCCATACCGCCCTCCTCTCCCCCCTCCGGCCCCATGTCGATCAGCCTGTCGGCGCTCTTGATGATGTCCAGGTTGTGCTCGATCACGACGACGCTGTTGCCGGCGTCGACGAGTCGCTGCAGCACCTCAAGCAGCCGCTGTACGTCGGCGAAGTGCAGGCCCGTCGTGGGCTCGTCGAGGATGTAGAGGGTCCGTCCCGTGGCGACCTTGGAGAGCTCCGTGGCCAGCTTGACCCGCTGGGCCTCGCCGCCGGAGAGGGTCGTGGCGGGCTGGCCCAGGCGCACGTAGCCGAGTCCGACTGCTTCCAGGGTCTCCAGGCGCCTTCTGATCTTGGGGATGTGCTCGAAGAACTTCAGGGCCTCCTCGATCGGCATGTCGAGCACGTCGGCGATGCTCTTGCCCTTGAACTTGATCTCCAGCGTCTCGCGGTTGTAGCGCTTGCCGTGACACTGTTCGCAGGGCACGTAGACATCGGGCAGGAAGTGCATCTCGATCTGGAGAACGCCGTCGCCCTCGCAGGCTTCGCAGCGGCCGCCCTTCACATTGAAGGAGAACCGGCCCGGTCCGTAGCCGCGGGCCTTCGCCTCCGGGAGTCCCGCGAACCAATC
>Ga0181522_10002043_pt1 | contig 11749 bp, 12 predicted proteins | sample PEATcosm2014_Bin_27_FD_121103 | JGI IMG/M metagenome (GOLD analysis project Ga0181522, IMG submission 121103) | Peatland microbial communities from MTU Mesocosm Facility, Houghton, MI, USA - PEATcosm2014_Bin05_10_metaG | ecosystem: Environmental > Terrestrial > Soil > Wetlands > Peat | place...
GAATTACGCGGGAAGCTGGTGCACGCGGAAAAAATGGCCGCAGTCGGACAGCTGGTTTCCGGCGTGGCCCACGAGGTGAATAATCCGCTCACGGCGATTCTCGGTTTTGCCGATCTATTGATGCAGAACCCCGAGATTCCGGAAAACGCGCGCAAAGATCTGCGGGTGATTCTGCAGGAAGCGCAACGCACGCGTCAGATCGTGCAGAACCTGCTCAGTTTTGCCCGCCAGATGCCGCCGCAGCGCAACGCAGTACAGCTCAATCTGATTCTGCGCCGCACCATCCAGTTGCGGTCCTATGACTTCAACAGTCACGGCGTCGATATTGTCGAACACCTCGACGAAGACCTGCCCGACGTGATGGGCGACGCGCAGCAGTTGCAGCAGGTGTTTTTGAATATCCTGAATAACGCCTATGACGCCGTCCACGAAGTCGGCCGGCCGGCGCGCATAGAGATCATGTCCACCAAGGCCGGCGACTACGTGGAAGTTTCATTCCGCGACAACGGCAACGGCATTTCTCATCCTGACCGGATTTTCGATCCATTCTTTACCACCAAAGAAATAGGGAAGGGAACTGGCCTCGGCCTCAGCATTTGTTACGGCATCGTCAAAGAACATGGCGGCGAAATTCTCTGCCACAACAATGCCGACGGCCAGGGCGCCACCTTCATTGTTCGATTTCCCGCAGCGACGCACACCGCCACTTTCGGAGTGGCCGCAGGAGTAATTCCCTCATGACAACACCTGCCATCCAACGAGCTTCTTTGCCAGTTCTTCTCATCGAAGACGAACCCTCCATCATGGCGCTCGTGAGCGCTACGCTCGAACGCAACGGTTACCACGTTGTGTGCACCGAGAGCGGCGCGGAAGCTTTGCGCATGCTCGAAAAAGGCGAGTATCTCGGAGTCGTCTCCGATATGCGCACGCCGGGCGGCGTCGATGGCGCGCAGGTGCATACCTGGATTTCCGCGAATCGCCCTGACCTCGCCGAAAAAGTCGTGATCATCACGGGCGATTACGCCAATGAAGAAACCGTCACCACGCTGCGCAGAATCGGCGCGCTTTATCTGGAGAAGCCGTTCCGCGTGCAGGATTTGATTTCCGCTGTCGAAAAAACTATGGGGAAGGCCCGGTGAGCGCCACATTGAACAATATGAGCATGGGCAGGGAAGATCGCGTGCGGCTGCTGATCGTCGATGACGAGAGCAGCATCCGGCAACTTTGCACCACCGTGGCCGAAGCTCTGGGCTTCGTCTGCCTGCAGGCGGAGAGCGGCGAATCGGCGCTCGTGCTTCTGGAAGAGCAGCCGGTGCACATGATTCTGAGCGACATGGTCATGCCCAACATGTCGGGCCTCGAATTTTTAGAGAAAGCACGAAAACTTCTTCCGCGCACCGAAGTGGCGCTGATGACCGGGCATGGATCCATCGAAACCGCGGTGCAGGCGATGAAGCTGGGGGCGTACGACTACATCACGAAACCATTTTCCCCACTCGAAGAGTTGCGCATGTTTCTGCGCCGCATGGCCGATAAAGTTCGTCTGGTCGAAGAGAACGAATTTTTGCGGCAGCGCATGGATTCGGAAACCGCGGTGCACGGCATCGTTGGCTCTTCGGCGAAGATTCAGGAAGTGCTGCGCATTGCCTCGCGCTTGAAAGACACGCGCACGGCGGTGTTGATCTCAGGCGAGAGCGGGACCGGCAAAGAACTGATCGCCCGTGCCATACACTTCCGCGGCGCGTTCGCCAATCGTCCATTTGTCGCTGTCGATTGCGGTTCGCTGGTCCCTACTCTGATTGAGAGTGAACTGTTCGGATACGAAAAGGGCGCGTTCACTGGCGCTCTGAAATCGAAGGCGGGACTGTTTCAATCGGCCGACACAGGCACGGTTTTTCTCGATGAAATTGGCGAACTCCCGCTGGAGCTGCAAGCCAAACTGTTGCGAGTGCTGCAGGAGAAAGAAGTTCGTCCGGTGGGCAGCAACCAGCGCGTCAAAGTGGATGTGCGCGTAATCGCCGCAACCAATCGCGATCTCGAAATCGCTTATCGCGCTGGCACCTTCCGCAAAGATCTTTATTTTCGGCTGAATGTGGTCACGGTACATGTGCCCGCGTTGCGCGAGCGACGCAGCGATATCCCCATGCTGGTGAACTGGTTTTGCGAGCGCTACGCGCCGGGGGCAGAAATGCGCGTTTCGAACGCCGCCATGAAGGCCTTGATGAACTACGAGTGGCCGGGCAACGTGCGCGAACTGGAGAACTGTGTCGAGCGCGCCGTCGCGCTGGGAGATCGAAATCTGATGGACCTCGGAGATTTACCGGCTTCCATTGCCGGCATGGCAGCGCCGTTGCCGCGGTCGTCTGCGGAATCGGTACCTGAGATGGTTTCTGAAATGGAGGGTTCCAGCGAATTACTTGCGATGGGCGCGACGGCCGGAGTCTCCGCGCCCTCCACCGATCTGGAAGACATTGAGCGCGCCACCATCGAGCGCGTCTTTGAACAGGTGAAAGGCGACAAAGCTCTCGCGGGGCGCATGCTGGGCATCAGCCGCGCCACGCTTTACCGAAAACTCAAACGCTACAACATCAGCGGGACCCGAGGTTCCGCATCGTCCAGTCAAACATTGCAGTAAAAGCTAATGATTGTAAAAACGGTAATAACATGAGAGCGCCGTTAACCCCGAAGCAGAAGGTTGTCTGCATCGCGATGGTGTTCTTTCTGAACGCGCCGATACTTATCTTTATATTTTGTTATTCCAGTGGTTTCTCTCCGAGGCAGGTGGGGATCGCGGGTCTTCTGAACCTGGCTCTAGGCGTTCCATTGCTGGCCCTGATCACCGAAAAATGGATTCGCAAACTGAAATAGTTGAGAAAACCTCGCTGAGAAAAAAGCACCCTGCGCCAAGCAGGGTGCTTTCTTTTACGTGTCCTCATTAACTATTCTCCGGGCGGTTTTTTCTCTTCTTCCTTTTTGTCCTCCGGCTTCTGCGGTTTCGGAGCCGGCTTCGCCGGCGGCGGCGCTGCGTGTTGCGGCGGTCGCTCTGCCGGAACTGCCTGCTTCGGCGGAGGCTGGCGATTCGGTGCTGGACGGCTTGGTTGCGCTGCAGGCGGCCGATTTTCCGTAGGCCGGTTGGCTTCTGGCCGGTTATTCGGAGCGGGTGCCGGATGTGCCGGTGCCTCCGTCGGACGACTTGCTTCCGGACGATTGCTCGGCTCGCTTGGCGGCCGAGTGGGCTGGGCAGGCGGGCGATTGGCCTCCGGTCGATTGTTCGGAGCCGGCGCGGGATGAGCTGGCGCTTCGGTTGGGCGATTCGCCTCTGGGCGATTGCCCGGTTGCGCCGAAGGAGGCCGATTGGGTTGAGCAGCGGTTGGTCTATTCGTCTCGGCCGCAGGGGGACGGTTGGGTTGAGTAGTGGATGGACGATTTGGCTGAGGCTGGTTGGCGGTCGGCCGTCCGTTTGCATTCGCAGGCGGCTGTCCGGGGCGATTCGCAGGCTGTGCCGCGGGCGGCGCGGGTTGTCCGGGCCTTCGGGCATTCATCGGATGCCCCGTAGTTGGCGTGGCCGGTTTTGCCGGCGGCGCAACTCTGACAGCGGGACGAGCTGCCGCAGCCGGCCGCAAGCTGGCAAGCTGCTGGCGAGTGGCTGGCTGTCCGGGATGCGCGGCCATCGCCTGCTGTCTCGCGGCAAATGAGGGCGGCGGTGGGGGCGGCGTTTTCTTCGCGACCACCTGGCGGTTCATGACCGCGGCCGGAGGCGCGGTCACCTGACCGGCGGTTGAGGCTTTGGCTCCGAGGACCGCAGCACGCGTAGGCACTACCGCGGCATGCGTAATCATTGGCGCCGCAGAGATCTGCTGCGCACTTACTTTCACCGCAGCTCTACCTACCGGCTGCGCACTTGCAAACGCATTTTGTGGAACTGCGGTCACAGCCCCGGCCACATTGCGATTCGCATAGGTAACATTCGTGATCGTGGTGCTCTTGTTGATGATGGTCGTGTTGTAGACATTGGTGATGACCGTCGTGTTCACGACCGTATTGCTGACGTTGATCTGCGTCATGTACGCGCGGCTGACAGGATACGACGGCACGTAAACTTCGCGCGGGCCGAGCGGGAACCATCCGATGTTGCCGCCCCAGCCGCCGCCTCCGCCGATAAACACAACGAGAGCGGGAGCGTACACGGGCTCGACTGCTGGCGGGCCGGCGATCCATCCCCATCGGTTGCTAACGAAGACCCAGCGGCCATAGTGGAATGGCGCGTAGCCCCAGGAGGAATCGTCAACCCAGGTGTATCCCCAGGGATCAATCCAGTCCCAATGGCCCTCGTGATAAGGCGCCCACCCTGCTTCCACACGAGGGAACCAGACATGGCCGTACTCCGGCTGGTCGCGCCAGTCGCCGTTGTCGTCGAGATCGTCGAAGCCCACCACGTCGCGCGAAAGATATTGCGCCGAACGCGAATCGTCATAGCGGCGCTCGCGCGCATCGGCCCAGGCGTCGAATGGATCGGGACTTTCGATCGGCTCGATATCTGCGCTAAGAGAATCGGTACCGCTGAATGTGGCGTATTGTCCGGCGTGCAAAGAATAACTCTGGCCGTTGCCGGTGGCGTCGCCATCTCCGGCGCGAATGGTGATGCCGGTATACGTTCCATCCTCGCTGGCGTTCAGGCGGTAGTTGCCCGGTTCAAGCGCGGTGAACGCGAGGTTGGGTGTATCGATTTCGAAATCGTCATTGTCATTCAAGCGGCGTACTCGAATATTCACCGTTCCCGAACTCAGTTCGAGTTGGACGGTGTGATCGTCGAGATTAAGAAATGAGACGCCGGTATTTTCGGAGAGGCGAATTACGGCCGAACCCAGCTGTAGTTCAACTCGCGAGTCTTGGTCGGCCCAGAGTTTATCTCCGGTGGTCATCGGACGGTTGGGAACGGCTCCGACCCAATCGTCTTCTCCGGCGGGCTGAAACGAAACCGATCCTTCCATGTAGCCGAGCCGGGCTACGCGGGTTGGTGGATCATCCTGATCATCTTGTGCCATTGACCGTACGGATGGGCCGATGGTGGTGAGCATGGCAACTATCGTCCAGACGCACCAAACAATTCGTATCTTTCTCATAATCACCCCAAGCTGTTGTTTTCCAACAAGCGCACCCGAATGCGCGATTTTGGTTGGATGCAGTTTATGCCCGCAAGCGTTTTCGTCTTTCTTGCAATTGTTTGAGCGAAAATGACTTCCACTGTGGAAAGGTTCAAAAAGGATAGACTTTGACGCGAGGAAATGAAGTGTGGGATTTTTATTCTGCAGGAATTTTCCTGTAGCTACGCTTCCAATACAAATACCCCGGCACTCCGATGAGCACGATCGTAGTGCCCCAGAATGCCTCGGCTGGCCGCGTGATTATGGTGTTCAATGTCCACGCACCGCCTACGAGCACATAAATCGCGGGCAGCCAGGGATAGCCCGCGCAACGGTAAGGGCGCGGAATTTCGGGCCGCTTCCAGCGCAGCAGAAACATGCCGATCACGGTTAGCGTGTACGACAACACCATTCCGTAGATGACGTAGGTATAGAGCTGATCGTAGCGCCCGCTCACGGTAAGCAGCGCGGCCCAAATGCCCTGGCCGATCAGGCTGAATGCCGGAGTGCGCCATTTGGGATGAACGACCGCCATGCGCTTGAAGAAGACGCCGTCTTGCGCCATGGCGAGATATACGCGAGCCCCCGAGAGCGTGCACGTTGCCGCGGCGCTGAAACACGAAACCGCGATCATCAGCGAAAGCCAGCCCGCGGCTTGCGGAGAGAACAAAACCGCGGCGGCGGCGTGGGCGATGGTTTCGTGTTTGGCGATTTCGCTGAGCGGCAGCGCGTAGAGATAAGTCATGTTCATCGCCAGATAAATTACGCCCACCACGATTACGCCCAGCACCATAGCGCGCGGCACGTTGCGCCGTGGCTCTTTGACTTCTCCAGCGACCCAGGTGATGTAAACCCATCCGTCGTATGCCCAAAAAACGGCGATGAGGGCGACTCCCATGGCCGAAATCAACTGCGCGGGATGCAGCCCCAGGGCGAGGCTGGCGCCATGGCCGCTGAAGTGCGACCAGTCGCCTTTCCTGAGAGCGAACCCCAACAGAACGAAAGCACCCATGGCAGCAAATTTGGTCCAGGTAGAAACGTTCTGCAGCAGCGTGCCCCAGCGCAATCCCACGACGTTGACGTAGGTAAGAACGGCGATCAGCAACAGGCCGAAGACATGGGCTCGCGTGAACACAATTCCGACGATCGAAAATACAATATGATCCTGGGAAACAACCGGGAAAACCTGGCCCGTGTAAGCCGCCGAGGCCACCGATAGGGCGGCGATCGTCCCGCCATTGGCGACGGCAAACAACATCCAGCCATAGAGAAATGCGACCAGATCGCCGTAGGCTTCCCGCAGATAAACGTATTGGCCGCCGGACTCGGGGAACATGGATCCGAGTTCGGCGAAGGCCGCGCAGCCGAAGAGCGATATGACGCCGCCGATTACCCACACTCCCAGAAACAAAGCAGGATGCGGTAGCGGGCCGGCGACGTCTTTTGCGGTGAGAAAAATCGATGACCCGATAATCCCGCTGACCAGCAACAGCACGGAATCGAGCAGGCCGAGGCCGCGGACCAGAGTGACACGGGAGTTTGTGGCGGAAGTTTCGGCTGAGGGCGAGGCGAGGCTCGTATCCATCATCCCATCCCGAGTTCGTCAGGGGATTCGAGCGGCGTGCCGCATTTTCGGCAGATTACCGCCGAGCAGTCACCGCAGGTCAGCGGGTCGTTCACTTCCTTGGCGCACCTCGGACAATAGAGTGAGACGGGTTGCGGTGGAGCGTTTCCCGGAGTGGTCACCATGTGGAGAAGAACTTTAGCACAGGTACTGAACCAGAGTCTCCGGCTTTGTCGTTGCTGTCAGCGCCGTTCGTCGCCCGGATCGGGAGCCACGTTCGGCGCAGCGCGGAGGAACTTCATCAGCCCTGCTCCGGTCGCTTTCCCGGCACGTTTCTTGAAGAACTCCGCCGCGGTTTCGACGACTCCAACTTTTTGCGCCACGGCAGACGCAATCCATTGATTGAGAGAAACTCCATCCTCTTTTGCCAGACGTTCCGCTGCTCTCTTAATCGATACAGGGAGCTTTAATGGATAGGTTGCCTTACTCATAGTTTCATCCCCTTTAACAACTCCGATGGAGTGAGAACGTCGATTCCAAACCGTCTGCCAGCCGATAAGAAATGGGAAAGGTTGTGGATTACCAAAATATCTGCCCTCCCGTTGATCGCTGTTTCCAGAACCATTTCGTCGTTCGGATCACGTGTTTGCGGTCTCCAATGGAAGTGGGTTTCGACGGGTTCGATCAGGGTTGCGAGTTCTGCGAGGAACTCATCAATTTGTTGGTGATTGAGTCCGTGAGCCAAACGATGCTCGGGACGCTTGAGGACGTCTTCATACTCCAGGAATAGTGGCGGAGTCGCCAAAAGACTAAAGCCCCGCTGCCCAACTATTCGGAGAACAGCATTCGACCCCCCGCGTCGGCTTCGCAGCCCGGCAACGATAACGGATGTGTCCAAAACCACGCGATCAAATGGCACATCCCATAAGATATCACATGATATAACTCATATTGCTTAAAATGACCGAATCCAGATGTAATCATCAGAGTTATGCCCGACAAATCCCTCACTCCCGACGAAATCCTGCAGCAGGAATTTAACCGCTGGGCTGCGGCCGGCGAAGGCCCGAAGATGGAGCAGCACCATTTCGACATCACGACAAAAGCAATTCGCCAGATGAATCTGCGCCCGGGCGAGCGTGTGCTCGACCTCGGCTGCGGCTCGGGATGGGCCACGCGACTGCTCGCGCGATTAGTGGGTGAAGGCCCCGACGGATTTGGCCAAGTGGTTGGGCTCGATGTTTCTGATGAAATGATTCGCGAGGCCCGCGCCGCGTCGAAGGATTTCGATAACGTGCTGTACGTGTGGGGATCGGCGCAGCAAATTCCCTGGGAAGAAAACTTCTTCGACAAAGTGTTGTCGGTGGAATCTTTTTATTATTATCCCGACCAGGACCGCGCCTTGATGGAGCTTTTTCGCGTGATGGCGCCACGAGGAAGATTGTTCATCCTGATTAATCTCTACAAAGACAATCAGTACGCGCTGCAATGGGTAGACAAGCTGAAAGTGTCAGTTCATGTGCGCTCGGCTGCGGAGTACGCCGAATTGCTGAAGAAGCATGCTTTCGAAAATGTGGAAGCGGTCCGCGTTCCCGACGACACGCCCACGCCTGACGATTACAAAACTAAGTCGTTCAACAGCCTGGAAGATTTGCGGGCGTTCAAGAGGGAAGGCGCGTTGTTGCTGATGGCCTCGAAGCCCGACCTACGCACTCCGGCGCCGGGTTACACGATTTATTGAGTAGCGCACATGCTTCTTGCGAAAAAGTCTTTGACCGCGGAGTGCGCCGGGAAATGCCGCCGAGGTCGCAGAGAAAACGCTGACCGGAATTGTCTGGCGGCCCTTGCCGCGGCTAGATCTCACTATCGTCGTCGTCTTGATCACGGTCTTGATGACTCAGATCTTTAACCGGGCTCATTGATTTGCCATCGGGCGCATGGCGGATCCCGATGTGGCCATTCACATTCGCCAGCTTGATGCGTGCGCCGCCGTTGCCCAGTTCGCCGCTTAAATCGTGCCCTACAAAACGATGATGGTTCACGTGAAGTCCGAAGTCGTTCTCGATTCCGCCCGAGACAGTCTCGGCTTCAAGGCGAGCATTTGAATCCGAGGGAATCGTCAGCTCCAGCGCTCCGTTGACCGAATTCAACTCCACAGACGCGCTCGCCAGTTCGTCGAAGCTCGCCTCCAGACGGCCATTCACCGTGTTAAGTTCCGCGCGTCCCGCAAGGTTATGTGCCTCAAGGCTGCCATTGACGCACGACGCGTGCACGTCGCCCTTCACACCTGAAATATTCAGCGCTCCATTAACAAGGTTGATTTCATCGAGCCGAATCGCGCGCGGAACCGTCAGCGTGTACTCCACGCTCGCCGGATTATTGTGCGAATGCCAGTTGAAGGTCTGATCGTGGTCGGGATATTTCGTGCGAATGGAGATATAACTCTTGCCCGTCTGCACTTGAATCTGCGCTTCGTCGAGCCGGTCTTTGGAGTAGGCGGACTTTACCGCGTCAACCTTGACCTCGTTGCGGTCCCAGCTGGAAATGTGGACGTCGCCGTTGATGTTATCGAGTTCCACGCTGCCGTCGGCGGCGATGGGATAGGTCTGGTGAAACTCCTCTGTGACTTGCCCGCTGTGGTCGGAGGCGTAGGCTCCGAGGGCGAAGAATGAGACGGCGATGGTGCCAATCACAGCTCGAGTCAGGGCAGGGAATCTGAGTTGGGTCTTCATGGCGCCTCCGGGTTCACGGATTAGACGGAGGTATAGGCAATTCGTGAGGGAGAATTTTGCTTTAGTCGTGAAGTGTCTGTTTTTTGCTATGCGGCCAAGTTGCCTCCGTCAACAGAAAGACGCCCAGAATCGCCATTTCCGGCTCGATGGGATGCCGGTACCGCTGGCCCGGAAAAACCAAATAGTAGATGGCCGGATAGCACAGAATCAGCCAGAACAGCAGCCACGCACCCGGCCTGCGCTGGCGCAGGGCGCGTCCCAACCCCCAGAACATGAGCACCGAAGAAGCGAGAAATAAAGAGTTCTTCACCTGCGCCAGCCACCAGGTTTGCGCCAGCCGCGGAGGGCCCGCCCAATAATATACGAATCGTTTCAGGCAGAGGACGGCGAAGCGGCCGTAATCGCCTTCGATATAATCCAGCGCTTGCCGCTTGCGCATGGTGACGTATGCGACTTCGCCCATGTCCTGGTACTGCCGCATAGCGTACAAATCCTGCGTCGGATGCAGGAACTGCATCCAGGTTCCATCCGCCAGGCGCCCGTTTCCTAGCGCTAGTTCAGCTCCAAAATTGTCGCGGATAAAAATGAACTTGCCGAACGTCTCATAATTCCTTACCAGCCACGGCGTGATGCAACCGATAAATATGAGAGACGCCAGTGCAACTCCCGCCAGCGACCGCTTGCCTTTTTTCGCGCGCCTGTACCACGCCCACAATCCCGAGGCGGGCAAGAACGACAGCAGCACGGTGCTGTTCAGCGCGGCGATACTCCATAGCAGTCCGAACCAGAGCCATGGCTTCAGTCCGTCGCGGTCCTCCATGCTCAGCACCAGCCAGAAAATCGCTGCCATCAGCAACGCGGATAAACTCGTCTCCCACACCCAGCGCGTGCACCATGCCATGGCATAAGGCAGCAACGCCCACGTCCAGGCTGCGCCGACGGCAACTTTCTCGGAGAAAATTCGCCGCGCGGTGAGAAAAATTGGAATGCACGTCAGCGCCGAGAACGCGCTGTTGATGGAGAGCAGAACGAACGCCGAGGCTGGGGAATAGACTCCGAACAGACGAAAGATGCCCGCGGTCAAATAGGGATACAGAGGTGGCTCCCAGGCGGTCGGCCCGGTTATGACGTCGAAGGGATTGCTGAAGCCTTGTCCGCGGGCAATGGCTGCGGCAATGCGCCCCATTTCCCACCCGAATGCGAAATTGTGGTCGCTGGTTTTGAAGCGGTAAGTATGACCGACGATGATCCAGCCGATGCGCAGAAATACGGCGATGGCTACCATCCAGAACAGCGAAGTGCGGATGCGGCACCAGATTGTAAGGACACGCGTGGTTCCGTCGATTTTGAGCGCTTCTGAACGAGCCAACTCAACCACGCGAGATGAACTCCAGGTCTTCGTATTCGTCGAGTGCATTGCGCGCCATGAACGTGCGCCCAGAAGCTGAAGGATCGAGGATCATGATTCCACCGCCCGAGTCCCGCACGTGCCAGGCGATTGAAGGATCAGGATCATTGGGATCATCTGCGACAAACTCGATCGTGGCCGGGTTCCCGTGAAAACGAACCCGATCGCCCTTCATAATTTCTTCGCCGGACTGATATTTTATGCTCGGATCATGCACGGTCTAATAGTAAAGCACTGTGTTGGTTGTACGACTGTATAATGTCCCCGAGGTCTCCATGGGCTGGCTGCAAAATAAATTCGAAAAGAATTTCCTCATCACCACGGTCGATTACGTTTTTAACTGGGCGCGCAAATCGGCGGTCTGGCCAATGACCTTCGGCCTCGCCTGCTGCGCGATCGAGATGATCGCGTCATCGACAGCGCGTTTTGATATTGCGCGCTTCGGTTCGGAAGTTTTTCGTCCCAGCCCCCGGCAGAGCGATTTGATGATCGTCGCCGGCACGGTGACGTTGAAGATGGCGCCGGTGGTCAAGCGCATCTACGATCAGATGCCCGACCCGAAGTGGGTCATCTCGATGGGCGCTTGCTCATCGGTCGGCGGGCCGTTTAATACTTACGCCGTACTGCAGGGCGTCGACAAAATTGTGCCCACGGATGTGTACGTCACCGGCTGCCCGCCGCGCCCCGAAAATCTTTTCTACGCGCTGCTAAAGCTGCAGGACAAAATCGATACCATGACGCTGGCGAAGAAGCCGACCGAAGTTCGCCTCGATCCGAATATGCTGGAGAATTTCAAGAGGCAGGTCATGATCGCGCAGACGTTGCAGCCGAAATAGCACTCAGCACTCAGCATTCAGCCCGTCGGGTTTCTTGCTGCCCCCTTGTGATGGCTGAATGCTGA
>Ga0181522_10002044_pt1 | contig 11749 bp, 8 predicted proteins | sample PEATcosm2014_Bin_27_FD_121103 | JGI IMG/M metagenome (GOLD analysis project Ga0181522, IMG submission 121103) | Peatland microbial communities from MTU Mesocosm Facility, Houghton, MI, USA - PEATcosm2014_Bin05_10_metaG | ecosystem: Environmental > Terrestrial > Soil > Wetlands > Peat | place...
CCGGCGATGACCAGTGGGTTGCTGCCAGTGACAACGAAACTACCGCCGCCACCGCCGCCGCCGCCATAACCGTTTACAAGGGAGATACCGCTACCGCCAACGAGCAGAGTAAGTGTCGCAGGTGCTGTGAAGCTAAACTGACCTTCCATTTCGGCACCGAGGCCGCCTTGGTTCACTCCGAGGACACGGGCGGAGCCGGAGCCGCCCTGAGCGCCATAGGCGGTGATGTCATAAGTGCCTGGGTTCAGTGTAATGGTCGTGATAGACCCGGTAAACAGGTATATGCCGGTCTGGGCGAAACCAGCGAGCACTCCAACCTGCAAGGCGAGCGCAACCGCACAGACCACAGTGAATGAATGACGTTTGGGATAAATGATGGAATTGCACTCCGTTTTCATCGGGTTTCACAGGCTCAAGTTTTTCCGACTGATTGATTGCGGTTATACGCCGTTATGCCTTTTCCTACGAGGATAAGTTATTCACATTCCAACGAGGCTGACATCGCTCGCGTTTGTTTCGCCAGTATTTAGCAATCTCCTTGGTGGCTTTGTGCAGCCAGTCTTTATCCGCCGCCAACCGGAACATCTCGACCGCTGCAAACCATTTGGGCGCATTAGGGGCTGGATCACCTAGTGGCGTCAGCTTGCCAACGGCCATCAAAATCTGAATATCATGCTCCGCGAAGCCGAGCAGTTCAGCTGTTGCCGCAACATCAAGACGCGCTGGCAAATCCTTTGACGCCCCGGTTGAGGCTAAACTCGTCGAGAATGCGGCTCTTGTGCGGCCGACCTGCGCGTTGATAACGACCGTGGATTTTAGCGGGATACTCGCGTTTGGAGCTTAAACTCATGTTCAGGGCTTCGGTAACCATGAATATGAGTCGACGTATCAGCAGACGCCTCGTCCACCTCCGAGCCCCGGTAACATTTAATTTGAGTCAAGTCGCGAAAAGGTGAGTCCGCTCAATCTTTTTGATTTTTCAAGAAAATCGGTTAAGGTTGTCAGACCCATGGACATAGGAATGGAATCAATGTCGAAAACTCGTTTCATTCCAGGGTGATCGAATTTACGGGCCGACAGATCAGGGGAAGCCCAGTTTACACCATATCAATTAATGAAAAAATCTGTGACACAACATGCTGCAGGATTTCTATCGCTCGTGCTGCTGGCAATACTCAGCGTGTCGGCCCAAGCCCAAACTGTCGTCATTACGAATTACACTTTTGATACACCTGCCTCTGCCAATCCTCCAGCCTGGCGGGTTTGGAACAGCGGGATTGCGCAATACATCACGAATCAGTGGAATGCCAGCGATGTGAGCAACAATCCAAGTTCCGGCTCCCTGTTAATCACCAGTGCTTTCACCGGCGCAAGTCAGCAAAGTGTGGTATGGACCGGCGACTACAATCCGCCGTTGAACGGTGCGCAAATCACCAATTTTTCGTGTTACATACGTTTCGATCCCGGTTCTCCGACCAATGCCTCAGGAACGTTTGGCACGATTGCTTTCTATCTGGACACGGCCCCGGGAGGTGCTTATCCGCAAACGCAGATTGGCGGTTATTATTCTGTGCCGGCCAACAACACGAACTGGGTGCTTTTTTCGATACCGGTCAATATCAGCACGAGCGTTTATGGGATGATGATCCAATTGGAAACTTATGGCAACGCCTTGAACGGAACTTCAAAAATGTATGTGGATGACCTCCTGCTCACCGGGGCCCCCATCGTCACCAATCCACCCATCAATGGCGTGTCCGCCGTGAATTGGAATAACGTGCATCAACGCATCGATGGTTTTGGCGCTTCGTCTGCATGGAATGGCAGTTGGACCACGGCCGAGGCTGACCTGCTTTTTTCCACCAATAATAATGTCACCTATCAATCCGGCACCTATAACGGTGCTGGCCTTTCTTTGTTGCGCAACCATATCGCTTATGCCGGGACAACTTCTGCGAGCGCAGTTCCAACCACCGTGGAAACGTCTATCATGCAATTGGCTCAAGCCCGCGGGGCACGGGTGTGGAGCACGCCATGGACGCCGGCGGCGGGGTTCAAAAGCACCAACGATATTTATGATAGTTTGCCAATCACCAATTCAGCAAACGGTGGAACTTATCTCGGCAGTGGAAACAACGTCACCAATGTGAATTATGCCACCCAGCTCGCCAATTATGTGTACAGCATGAAGCAATCACCCAATAACATTAATATTTATGCCATTTCCGTCCAAAACGAACCGGATGCCAGCGTTAATACTTATGAAGCGTGCCAGTGGAATGGCGCGATGATTCATGACTTCGTTACCAACCTTTACAGCGCGCTGGCAACTAAAGGCGTGGGTTCCACCCAAATCATAATCCCCGAGAGCGAGAGCTGGTCGGGTGACACCGCGCTTTATACGCCAACCTTGGCCGATCCCAACGCGGCGGCAACGGTCAGCATCATCGCCAATCACAATTATGTCCCCAATAATGCGGTCGGGGATCAAACCACGCCGGCGGCATTATCCACTTCGGGAAAAGCCTTGTGGGAAACGGAAGTTGCCCTGCTTTCAGGCAGCGACAGCAGCATTGCCAATGGCGTCTATTACGCCCAGCGGATTTACCTTTATATGACCCAAGCCCAGGCAAACGCCTACCATTATTGGTGGCTGGTGGCCAGCGGATCGGGAAATGAAGGATTGTTGGATACCAGCGCCGCACCCACCAAACGCCTGTTCACGTTTGGTCAATACAGCCGCTTTGTGCGTCCTAATTTCTATCGCATTGATGCAACCTCATCACAATCGTCAGCCTTGATCAGCGCTTACAAAGATTCGGCCTCGACCGCGTTTGCGATTGTCGTTGTCAACACCAATGCCGCCACCGATGTAATCCAGACTTTTAACCTGGCCAATTTTACCGCCGCTTCGGTCACGCCCTGGGTCACTTCAAGCACGCTTTCGCTTGCCCCGCAAACCGCGGTGAGCATCACCAATTCCTCATTCACTTACGATGTGCCGGCCATGAGCGTCGTCACCTTTGTGGGACTGGGCAACACACTGCCGATCATCGGAGCCGTGCCCAATCAAAGGGTCAATGCGGGTGTGACACTGCTGGTGACCAACGTCGCCAGCGATTCGGATTTGCCGCCGCAGACCTTGACATTCAGTCCTGCAAATTCATTCCCAGCCAACGCGACGCTTGGTTCCTCCAGCGGGATTTTCAGTTGGCGTCCGCTCGTGAGCCAGGCCAATACGACCAATGTCATTCACATTCAGGTCACGGATAGCGGCTCGCCGAATCTGAGCGCAACAAACGGCTTCGATGTGGTCGTCAACGCGATCACCAATCCCGTGATAGGTTCAATCAGTCTTTCTCAAGGACAGGTCAGCCTGACCGTCAATGGACCGATGGGCCCCGATTATACCTTGTGGACTTCGACCAACCTGGTGGCTTGGCAGACGTTATTCACCACCAATTCGCCTCCGATTCCTTTCACCCTGACGGAAACCAACTCCGCTGAGCCCGCGCGATTCTATAGACTCCAGATCGGACCGTGACGTTTAAGGGCGCGTGCGAGCGACCAGAGCATGAGACCCAAACGAAGGAAACAAGGAATGCCTGGAGTTGCACCCCGGCAGACCTGCTGCGGAGCGGTGATTTGATTTAAGGCCGTTGGAGCAGGGGTCACCTAAAAAACGGGAAAAGCGTCAGATCATCATCGGGACGTTTCTTTTCCAGCCGCTCAACAATCGCAGGCACTTCACTGCCAGATTGATTTTATTGGCCAAGCCTGAACGAGCGTTGCCTTCGCGGTGCCGCCACTCGCGCCGATGTCCAGAGTGGCGTTGGAGTCGAGCGGGGAAACCAATTTGGTGACGCACACGGTTTCGTTGGCAAAAAGCTCCATCACGGAACGGTCGATGAAGATGCGCAGCTTCAACTTGCGTTCGCCTTTGGCGAATTGCAGCGGGGCGCTGGCGTCCATCACCTTGAGTTCCGTGCCATCGAACCTCACCTCGATGGGCTGCGCGTCCTTGGTTCCGCCCTTGATTCCAAGCTCAACGGTTTTAGCTGTTCTCAAGTCAATATCCGCCAGGATCTGCAGCAGGTTCGTTTTCGGCAGCGTCAAGGTTACGCCGCCATTTTCCAGGCGGATGTCGCGCCACTCCGCGGGTTTGCCGCGCAGCTGGTTCAATTGTGGCGCCGGGTTCTGCAAAAGCTGTCCCTCGCGCGACAAGGTCAGCAGGCGCGGCAAGCTCAGGCAACCGTTCCAGCCGTGCCCGCCGGGAAAACCGTTTACCCAACCCCAGACGAGGCGGCGTCCATCGGGAACCTGCATGGTGTTCGGCGCGTAAAAATTGGGCCCATAATCCAGCCAGCCGCGCGTTTCCGCCCGAAAGCGGCAGGTCTTTGCGTTGAATTCGCCGACGAAATATTGCACCTTGCCATACGGCGACACGAAGAGCACCCATTGGTCACCCAGCTTGAAAAAGTTGGGGCACTCCGCCGTAGCCACCCCGGGATCAGGATGCTGAAACAGCACGCCGCGATATTTCCATTTCGTCAGCTCCGCATTTTCCGCTTCGTAAATGTTCACCACGGCCTGGCCGCCTTTCCCTTGGTTCAGATTGCCGCCCGTGACCATGAAGGTCCGTTTCCCGTCGCGGAAAACAAAGGGATCGCGCCAGTCATAAACCTTCGTCCCGCCGTGCAAGGTTTCGGACAGCACCGGGTTGGCGGGGGATTTGCGCCACGCCATCAAATCGTCATCGCTGAGGGCCGCCCACTGTTCGGCATGATCCTGGGCCGGTTTCCCGGCAGCGATGCTGGTGTAAAAAATCATGGGTTTTCCCATTCCATTGACCGTGCAACAACCAGACCAGACTTCTGCTTCACCCCGCTCGGTGGAAGGCCAGAGCGCGACGGGCAAATGTTCCCATTTCACCAGGTCGCGACTCCGGACATGTCCCCAATATCTCGGCCCGCTTTCATCGCTGAATGGATGCAGCTGAAAGAAGAGATGATAAAAACCCTTGTAAAAAATGGGGCCGTTCGGATCGTTGATCCATTGGGCCTGATCGGTGACATGAAAAAGCGGGTGATCGGGATCGGCTTGTGCGCGCGGGGCGGCCGCCTGGATGGCGGCGGTCGCACGCGCAACGGCTTCGTTGGTGATTTCGCCCGGCGTGCAAAGCGGCGCGAGGAGGAGCGCCAGAAACGATGATCGGAGCATTCGAAACATAAGACATTCGATCCGGATGCCCGGCATGTTGCACCGGGCAAAAGCAGTTTGCAACTTCGTCACCATCGCCGAGGAACAGCTCCCTGGCCGGACCTGAAGGCTCATGCTCTGCGCATTCCTTCTCTTCATTCATGCCTGCGCCGGGTCAATCGCCGGCGCATTTCGAACATCAGCCTTGGACACGGGCTGGTCAGGTGCGGCGAAATCAACCGAGCTCATGGTTCCTGCCCGGGATCCTGGCCGGGGTGAAGGCCAAATTGAACGAGTTTGGCTTTCATGGTGATGCGTGAAATGCCGAGCCACCGTGCCGCTTTGGCTTGATTGCCCTGGGCCTGCTGGATGGTGCGGGCAAAGAGTTCGCGCTCGACGGTTTCAAGCAGACGGGCGTGGGCGTCGGTGATTTCCTCGCGGCGCGCGGCGGCCAGCAACTTATCCACATATTCGCCAATGGGACGCGCCGCGGAATACACATCCCTGGTATTCCGGTTCAGCGCGATGCGAACCTGATCGAGGTTGATGGTGTAACCTTGCGCGGCGAGGAGGGCCTTGCGCATTACATTTTCCAACTCCCGCACGTTGCCCGGCCACGATTGGGATTGCAGGAACTCAACCGCCTCGGCATGAATGGACGGGCTCGCGTTGCCCAGATCCGGGCCGTGCTTGCCGAGAAAATACCGGACGAGATCCGGAATGTCCTCGCGGCGATGCCGCAATGGTGGCAATGCGATGGCCACCACGTTGAGGCGGTAATAAAGGTCTTCGCGAAATTGTTTCTCGCTGATGGCGGTTTCGAGGTCGCGGTGGGTGGCGGCGATAACGCGGACGTCCACGGACAGGGTTTCCTTGCCTCCCAGCCGTTGCACGGTTTTTTCCTGGAGCACGCGCAGAAGCTTGGCCTGCGTGCCCGGGGTCAGGTCGCCGATCTCATCGAGGAAGATTGTGCCGCCGTCCGCCTGCTCGAAGCGGCCAATCCGCTTCGCGTCCGCGCCGGTGAACGCGCCGCGTTCATGGCCGAACAGTTCGCTTTCCAGCAGTGTTTCGGGAATCGCCGCGCAGTTGATGGCGATGAACGGCGCATTGGCGCGGTCGCTGTGCTGGTAAATGGCGCGGGCAATCAGCTCCTTGCCCGCCCCGGTTTCGCCGCGAATCAGGACGGTGACCGGTTTGGAGGCAACGCGGCCGATTTCCTTGTAGATGTCCTGCATGGCCTGACTCCGGCCGACGAGTGCGTCGCGGCCCAGGCTGGTTTCGCCCAGACTGACCGGCTCGGACATCCGGCGATTGCTGTCGGCGGCTTTGTGGACCAGTTCGATCAATTGCGGAATATTAAACGGCTTGAGCAGATAATCATAGGCGCCAACCTTCATCGCTTCGATGGCGGTTTCGGTGGTGCCAAAAGCTGTGACCAGAATGATGGGCAGGCGGGGCCTGGCGGCGTGCAATTGCCGGACGAGTTCCAGACCGTTCAGGCCAGGCAGCTTCAGATCGGTGATGACGACGTTGAACACCTCGCCGGTGGCACGGGCCAGGCCGTCATCGCCGCGCTTTTCAATGGCCACCTCGTGGCCTTCCGCCGCCAGCACCCGTCGCAGGGTGTCGGTGATTCCGGAGTCGTCTTCAACCAGCAAAATTCTGGCGGCCATGCTCATTCAGTTGCCTCGGGCAACACGATACCAAAGGTCGTGCCGTGATGCACCTGGGTTTGATACTGAAGCGCGCCGCCGTGTTTTTGCACGATGCCCGCTGCGATGGACAATCCCAATCCCGTGCCGGTGTCCTTCGTCGTAAAGAACGGATCAAACAACCGTTTTTCGATTTCAGCGGGAATGCCCCTGCCGGTGTCCGCGACTTCCAGGATGACGACGTCCGTTTCGCCGTTGGCGAGCGGTTTCCGGTCCTGCCGGGCGCGCAACGTGATCGTGCCGTCGTGGGCGATGCTGTCGGCGGCGTTTTGCACGAGATTAATCAACACCTGTTTGATTTGCTCCGGGTCAACCCGGATCCGCATCGGCGCCGTTCCCGGCAAGACCAATTGGATATTGGCGCCGGCCAGTTGCGGCGCCATCAGGTGCTGCGTTTCCAGCAAAACCAGGTCGGCCGGAATGGTGACCAACTGCGGCTCCGTGGGCCGCGCAAAATGGAGAAAGTCATTCACGATCCGCTCCATGCGCAGGATTTCCCGTTCCACGATCCGGGTATCGGTGTGTTCCGGGGAACCGGGCCGGAATTTTTTTTGCTGGATGAACAGTGCGGCTTTGATGGCGGTCAGGGGGTTTCGGATTTCATGGGCCACGCCGGCCGCGAGCAGCCCCAGGGAGGCCAGCTTCTCCTGGCGCTCCATCAGGGACTGGCTTTCCACCAGTTTGACGCGCAACGGGGCGATCATGTCCCGGTATACCATGCCGGCCAGCGCCACGCCGAACAGGAACAACAAACCCAGCGAGCCGAGCACCAACCAGCGGAGTTGCTTGAGCGTTTGATTCGCATGGGCGAGCATCTGCGCGCGGGAATCATAGTGGGCTTTGCCCAGGGTCTGGCCCAGATCAGAGAGATGCTGCGACGCGGTGCGGAGCGGACTAAAGTCAGCCAGGGTGGCGCTCTGTTGTCCGAGGGGTTGGATCTTTGCCTGCAAATCCCCGGCGACCCGCAGGTAGTCATCGTAAGCGACACCCATTTGCTGCAAAGCGTCCTCTTCGCGTTGCGTGGTCAACCGGGGTTTTTGCTCGTCAATCCAGCCATGCAGTTTGTGGCTGGCGTCGAGGAATTCCTTCCAGACCGCCGGATCGTGATCGGTGCCATAACGCTGCATCGTGTTGTTCAGTTCGCGGAGTGAGTCGCGGAATTGATCCGCGATCCGGAAGCTCTCGGAATCCACCTGGCTCAACCGCTCGCGCAATTCCGCTGCCTGCCGTTGCGAATTCAAAGTCGCCAACAGAATCAACGCGCCCATCAGCGCTACGATTAACGCAAGCGCCACCAATCTGAACCGGATTCCGAATTTCATAGGTGAATTAAAAATTTAACGGAAATGGGGACGACTGGCCATCAGAACCAGCCGCCCTGATCCGCGGCGACGGCTTCCAGCATAAACCATGCACATCGACGGATTCAGGCGGCGAGCGCCGGGAATTCATTGTTCAAAGCCGGGAAACAAGGATTTCAGGTTCCACTTTGAACCCGGTTTGCTGCGGCCCCCTGCCAAGAACATTTGCAGTTGAGCATACTTGCTTTGCTGCCAAATCCGGACCCTCCTTTTAAGGGGCCGAAAAGCTGTGGCGATTGAAGGTTCGGCAGGCCTCGCCCCGTTTTGGCACGGTCTCCGCTAAGGCCACTGGAACATTTATGCGAGACTCGAGCCTGAAAGCAAAAATCCTGTTGGCTGACGATGATGCGGGCGTGCGGGAGATGTTGGGACGCGTCCTGCAAGCTGAACATTACGAGGTGGTGCCGGCCCGGACAGGACGCGAGGCCGCCGCAAGGTTTATTGCGGACCTGCCGGACCTGGTTCTGCTGGACCTGAACCTGCCGGACCGGGACGGCTGGGACGCGTTCAGCTTGATGAACCAGACCCACCCTTCGGTTCCCGTGATTATCATCACTGCGAGACCGCAGCAGTACCAACACGCCGCAGAACTGGGCGTTGATGCCCTGATGGAAAAACCGCTGCATCTGCCTCTCCTGCTCGCGACCATTGCCGATTTGCTGGCTGAATCGAGTAAGCAGCGCGGGCAACGCCTGATCGATCCCGGCTTCAAGACCGCTTATCTGAGCCAGTCGGCTGAAGGCATTTTGAAAGGAGAAAGTCAATGAAACTTCAGAAAGCCTCTGTCGGCCCACCCGCGCCCGATGAAGCCGGCCAGGGTGAAAACACGAAACCGGCAAAGAATCGGATTTTGGTCGTGGATGACGATTCCTCCGTGCGTGAAATGCTGACGCGCGTTCTGGCCGGTGAAGGCTATTGGGTTTGGGCGGCGGCGGATGGAACGGCCGCGCTCGAAATCGCCGCGGCCGCAAAGATTGACCTGGTGTTGCTGGACTTGAACCTGCCCGGAAAGAGCGGCTGGGATACTTTCGAAAAGCTCACGGCCGAAACCCCCGGGCTGGCGGTGATCATCATCACGGCAAGGTCAAACCAACTCTTCACCGCGTTGGGCGCCGGGGTCGGAGCGCTGCTGGAAAAGCCGCTCGATTTTCCACAGCTGCTTCAGACCATCAACCAACTGCTCGCGGAGAAGCCGGAATCCCGGCTCGCGCGGCAGTCGGGCAGGCCTGCGGATTTTCATTATGTGCCAGGGCGGCGCAAAGAACAGCAAACACAAACTGATGAACCCAAATGTGTCCACGGAAAATAGAGACTTGAAAATCAATTGCCAAAAAGCCAGCGCCGCTGACCGCTTGAATTTCTTGTTTGTAGCGGTAAGCCAGTTTGTCACAGACAGTTATCCGGTGCGTGTGCAACATCTTCGGCCGGGGCAAACCAAAGGGTCACGAACTTCTTCAGGAGCCGGCAGCCTTAAATGGCGGGGAATCCTTCAACGGCAGCGGAGGATGAACGCGTTCGGCATCGTTTCAGACCCGTTGACATTGCCTGACGGATTGCGAAGCATGTTTCAACGGCTTGACTGAACCAACTGACTGAACCAACCAGAATCGAATGGAGTGAAAATGCCTGATTCAACGCCAACCGCGCACCCGATACGCCCCGATGAATCCTCAAACGCGTCCCGGCAACCCGGGTCCGGCAGGAAACACCGCCATTGGCCATGGGTGGTGGTGTTGATTTTGCTCGTGGTGGGAGGCGTTTTCTTTTCGCGCCACCGGCCACCATCGCCATCGGAAGCACCACCCACGCGCGGTCGCGGAGGTTCGGGTCTGGCCACCATCATGGTCAGCACGGCGAAGGCGCAAACGGGCGACATCGGGATTTATGTCAACGCGCTGGGCGTGGTGACGCCGCTCAATACCGTGTCGGTGAAAAGCCGCGTGGACGGACAGCTCGTGAAGGTGAATTATCAGGAAGGGCAGCTGGTTCACGCCGGCGATCCGCTCGTGGAAATTGATCCGGCACCGTATCAGGCGGCGCTGGATCAGGCCGTTGCCAAACGAAATCAGGATCAGGCGACATTAAATCTTCAGCAGGTCGAATTGAAACGCGAAGCTTCCCTGGTCGCCGCCAAAATTGATTCGCAGGACGCCTACGACCAGGTGGACGCCCAGGTGAAAGAGCTGGAAGCCGCCGTGAAATCGGATGAAGCCGCCATCGCCAGCGCCAAGGTGCAGCTTGACTATTGCCACATCACCTCTCCGATTTCCGGGCGCGTCGGCTTGCGCCTGGTGGACGCCGGCAACATCGTTCAAAGCAGCGACACGAGTCCGCTGGTGGTGATCACCGAGCTTCAGCCGATTGCCGTGATTTTCAACGTGGCGGAAGACGACCTGCCGAAAATTCAGGCGCAGCTAAAGGCTGGAAATACGCTGACGGTGGACGCCTTCGACCGCGCGCAGACCAAAAAACTGGCGACGGGAAGTTTGTTGACCGTGGACAACCAGATTGATCCAACCACCGGCACGGTCAAGTTGAAGGCGGTTTTCACCAATGCTGACGAGGCGCTGTTCCCGAATCAATTCGTCAACGCGCGGCTGCTGGTGGACACGCTGGAAGATGCGACGCTGCTGCCGAACCCCGTGATTCAACGCAATGCCGACAGCGCGTTTGTTTATCTCATCCAGCCGGATAAAACCGGCACCAACCAAACCGTCGCGATGCAAACCGTCACGATTGACACCACCGACGGAAACGTCTCGTCGGTGCAGGGAATTGATCCCGGCACGCTGGTTGCCGCTGATAATTTCAACAGGCTGACCGACGGCGCGAAGGTGATGCTTCGGCCGGCCAACGGCGGCGGACCAGGCCGAGGCAACGGGCACCGGAAAGATTCGCAGTGAGTCCGTCACGCCCATTCATTCTGCGGCCGGTGGCCACTTCGCTGTTGATGTTCGCCGTTTTGCTGACCGGCTTTGTCGCCTACAAACAACTTGCAGTTTCCGCGCTGCCGGAGGTGGATTATCCGACGATTCAAGTCGTCACGTTTTATCCCGGCGCGAGTCCCGATGTTTCCGCGTCCGCCATCACCGCGCCGCTGGAACGGCAGTTCGGCCAGTTGCCCGGACTGAACCAGATGACTTCGATTAGCTCCGGCGGCAGCTCGATCATTACGCTGCAATTTGAGTTGAACCTGAACATTGACGTGGCCGAGCAGGAAGTGCAGGCGGCCATCAACGCCGCCAGTAATCTGCTGCCCAGCTCGCTACCCGCACCGCCCATCTACGCCAAGGTCAACCCCGCTGACGCGCCGATCATGACCCTGGCGGTGACCTCGACCTCGATGGCGCTCACCGCGGTCGAGGACCTCTCCGATACGCGCATCGCGCAGAAGATCTCGCAGCTCGGCGGCGTCGGCCTGGTCAGCATCAACGGCGCGCAGCGCCCCGCGGTGCGCATCCAGGCGAATCTGCAGGC
>Ga0181522_10002045_pt1 | contig 11748 bp, 8 predicted proteins | sample PEATcosm2014_Bin_27_FD_121103 | JGI IMG/M metagenome (GOLD analysis project Ga0181522, IMG submission 121103) | Peatland microbial communities from MTU Mesocosm Facility, Houghton, MI, USA - PEATcosm2014_Bin05_10_metaG | ecosystem: Environmental > Terrestrial > Soil > Wetlands > Peat | place...
GTGCGCCAGGAACAGAACGACACTCTGGCGCTTCCTGGGCCGCAGACGGTCACACTCACCGTCCGCGGTCCCGACAACAAAGAGGTTCTGAGGAAACAGTTGGCGCTTTCGCCTCACGGAACGGCTGCTTTGGACCTCGACCTCGGATCCGATGCGGCGCTGGGCTACTACTACGTCGAGTTTGCCGAGCAGAACATCGGCGGCGCTGGGAGCTTCTACGTCGAGGACTACAAGAAGCCCGAGTACCAGGTGACAGTCAAGCCGGCCGTGCCGCGCGTGCTGCAGGGCAATTCGATTCAGGCCACGATCAACGCGCGCTACTTCTTCGGCGAGCCGGTTGCGGGCGCGAAGGTCATCTACGTCGTGCATACGTCCACACATTATTGGTGGGATCAGGATGAGGAGGACGACAACGGCGCTGACGCTGATTCCAACAATTCGGACGATTCCGACGAGGCCGACGACACCTACGACCAGACCGAACAGCAGGAACACCAGGGCGTTCTCGACGCGAACGGTCAATTAACAGTCACGCTGCCCACTCGGATTGACCCGAAGCACACTGACCAGGACTATCGCATCGAGGCACGCGTGACGGACGCGGCCAATCGCGAGGTCGCCGGCCACTCAAGCGTGTTAGCCACATACGGCTCGTTCCGCGTGAGCGTGGAACCCACGAACTATGTTGTTCAGGCAGGCCAGCCCGTACGCGTCAAGGTGACGGCTCAGGATTACGACAACAAGCCGGTGCAGACCAAGGTTCACATCGCGGTTGCGCTCGAGAAATGGGATTCCGTAACCCACGAGCGCACGGATACCGCTGTCGCAAACAAGGATGCCATGACCGGCGCCGACGGAACGGTTCTGATCGATCTGCCGATTAGCGGCAGCGGCGACTTCGAGGTGAAGGCCACTGCCCAGACGCCGGAGAGCCGCACGGTGGAAAACTCCACTTATGTATGGGTCTGGAACGGTGCGGGCACGTGGTATCAAACCAACGCCCAAGCGCAAATTGTCGCCGACAAGAAATCCTACAGCGTGGGCGATACAGCGCATTTGTTGCTGGTCACGGGCATACCCGAATCGTGGGCGGTGGTGACCACCGAGGGCGACAGCGTGCAGTCGCGGCAACTCATCCACTTGACTGGCGCGAGCGCCGCGTTTGATGTACCCATCACGCAAAAGGCCCAACCCAACCTTATCGTCACCGCCGTTATCGTCCACGACGATCAGTTGATGACGTCACAGAAGAGTCTCAAAGTCCCGCTTGTTGAGCGCACGCTCACCATCACGGCCACACCGAATAAGAGCCAATACGAACCCGACGAAGCAGCCAGCTTCGACGTGCTCGCGGTCGATTCCGCGGGCAAGCCGGTTGAGACTGACCTGAGCTTTGGCGTCGTCGATGAAGCCCTTTACTCCGTGCGGCCCGACACGACGTCCGACATTGTCGGGTCGTTCTACCCGCAGCGATATGTCGACCTGGAGCCGCAGACCTCCTTTGATTTCTTCTTCTCAGGGCGGGCAGGAACCAAGAGCCCGCTGCTGGCCGACTTGGCCAACGGCCTCTACCATCCGCGCATGGCGCAAGTGAAGCCAGGCTCCGACCTGGTCGTTCCGAAGGTGCGCAAGGCTTTTCCCGATACGGCCTACTGGAACCCGAGCGTGCACACCGGCGCCGACGGGCACGCGCGCGTCGCGTTCAACTTCCCTGACGCACTGACCACGTGGCGCACCACCATCCGCGCCATGAGCGACGATAGCAAGGCCGGCAGCGTAGTTACGCGCGTGCTGGTGCGCAAGAACCTCATCGTACGCCTGGCCTCGCCCCGCTTCTTCCGCCAGGGCGATGAGACCGTGCTGCGCGTCATTGCGCACAATTATTTGGCAACCGCCAAAGACGTGACCTTTGCCCTCGACGTGAGCGGTGTGGACGTCCTGAGCGGGCAAACACAGAAAGTCACCATTCCCGCCAACGCCGAGAGCTTCGTGGATTGGCGCGTGAAGGCGCGCGTCATCGGCAACGCCGTTCTCACGGCCAAGGCGCTCACCAACGAGGAATCGGACGCGCTCGAAATGACGCTGCCGATTCTGCCGTTTGGTGTCCAGCAGACCGCCTCAGGCTCGGGAGTGGTTTATTCGGGCGCGGGACAGAACGTATTGGACTTCAGCTATCCGGCCACATCGGATCCGGGTTCGCGCTCACTCACCGTCACGGTCGCTCCATCCGTCGCCGGAACCGTCTTCGAAGCGCTCGACTACCTCACCAGCTATCCATGGGGTTGCACCGAGCAAACCATGTCCAGCTTCCTGCCCGACCTGATCGTTGCTCAGGCTGTCGACAAGCTGCATCTGAAGTCGCCGATTGATCGGAAGACACTCGACGACGAAGTCAGCGCCGGGCTGGAGCGGCTCTCAAGCTATCAACACGACGATGGCGGTTGGGGTTGGTGGCAGGATGACCCAAGCCTCGTATTCATGACTGCTTACGTCGTGAGTGGATTGGGCCAGGCCAAAGCGGCCGGCTACACGATCGACGACGACCGGCTTAAAAATGCGCGCAACTGGCTGGTAGCGATGCTGGCTGCGCATCCAGACATGATTCCCGACCTGCGCGCTTATACCGTGTATGCACTAGCCACCACGGGCGGCGCGCCGAAAGACGCGCTCGACAAAGCGTGGAGCAGCCAGGACGAGCTCAGTGACGAAGGGCTTGCGCTGACCGGACTGGCTCTCGATGCGGCGGGCGATGCGCGGGCGCACCAGGCTACCGAACTTCTGGAAAAGAAGGCCCACGCGACCGACGTCGATGCCTACTGGGAGGGCAACTACGACGGCATGATGGATTTCTGGGATGACACTTCGCCGGAGACCACGGCTTTCGCGCTGAAGTTGCTCATTCGCCAGGATCGTTCCAGCGGCCTGATGCCCAAAGCCGCGCGCTGGCTCGCCAAACATCTCGATGGCGATTACTGGTTTTCGACAAAGCAGACCTCGATGGTGATCCAGGGGCTTACCGATTACCTTGCCCTGAGCGGCGAGCTCGCCAACACCTCCGACGTCGAGGTTCTCGTGAATGGCACAAGCGTAGGCAAACACCATTTTGGTCCCGACGATGCCTTCGCCGCGCCCTGGCAGATTAAAGTTCCCGCGGCGCAAGCCAACAGCGGCGGCCAGGTCACCATCAGCAAGAGTGGCAATGGCATTACCTACTGGTCCACTTCGAACAGTTGGTACTCCACTGATCGCAAATCCTTCCAGCTGGGTCAGCTCGCGCTCAACATTACGCGCGACTATTACGTGCTGCAGAAGCGCCAGGATAAGCCAACCGATCCCATCACCTACGATCTGGTTCCGCTCAAAGGCCCGGTCCATATCGGCGACATTATTGCCGTCAAACTCGAGCTCAACGGGACCGATTGGAAGTACCTGCAGGCGCAGGATCCCATTCCGGCGGGCACGGAGTTTCTCTCAGACCCCGGGCTCTACACGCTAAACAACAAACCCGATTGGTGGTCCGAATTGTTTACGCGAGAAGAATTTCGCGACGACCGCGCCGCGTTCTTCAACACGGATTTCAGTTCGCGGAGCGTTTACGTCTACTTGCTCGAGGTCGACAAATCCGGCAACTTCCAGATCAGCCCCGCGCAGGCCGGACCCATGTACCAATCGAACGTCCAGACCACCACCGATCCCGCAACGCTGGAGGTGCAGCCGTGAGCGAAGTCGCGACCAACCCCTTGACCGATCTGTTTCGCCGCCTCCGCTCGAGCTTCTCTTGGGTTGCGGCCCAGTTCTGGGCAACGCTCCTGCTCGTGCTCGCTGGTGCAGCCTGGACGCGTCTGCCCGATCGCTATACATGGCAAGTGGTGCTTTCCTTGCTGGTGCCGCTGATGTTGCTTGCCGCGGCTTTGCTGCTCCAGGCCGGAACCATGCGCAAGCTTCTCCACGATGAGAAGAGGCGCGTGCAACTGAGCCTGGGCGTGCTCACGCTTCTGGTCTGGGTTGCGGTGGTTTGGGCCGTGTGGGCACTCCTCGACTGGTGCGACAATCAGATTCCCGTGTGGGCAGGCTACCTGAATTCGCGCGCCTCAACTCACCTGCGAGCCACGCTCTTTACCTACGACCACATTCAGTCGTGGCTCACTCTCGTCGAATGGATCTTCCGCTGGATCGCGGTGCCGGCAAAGGTGATTCCCTGGGCGACGGCCTCGGCACAATGGGGCTGGCGATTGCCGATACGAAAGATCATGCGTCTCTTGTTCAACTGGCGCTGGTGGTTGGCGGTAATCGCGGCGGCGCTCCTCGCTGTGGAGTGGCCCAGCCATTTCTTCACTGGCGAGCCGCACGGGACCGTATCGCATCAAGTCTGGGCCGTCATTCTCAAACTCGCAGGAAGTTATTTGCTGGCGATTGTTTGTTGGGTTCTTCTTTTGGCGTGGTGCGCGGTGTTGTTGAGCCGTGACCCGGCCGCCGCAAAGAAGCATGGGGACGATTCGCTCGTGCCCACACCCGTTGGCGGGGGTCCGCTCGGTAAAGGCTCCGTCCGGCTACCGCTGACCGAGGGTGGCGACGACTCCAGTGGGAACGCCTGACCTGAGCCACTCGAGCACCTGCGTGCGCCCATAACGCGCAAGCACTTGCGCTGCGTACCACTCTGCTGCGCGATGAGCGGCAGCCGATTCCGCTTCGGTTGCCGCATGTGCCAACGCATTGTCGTCTTCGCTGGGAGTAAGCGATGGCGCGGCTCCCGATCTCGCAGCGCTTGGCGAAGTCGCCCCGCCGTTCGCATTGCTCCAAACTTCCACCAGCCCCTCGCGCAGCCAAAGCGGCGCACGCGGGCCTGCCTGCTGCTCCACCAGCGCGTGCAGAAACTCGTGGCGCATGGTTTCCGCCAAGAGCCGCCGCGCCGCCAGCGTTCGCAACGGCTGGGTTCCGATCCAATCCCCTTCAGTGAATGCAGCGATCCAGCCGGGCGCGCGGGTGGCCTCACGAAAGGCCGGCGTGCTGGCGAACGCGCGCACAGTGAATGGAGCCGTTGCATTCAAACCCGATCGCTCGGTTGCCTCCGCGCGCGCCCGGATCAGATCCGGCAAATACGCAGCATCATCCGTGTCGAGAGATTCGAGAACAAATCCGTCGCCCGCAAATCTGCTCCACTCGTGCCCAGTCGCTTCGTCGGCTACTCGCGTGCCCGGAAAATACTGCGCCAGGATCTCCGGCTCAGAGCGTCCCTGTTGCGCCATCGCCGCAGCGCCCTTCTGGCACAGGCCAACGCCGTGGCCCCATCCGCGCCCATGGAACGCGAATCCATCGCCTTGGCGGCTCACCTCAAACCATGTGCTGGGAATCTTGTTCCACCCCAACGACTCGCCCACAGCCAGCCGGAACTCATCGGAACCAACCTCAGCCTCGTCAATCTTGATGGTCACAGCGCGGCCCGACTCGCCTCGCTGCACGACGGTAATGTTGTGCCATCCGGGAGCTGAGAGCCCATGCTTTGCCAAGGCCTCCGCGAGCTCGGCGCGCGAGATCTCAGACGCCCACTCTTTGCCGCCGTCCATCGTACAGAATCGATCGGGCTGCGACGGCAGATAGGAAACCGGTTTGGCGTGAGGCCAAATCTCCGCCGGCGAAGCGGTGTGCCCGCCGCAGTCCTTCCCAAAATAAGCCAATGCGCGCTGCTCGTGAAACCACAGCGTTTCTCCGCCCGTCGCCAGCGTGGCCGCGTGCGCCTGGGCTCCGCGCGCGCCGGTGCCGCCCCAGTGCAAAAGCTGGCAATGCGTCGAGTCGCATAAGTCGTAGTCCGTGTGCCCGTGCGCCTCGTGCAGCGCGAAACTTCGCACCACAATCGCGAGCGCCTTCAGCGATTCCGCGCTATCCGCCGGGCCGCTTTCACTCGCGACCACCCGCTCCACATAACTCTCCACGGGCAGCGTTACGACGATGACCAGCGCCCCCGCGCGCGCCGTGATTGACACCGGATCGCGCAGTGTGACGGTTTCGCCGTGCGCTGTGAGCGTCACCGGGTCGGCCGTGAAAATATGGGCCACATTGCTGCTTCTGCCCGCCGCCGTCAATGTCAGCGCGTCTCCTTCCGCGCGAATCGTTGCCGGTTGACTCAATGCGACCGCAGCGCACTCCGCGCAGCTTCGCAACGCGATCTTGTGATTTGGCTGGCCGGGCGTGAGCACTACCTCGCGGTCATGCCATAGCGTCCACATTCCAACGCGCAGCGTTCCTCGTGCATCGGCCGGAGTTTCTCGCGGTGCCGCGGCGGCGGAGTTCGCAGAGGCCCGCTGCGCCGGCTCCATGCCGGACCAGATCACGCCGGACCCGGCTACGGCGGATGCCGCCAGCAGGCTCACGAGCAATCGCGACTTCCACTGTCGATTCACGACCGGTCGGGTCACGGGCGCTCCAGTTGCGCGTTGGCCAGAATTTCCCCGGCCACGTGCGCCGCATCCGCGCCGCGGCCCGCAGGCAGATACACTACAATCACGACTTTTGGTTTTTGTGCGGGCGCCAGGCCCGCGAACCAGCCGTGCGATCGGCTCGACGCCACGCCCTCCGCTGTTCCCGTCTTGCCCATCACCGCGACACCACCCAGGCTCGCCTGCCCGGCCATGCCGAAGCTGGCCGAGTCCTCGAGGCCAGAGCGCACCACCTGCGCGGCATCGGAATTCGGATGCGTGGCCATCTCTATTGCCAGCCAGCGATAAGCCGCGGCAAGCTCCAGCGGCGTTACGCGCACGCCCTCCACTCCCAGCAGCGTCAATTGCTCCGCATCAACGGAATCCGGCTCGCGATACTCAGCCGTCGCTTCATTGCTCGCGAGACCAGTCATTCCGAGTAAACCTGTCGGCCGCAGCAGCAGCCCCAATTCGCCCGGATGCAGAGTTCGCGCCACCGCCGCAAAGTAGGTGTTGCACGACCACATCAGCGCCTCGCGGGCATCGAAGGGCGGAGCAAGCGGATGCGTGCAGGCCAGCCGATGGCCGGCGACCACCAGTTGACGGTTGCAGGCGACGCGGCTGGCAGGATTCCACCGGCCTGCGCTCACTAGACCATACAGAACCAGCGGCTTCAGCGTTGATCCCGGCGCGGCCAACGTTCGTGCCGCATCCTGCAGGCGAAGCCCCGCCAGCAAACGTCCGCTGGCGACGTCGATTACGACAATTCTTGCCTCGGGAGCCTCGCGTGCTGCGCGCTCAACGGCACTTTGCCACGCCGGAGCGCCCGTTTGACAAAAGGCGCACAACGTTCCGCAGGTCGCGACAAGCGCAGTGAGCCGAAGGATTCTGTGCACAGGAGAAGTATCAACGATGCGCGCTCGGTGTGAACAATTCGCAACCCTGATCGTGCCTCGCGTCTCAGCATTCTGATGTGCCGAGACGCGCCGTTCGGGCCAAATTCCACTGCGACGAACCGTCCTCGCATCGGCTTTGCTGAAGCGTTGTTTATTGTGCCGAATTGCTGCCTCATGACGCTAAAGTTTCATTTGTTCGGCAAAGGTAACCGGTTTCAACGGCACCGAAGCGACGTTGACAGCTGTCTCATGACAATTAACGATTCATGGTAGGTTGCGCCAATCAAGGGCTGCGTCAATAACTTAATCCCTAAACTTTAACTACGAGAGAGGTCAGAATGAATAGCCTGTTTTTAAAGCTGTATATCAATCTCCAACATCTTGCGAAAAACGATCGCGGCCAGGACCTGGTCGAATATGCGTTACTGTTGACTCTGGTTTCGCTGGCGCTGGTGACCGGCGTTGGCAGCATCGCCAAGGCGGTAACCACGGTGTTCAGCGAGGTCAGCGGCTCGCTGGGGTAGTTTCAGCGCAAGTATCCATCATGAGTCGCTGAGGGGGTTCGGGGGCTAACTTCCCTGGGCCCAGGAGCGTGTTCGCAAGTCAGCGAATCTACATAACGAAGCTCTCAATCGTCCGCGCCGCCGGATCTGTCCCGCCGCGAGTTGAGATATACTTCTTCACGTTGGCTCTGCCCCGCCTGGCGGGAGTAGTTCAGTGGCAGAACGTCAGCTTCCCAAGCTGAATGTCGCCGGTTCGATCCCGGTCTCCCGCTCCAATTCCTCTTGTTGAAGCTTGCCCTTTTCTAGGCCTGGCCGCTCTTATAAGACTTCCTGCACCTTCAACACCAGACACGTGATCGTGTCCTCCGTCTTCACAAGCATCTGATGCGGCGTGCCTGCAGGGACATGAGCAAAATCTCCCGCCCGCATCGTCTGCCGCGCACCGCCTTCGATCGACGTGCCGCGCGTTTCCCCCGGCGCAACCGTCCGCGCCCCGTTGACCACTCCACCCGTCACCAGCGTCGCCTTGCCGGCAAGCACGCAAAACAAATCCGCGAATTTCTCATGCACCTCCGCTTCGCCATCGCGGCTCCGGAACGAAAGCATCGCGCAGTGCTGCGGGTACTCCTTCAATGTCTCCGATGCTGATCCATCCCCGTGCTTGGCCAGCTTGCGCAGGTAGGCCGCGCGCTCCAGCAGAACCGCCGGCGACCAATGATCCACTGGATTCTTCGGCCCGTGTGGCGCTGTATCTATTTCGTCCAGGTTCACATCCTTCAAGATTTCTCTCGACAGCAAATCCATCTCTTCTCCTCCTAGCGCAAAGACTTTCAGCCGCCACGTTCCTCACAACTCCGCCAGTTTCCGCGCACGTTTGAAGACCTTCAGCAGCATGGCCCGCGTCAGCTTGCCCGTGTTCGTATTCTGCAGCGACGGGTGATAGCTGGCGATCGCGATCAGGCCGCCCGGCAGCTTGTGCTCCGCTCCGTGCGCAAAAGCAAACCCCGCGCGCGTTTTCATCTTTCCCGTTCTGACAAGGTGCCCCATTAAACCATCGAATGCGATGCGCCCAAGACAGACGACCACGCGCAATTCCGTCAGCAGCTTCAACTCCTGATCAAGCCACGGCGCGCAGTTGCGCAGTTCTTCTGGCGTCGGCTTGTTACCCGGCGGCGCGCATCGCGCCACAGCTGTGATCCAAAGCCCGCTCAGCTTCATCCCATCGTCACGTGAAAGGGCCCTGGGCTGCGAGGCAAACCCTGCTTCATGCAGCACGGGATACAGAAACTCACCCGATCCATCGCCCGTGAACGGCCGCCCTGTGCGATTCGATCCATGTGCTCCCGGTGCCAGGCCCAGCGCCAACACGCGCGCCTTCGGGTCGCCAAACGACGGCACCGGCCGGCCCCAATATTCCCACTCCGCATAGGCCCGCCGCCGTTTGAGCGCCACATCCGTGCAATGCGCGCGCAATCGCGGGCAAAGCTCGCACGCAACGATCCGCGCATTTAAATCAGCAAGATTTGCAGCCTCGGCCATGAGGAGATTCTACGGCGCGGAGGCAGGCGCTTATGGCAAACTTGCTGCAGAGGAATGCGCACGATGAAACATGCAAGGCTCTTGCTGCTCGCAGGGGATTTTGTTGAAGACTACGAGATTATGGTTCCCTTTCAGGCGCTGCAAATGGTCGGCCACACCGTCCACGCTGTCTGTCCGGGAAAGAAAAAAGGCGATCAGATTCGGACCGCGATCCACGACTTCGAGGGCGATCAAACCTACACCGAAAAACGCGGCCACAACTTCACCCTTAACGCCACCTTCGACGAGATCGACCCTTCGCATTACGACGGCCTCGTCATTCCCGGTGGCCGAGCTCCGGAGTATCTCCGCCTCAATCCCAAAGTTCTCGATCTCATTCGCCACTTCGCCAAGTCCGACAAACCCATCGCAGCGCTCTGCCACGGCCCGCAACTTCTCGCCGCCGCCAACGTGATCAAGGGCCGCAAGATCAATGCGTATCCTGCTTGCGCTCCTGAGGTCGAGCTCGCAGGTGGAACCTACGTCTCCGTCGATATGACGGATGCCGTCGTCGACGGCAATTTCGTCACTGGCCCGGCCTGGCCCGCGCATCCCGTCTGGCTTGCCCGGTTCCTTAAGGTTCTTGAGGCTCGCCCGACAGCCTGATCGTCGCTTTTGTTCACCTCAATTGCCTTAGTCGCAGCGGCGCGAACATCGCCGCTTCACGCTTCATCTGTCTGCCATGCAGCCTGTGCCATACTGAATTTGTCTTCGCCTACCCCAGCAGTTGGAACCACTCCGCATGACCGCCGAACCCAACCCGGAATTCCTGCGCCGCGCCATTGCGCTGGCCACGCGGAACGTTCTCACCGCAACAGGCGGGCCGTTTGGTGCGGTCGTGGTGCGCGACGCCAAAATTGTGGGCGAAGGCGCCAACTCCGTCACTTCGACCAACGATCCCACAGCGCACGGCGAGGTCAACGCCATCCGTGCCGCCACCAAGGCGCTGGGAACATTCTCGCTCGCCGGCTGCGTGCTTTACACCAGTTGCGAGCCCTGCCCCATGTGCCTCTCCGCGTGCTACTGGGCGCGCCTCGACGCCGTCTACTACGGAGCCAGCGCCGTCGACGCGGCTCGCGCGGGCTTCGACGACGCCTTTCTCTACGCCGAACTCCATAAGGACTCGGGCCAGCGCAAACTCCCCGCAACACAATTGCTTGCCGACGAAGCCTGGGCCAGCTTTGCCGCCTGGATTGCGGCGCCAAACAAGGTCGAGTACTGACGGTGCACCCGCATCAGTGTGGCACCCATCCTTGACCCCGTGCCGCCGCCTTGCGTATGCTTCGAGCGTTTACGCATGGCGCAGAGCATCTGAACACAAGCCGCAGGGGGAGAGCCCGCATGAGCACCGCTGCCTCGGCCGCAACTCCCGCTCCCAAATTCGGATCAAAGCCGCTCCTCGTTCGCCGCGCTGCCGTTCTCGGCGCGGGAACCATGGGCGTTCGCATCGCCGCGCATCTGGCCAACGCCGGAATCCCCGTTCTTCTGCTCGATCTTCCTGCGAAACCTGGGACCTCGGAACGTGCGCTCGCTCTCACCGCTCTCGAGGCGCTTTCAAAATCCAGACCCGCCGCCTTCTTTGAAACCTCGCGCGCTGCACTCATCACTCCCGGCACGTTCGAAGGCGACCTGGCCAAGCTCGCGCAGTGCGACTGGATCATCGAAGCCGTCGCCGAGAACCTCGAGATCAAAACCGCTCTCCTCACTCGTGTTCTTCCCCATCTCGCCGCGCACGCGCTCCTCACCACCAACACCTCCGGCCTGCCCATCGCGCGCATCGCTGCCGCGATTCCCTCGGTCCGCGGCCGCTTTTTCGGCACGCACTTCTTCAATCCCCCGCGCTACATGCGCCTCCTCGAAGTCATCCCCACCGCCGATTCCGATCCCGCCGCAGTCTCCGCATTTTCCGCTTTCGCCGATCTTCACCTCGGCAAGCAGGTCGTCTTCGCGCACGACACGCCCAACTTTATCGCCAATCGCATCGGCATCGTGGTCATGTTTAATGCCGCCAACCTCATGCTCGAGCAGGGACTCTCCATCGAGGAAGTCGATGCACTCACTGGCCCCGCGCTCGGCTGGCCGCGCACCGGGACCTTTCGCCTCGCCGACCTTGTCGGCATCGACATCCTCGCCCACGTCGCCGCCAACTTTCCGCAAGGCGTCACCGGCGGCAGGCTTTCCGCGGTTCTTGAGGAACTTCTCAAGCGCGGCTGGCTCGGCGATAAATCCGGACAGGGCTTCTACAAAAAGACTCGCGGTGCCGATGGCAAAGACGAGCGCCTTGTCCTCGATCTTTCCACCTTTGAATACCGTCCCTCCGCCAAGCCCGCTCTTGCCTCGCTCGAAATGGCGAAAAAC
>Ga0181522_10002046_pt1 | contig 11747 bp, 9 predicted proteins | sample PEATcosm2014_Bin_27_FD_121103 | JGI IMG/M metagenome (GOLD analysis project Ga0181522, IMG submission 121103) | Peatland microbial communities from MTU Mesocosm Facility, Houghton, MI, USA - PEATcosm2014_Bin05_10_metaG | ecosystem: Environmental > Terrestrial > Soil > Wetlands > Peat | place...
TGCGGCTCGCACGAGCCGCGATCGCCAATTTCGGCGCCGCGGAGATTCACATGCGCGCTTCGAAGAAGCCGCCGCCGCCGCGCTACGCCGAAGAGGAACTGCGCGGCCTCGCGCCCTGCGACGCACGCAAACTCTTCGAGGCGCGCGCCGTAATCGCCCGCATCGTCGACGACAGCGTCTTCGACGAATTCAAGCCGCTCTATGGCTCGACGCTCGTCACGGGATTTGCGCAAATTTGCGGCTACGCCGTCGCAATCCTCGCCAACGACGGAATTCTCTTCTCGGAAAGCGCCTTGAAGGGCGCGCATTTCATCGAACTCGCCGCGAAGCGCCGCACGCCTCTGGTGTTCTTGCAAAACACGACCGGATTCATGGTCGGCGCCAAATATGAGGCCGGCGGCATCGCCAAGGACGGCGCGAAACTCGTGACGGCGGTCGCGACCGCCGCCGTGCCGAAATTCACCGTCATCGTCGGCGGCAGTTTCGGCGCCGGCAATTATGCAATGTGCGGACGCGCCTATTCCCCGCGCTTCTTGTGGATGTGGCCAAATGCGAGGATCGGCGTGATGGGAGGAGAGCAGGCGGCGCGCGTGCTCTCGCGGGTGCGGCGCGAGGCGGTCGAGGCGCGCGGCGGCGGTTGGAACGACGCGGAGGAGCGCGCCGTCGAGGCGCCGATCCGCGAAAGTTACGAGCGCCAGGGCGATGCGCTCTATTCGAGCGCACGGCTTTGGGACGATGGCGTCATCGATCCCGCCGAAACGCGGCGCGTGCTCGGCCTCTGCCTCGCGCTCAGCGCCTACGCGCCGATCGAAGAAACCCGCTTCGGCTTGTTCCGGATGTGACGCGCCATGGACGATCTGCTCATCTCCACCGATAGGCGCGGCGTCGTCACGCTGACGCTCAATCGTCCCGAGCGCCACAACGTCTTCGACGACGCGCTCGTCGCGGAGATTACCGAAGCATTGCAGCGGATCGAGATGGAGGAGACCGCGCGGATTTTGGTCGTGCGCGGCGCGGGTCGAAGCTTTTCGGCGGGCGGCGACATTGCGTGGCTGCGGCGCATGGCCGGCGCGTCTTTCGACGAAAATTTGCGCGACGCCCAGGCCCTGGCCGGCATGATGCGCCGGCTCGACGCCTTTCCCAAGCCCACGGTCGCTTTCGTGCACGGCGTGGCCTATGGCGGCGGCGTGGGTCTCGCCGCCTGCTGCGACATCGCCATTGCGACGGCGCGCGCGAGTTTTTGTTTGAGCGAAGCGCGACTCGGCATCGTTCCGGCGGCGATCGGCCCATATGTGATCCGCGCGATCGGCGCACGTCAGGCGCGGCGGCTGATGCTGACGGCGGAGAAATTTTCGGCGATCGAGGCGCGCGAGATTGGCCTCGTCCACGAGACGGCGCCTGACGACGAAGCCAGCGCCGTGCTGGAGAAGATCATCGACGCGCTGCTGCGCTGTGCGCCAGGGGCGCAGAAGGCGGCCAAACAATTTGCGGCGCTGTGTGCGGAGTATCCGATGGGCGAAGCGCTCGCAATCGAGTCTGCTGCGCTTCTCGCACGGCTGCGCAGCGCCGAAGAAGGACGGGAGGGGTTGAGCGCTTTTCTCGAAAAGCGTGCGCCGAATTGGGTTCCAGCTGGGAGCGACGGCGATGTTCCGCAAGCTCCTGATCGCTAACCGCGGCGAGATCGCCTGCCGGATCATCCGTACGGCGCGACGCCTGGGGATGGCGACCGTCGCCGTCTACTCCGAAGCCGACCGTGACGCACGGCACGTCGCGCTTGCGGACGAGGCGTTCTTCGTCGGCGCCGCGCCGGCGCGAGAAAGCTATCTCGCGATCGACAAAATCGTGGATGCGGCCGAGAAGAGCCGCGCCGAGGCGATCCATCCCGGATACGGCTTCCTCTCCGAAAATGCCGATTTCGCCGAGGCTTGCTCGGCAGCGGGCCTCGTCTTCGTCGGCCCGCCGCCGGAGGCGATGCGCCTGATGGGGCCGAAAGCCAGCGCCAAGGCGCTCATGGAGCGCGCCGGCGTGCCGATCGTTCCAGGCTATCATGGCGACGCGACGGATTTCGCTACGCTCGAAAAGGAGGCGCGACGGATCGGCTTTCCGCTGCTCGTCAAGGCGTCCAACGGGGGCGGGGGACGCGGCATGCGCGTCGTTCCGCGCGAGAGCGACCTCGCCGAAGCGGTCGCCGCCGCCTCGCGCGAGGCGCTCTCCGCATTCGGCGAAGGCCGCGTGTTGTTGGAGCGCCGGCTCGCGCGGCCGCGTCATGTCGAGGTGCAAATCTTCGCCGACGCCGCGGCAAATTGCATCGCCTTTCCCGAACGAGACTGCTCCTTGCAACGTCGCCGGCAAAAGATTCTGGAGGAGACGCCGGCGGCGCGCCTTGCGGAGGGGTTGCGCTCCGGGATGCGAGAGGCGGCCGTCGTCGCCGCGCAAAGCGCCGGCTACCTCGGCGCGGGCACGGTCGAGTTTCTCGTCGAGGACGAGCGCTTCTATTTTCTCGAGATGAACGCGCGTCTGCAGGTGGAGCATCCAATCACCGAGATGGTTGCGGGGCAGGATCTCGTCGAATGGCAGTTGCGCGTGGCCGCCGGCGAGGCGCTGCCGCTGCGACAGGCCGACCTCGTTCCCAAAGGCGCGGCCATGGAGGCGCGCATCTGCGCCGAGAGCCCGGAGCGGGATTTCCTGCCTTCCGTCGGCAAGATCGAGCGTTTGCGGTTCCCCGACTGCGACGGCCACATCCGCGTGGACTCGGGCGTTCGCGAGGGAGACGTCGTCACGCCCCACTACGATTCCCTCCTCGCCAAGCTCATCGTCTGGGGCGAAGACCGCGCCAGCGCCTTGCGGCGGTTGCTGCGGGCGTTGGAGAGCGTCGAAATCGTCGGCGTCGCGACGAATCTCGATTTTTTGCGCGCGCTTTGCGCCGAGTCGTGGTTCGAAAGCGCGGATTACGACACGACGACGGTCGAGAGCAACGCCGCACAGCCGACGACGGCGCCGACGCTCTCGCCTAGCGACGAAAATTTCGTGCTGGCGGCGAGCGCTACGGCGTGGCTCCTCGCGGCGCGGCGCAAAGCGCACGCCGGCGCCTCGCGGCGCGGCGATCCGAACTCGCCCTGGACGGCGAGCGACGTCTGGCGACTCGGCGGACCGAAAACCTCCGAGATCGAGTTTCTGCTGGAGGGCCGTTCGGTCGGCCTGGGGCTGCGCCCCGAAAGCGAAGAGACCTTTCGGATCGAGCGCGACGGAAAAGCGACGAGGATCGCGTTTCGGGAATACGCGGAGGGACTGCGGCTCGACGTCGATGGCGTCCAGCGCGATGTGGGCCTCTCGCAAAGCGGCGCGGATGTGACCGTGGTTCTTCGCGGACGCAACTACAGTCTGGCGATCCACGATCCGCTCGACGTCGAAGCGCAAGCGGCCGACGCGGATCGACGGTTGGTCGCTCCGCTTCCGGCCCGCGTCGTTCGGGTCAATGCGGCGGAAGGGCAGAGTGTGAAGGCGGGCGATGCGGTCGTGACGCTCGAAGTGATGAAGACCGAATTCGTGTTGCGCGCGCCGCAAGACGGGATCGTCGCCGGACTCGCTTGTCGGGAGGGCGACTCCGTCGCCGAAGGCGTCTTGCTCGCGCGCATCGACGCGCCGGAGGAGGGACACGCGGCGACGCCCGACGTAAGCCAGGGAGCGTCGTGATGTCTATTCCAAAGCGCGTCGAGATCGTCGAAGTCGGACCGCGCGACGGTCTGCAGAACGAAACGGCGATCCTCCCTGTCGAAGCCAAGGTCGAGTTGGTCGAGGCTCTGGCGCGCGCCGGCCTCGAGCGCATCGAGGCGGGCAGTTTCGTTTCCCCCAAAGCCGCGCCGCAGATGGCCTCGACCGGCGACGTCCTGCGGGCGCTCGGACCGCGCCCCGAACTGCGGCTGTCGGTTCTCGCCCCAAACCTACGCGGCCTCGTCGACGCACTTGCGGCGGGCGCCGGGGAAATCGCCGTCTTCGCCGCGGCGAGCGAGACGTTCTCGCTCCGCAACATCAATTGCACGATCGCGCAGAGTCTCGACCGCTATGCGGAAGTGGTCGCCGAAGCGGCGCGTCATGGCGTGCGTGCGCGCGGCTACGTCTCCTGCGCGCTCGGCTGTCCATACGAGGGCGCGGTCGCGCCCGCCCAGGTCGCGGCGGTCGCGCGCGCGCTGAAGCAAATGGGCTGTTTCGAAATGTCGCTCGGCGATACGATCGGCGTCGGGACGCCGCTCGCCGCCCGCGCCCTGGTCGAGCGGGTTGCGAAGGAGGTCGGCATGGACAATCTCGCCGTGCATTTTCACGACACCTACGGACAGGCGCTCGCCAATATTTTCGCCTGTCTCGAAGTCGGAATCGCCGTCGTCGATTCTTCCGTCGCCGGCCTCGGCGGCTGCCCTTACGCGCCCGGCGCCTCGGGCAATGTCGCGACCGAGAATGTGGTCTATATGCTCGACGGCCTCGAAGTGAATACCGGCGTCGATCTTCACGACTTGGTTCGCGCGGGAAATCTCGTGGCGCAACGCCTGGGTCGGCCGACGGCGAGCGCAGTGGCGCGCGCGTTTGCGGCGTGTACGAACCGGTCTTGCGGGGCTTTGGCCGAAGGGAGCGCTTGATCTCCGCTTGCCTCGCTTCCCCCGCGCCATAGATTTGCCTGATGAGGTGTGGCATGGCGTCGCTTTTCGGATTGACCGCCGAGCAATCGGCGTTGCGCGGCGCCGCGTCGAGCTTCGCCCGCGGAAGATTGGCGCCCAACGCTCTCCTCTGGGACAAAGAGAAACATTTTCCGATCGATGTGCTGCGCGAGGCGGCGAGGCTGGGCTTCGCCGCGATCAACGCCTCCGAAGATCATGGCGGCGTGGGGCTCGGGCGCCTCGACGCCGTCGTGATCTTCGAAGCGCTGGCGACGGGCTGCCCGTCGATCGCCGCCTATGTATCGGTGCACAACATGTGCGTCGCGATGGTCGATCGCTTCGGCGCGGATGAGCAAAGGCGCACGATCGTCCCGCGACTCGCGTCGATGCAAGTTCTCTCCAGCTATTGCCTCACCGAACCGGGCTCGGGCTCGGACGCTGCGGCGTTGCGCACGCGCGCCGAGTTGCGCGGCGGCGATTATGTGATCGACGGCGAGAAGCAGTTCGTTTCCGGCGCCGGCGCAGGCGGGCGCGATCATCTCTACGTCGTGATGGCGCGCACGGGCGACGCCGGGCCACGCGGCGTCTCCGCGTTTTTGGTCGAAGGCGAGACGCCCGGCCTCTCTCTCGGCGCGCCGGAGCGCAAGATGGGTTGGAACGCCCAGCCGACTCGCGCAGTGAGTTTCGAATCTTGCCGCGTGCCCGCGACCAATATGCTCGGCCGCGAGGGCGAGGGCTTCAAGATCGCGATGGCCGGTTTGGATGGCGGGAGGCTCAACATCGGCGCCTGTTCGCTCGGCGGCGGACAGGCGGCGTTGGAAAAAGCGCTGGCTTATATGTCGGAACGCCGCGCCTTCGGGCGGCGGCTCGACGAGTTTCAGGCTTTGCAATTTCGCCTCGCCGACATGGCGACGGAATTGGAGGCCGCCCGCGCATTGTTGTGGCGCGCGGCGGCGGCGCTCGACGCTGCGTCGGAGGATGCGACCGTGTTCTGCGCAATGGCGAAGCGCGTTGCGACCGACGCAGGTTTCAACGCGGCCAACGACGCGCTGCAACTCCATGGCGGTTATGGATACCTTTGCGATTATGGGGTCGAGAAGATCGTGCGGGATTTGCGCGTTCACCAAATTCTCGAAGGCGCCAACGAAATCATGCGGGTGATCGTCGCTCGCGCGCTTCTGCACGACGGCAAGGGCGGGAGCGGCGCATGAGCGAAAGCGAACTGCTCGTCTCGCGGCTCGGCCGCATCGGCCACGTCCGCTTGAACCGGCCGAAGGCGCTGAACAGCCTGACGCTCGAGATGGTGCGCCGCTTTGCGCAGGCTCTGGACGAATTCGGCGAAGACCACGAGATCATCGGCGTCTTGCTGACGGGCGCAGGCGAGCGCGGCCTCTGCGCCGGCGGCGACATTCGCGGCCTCGTCGATCACGCCGGCGGGGCGGAGAATCCCTACAAGCAGTTCTGGCGCGAGGAATATCGCCTCAACGCGCGCATTGCGTCTTTCCCCAAGCCCTATGTGGCGCTGATGGACGGCGTCGTCATGGGCGGCGGCGTCGGCGTCTCGGCGCATGGCAACCGCCGCCTCGTCACCGAGCGCACGCGTCTCGCAATGCCGGAGACGGGGATCGGCTTCATTCCCGACGTGGGCGGCTCCTGGCTTCTGACGCGCGACGGCGGCGCCGGAATCTATATGGGGCTGTCTGGCGCGACCGTCGGGCCCGCGGACGCGATTGACGCCGGCTTTGCCGATCTTTGCATCGAGTCCGGCGACGCGTCGCAGCTGATCTCGCGTCTCGAACGTTGTCGGCGCGTGGAGGACGTCGACGCCGCGCTGCTGGGTTTTGCCTGCGGACCGGGCGACGGCGTGCTTCGGGAGCACAAAGCGCTTCTCGACGAGACGATGTCCTTCGAGACGGTCGACGCCATCGTCGCCACTTTGGTCGCCGCGGGCTCCGTTTTTGCGAGCGAGGCCGCGCAGCGGATCGAGCGAAACTCCCCGACGAGCCTGCGCCTCACGCATGAATTGTTGAAACGCGCGAAGCGCGCCGAGAATCTGGAATCCTGTCTCCTGCAGGAGTTCCGCGCCGCTTGCGCGCTTCTCGACGGGCATGATCTGCGCGAAGGCGTTCGCGCCGCGATCGTCGACAAGGACAAGAATCCGAAATGGGCGCCGGCGACGCTCGCGGAAGTCGATGCGGCGACGATCGCCGCGCTGTTGGCGGATCGTGGCGACGAGCCGCCGAAATTCGAACCCTGGGGGCGGAGATGGTCCTCATGACGGAGCCCCGCAATCCCGTCGTCATCGTCGGCGCCGCGCGCACGCCGATCGGCGCTTTTCTCGGCGAGTTCAGGGAGGTTTCCGCCCCCATGCTCGGCGCCGCGGCGATCGCCGGCGCCGTGGCGCGCGCCGGACTGCCGGCCGAGATCGTCGACGAGGCGTGCATGGGCTGCGTGCTGCAGGCGGGCCTGGGTCAGGCGCCCGCGCGCCAGGCCGCGCTCGGCGCGGGGCTTTCGGAAGCGACGCCCTGCGTCACGATCAACAAAATGTGCGGCTCGGGCATGAAGGCGATCATGCTGGCGCATGACGCGCTGCTCGCGGGGAGCGCGCGCGCCGTCGTCGCGGGCGGCATGGAGAGCATGAGCAACGCGCCCTATCTCCTCGACCGGGCGCGGACCGGCTACCGCATGGGTCATGGGAGGATCATCGACCACATGTTTCTCGACGGGCTCGAGGACGCCTATGAAAAGGGGCGTTTGATGGGGTGCTTCGCAGAGGATTGCGCGAGCGCTTTTCAATTCACGCGCAAGGAGCAGGACGCCTTTGCGCTAGCCTCGCTCGAGCGCGCCCGGCGTGCGGCGGCCGAGGGAGAACTCGACGCCGAAATTGCGCCCGTGTCGATCGTCGGCCGCAAGGAAACGCGAGAGGTTCGTGCGGACGAAACGCCGCAGCGGGCGGACGCCGACGAAATCCCGAAGATGAAGCCGGCGTTTGCGCCGGAGGGCACGATCACCGCCGCCAATGCGAGCAAGATTTCGGACGGCGCCGCCGCTCTGGTTTTGACGACCGTCGCGACGGCGGAGCGGCTTGGCCTCGCGCCGCTCGCGACCGTCGTCGGCCATGCGACGCATGCCGCCGCGCCGCGCGACTTTCCGACGGCGCCCATCGGCGCGATCGAGAAACTGATGATGCGCATCGACTGGACGCGCGACTCGGTCGATCTCTTCGAAATCAATGAAGCCTTCGCCGTCGTCGTCATGGCTGCGATGCGAGAACTCGGACTTGCTCACGCCAAAGTGAACGTGCGCGGCGGCGCTTGCGCGCTCGGCCATCCCATCGGCGCCTCTGGCGCGCGAATCGTCGTGACGCTCCTCGCGGCGCTGCAGGCGAGAGGGCTTCGCCGCGGCGTCGCGGCGCTGTGCATCGGCGGCGGGGAGGCGACCGCGCTGGCGATCGAACGCTGGATCTGACGCGCCTTCTGCGCCGCAGCCTTGCTCGGCGCCGGCCTATTGCGTCGCGGCGACGAAAGTTTTGCCACGCCCCTTACCTCGAATTCGCAACACCCTACCTTGAGGTCATGCAAAGCGTCGTCGCGGCTGCGGGATGCGTCATGGGCGTCGATTTTCACATCGATTATCTGCAACTCCTCTCCCCGGACGGGCGCGTGAGCGAGGTGGCGGGCGACGTCGCTCAGGATCGAGAGCGCCTAGTCGCTTTCCACCGAGCGATGACCCGCGCCCGTCTCTTCGACTCCAAGGCGATCGCATTGCAGCGGACGGGAAAGCTCGGGACATTCGCCTCGGCGTTGGGGCAGGAGGCGATCGGCGTCGGCGTCGCAGCCGCGATGCGGGCGGAAGACCTCCTCGTCCCCTCCTACCGCGATCACGCCGCTCAGTTCTTGCGTGGCGTGACGATGGTCGAAATCCTGCTCTATTGGGGCGGCGACGAGCGCGGCAGCGACTTCGCGGTTCCAAGGAGCGATTTTCCGATCTGTGTTCCGGTGGGCACCCAGATCGCGCATGCAACCGGCGCCGCCTATGCGTTCAAGCTGCGCAGGGAGCCGCGCGTCGCGGTCAGCTTCATCGGCGACGGCGGCGCGAACAATGGCGGTTTTTACGAAGCGCTCAACATGGCGGGCGTCTGGCGCGCGCCGCTCGTGGTCGTCATCAACAACAACGGGTGGGCAATCTCGACGCCGCGCACGCTGGGCAGCGCCGCCGAAACGCTGGCGCAGAAAGCGATCGCGGCCGGAATCGAAGGCCGTCAGGTCGACGGCAACGACGTGCTCGCCGTGCATCGAGCTGCCGGTGAGGCGATCGAGAAGGCCCGGAACGGAGGTGGCCCGACTGTGATCGAGGCCTTGAGCTACCGACTCGGCGACCACACCACCGCCGACGACGCCTCCCGCTACCGCGACCCGGAAAGCGTGCGGGCGGCATGGGAACGGGAGCCGATCGCGCGTCTGCGCGCCTATCTTCTCGAACGAGGCCATTGGTCGAAGGAGCAGGAGAGCGCGCTTTTGAAGGAGTGCGGCGAGGAGGTCGAAAGCGCCGCTTCCGCCTATCTCTCCGAGCCGCCGCAAAGCTGCGAGGCGATGTTCGAGCATTTGTTCGCGACGCTCCCCCGAACGATGCGCCGCCAATGCGAGACGGCCATGCGTTTCGCGGGTGGGACGGGGTCGGAGCATGGCTGAAGTCACGCTCGTCGAGGCCATCGACATGGCGCTCGCGCATGAAATGGCGCGCGACGCTTCCGTCGTGCTGCTTGGCGAGGACATCGGCGTCAACGGCGGCGTGTTTCGCGCCACGAACGGCCTCCAGAAGCGATATGGCGCCGAACGGGTGCTCGACACGCCGCTCGCGGAAGGCGGAATCGCCGGCGTCGCGATCGGCATGGCGGCGACGGGGCTGAAGCCGGTCGCGGAAATTCAGTTTTCGGGCTTCATCTATCCGACGATCGATCAGATGATCAATCACGCCGCCCGGTTGCGGAATCGCACGCGCGCCCGTCTGACCTGTCCCATGGTGTTACGCTCGCCCTGTGGTGCCGGCATCCACGCGCCCGAGCACCATTCGGAAAGTCCGGAAGCCTTGTTCGCGCATATGCCGGGCTTGCGCGTCGTCGCGCCGACGACGCCCGCGCGCGCTTATGGGCTCTTGCTCGCGGCGATCCGCGATCCGGACCCCGTCGTCTTTCTCGAGCCGACGCGTCTCTATCGGCTTTTTCGCGAGGAGGTCGTCGACGACGGCTCGGCGTTGCCGCTCGATACGTGCTTCGTTTCGCGAGAAGGGCGCGACGTCACGGTCGTCACCTGGGGCGCGTCGCATGCGGAAGTCATGAGCGCCGCCGAGGCCGCTGCAGAGCAGGGGATAGAGATCGAGGTGATCGATCTCGCGACGCTCAAGCCCTATGACGTTGACACGATCCTGGCCTCGGTCGGCAAGACCGGACGATGCGTGATCGTCCACGAGGCGCCGCGCACGGCAGGTTTCGGCGCCGAAATTGCCGCGGAAGTGTCCGAGCGCGCGCTCTATTCGCTCCTCGCACCGGTGACGCGGGTCACGGGTTACGACGTCGTCGTGCCGCTGTCGCGCCTCGAAAAACATTACATGCCGAGCGTCGAGCGCATCGTCGACGCGGTGCAAAAAGCCATGGAGGCGGCGTGAAGATCTTCAAACTGCCCGATCTCGGCGAGGGGCTGCAAGAAGCGGAGCTGGTCGAATGGCGCGTGAAGTCGGGAGACGTCGTCGCCGTCGACTCGCCATTGCTTGCGGTGGAGACGGCGAAGGCCGTGGTCGAAATTCCGTCTCCCTTCGCGGGGCGCGTGGAGCGACTTTTCGCGAAAATAGGCGACATCGTCCACATCGGCGCGCCGCTCGTCGGCGTGGAGGGCGACGACGAGACGAGCGAGACGGCGGGCTCGATCGTCGGCGCCGTCGAAGCCGGATCGCACGTGCTGCGGGAAACGACGCAGCACGTCGGCCACGGCGGCGCGGGAATACGCGCGACGCCGGCCGTGCGAGCGCTCGCGCATAAACTCGGGGTCGAGCTCGCGATGATCACGCCCTCTGGAACGGATGGCGTCATCTTGGCTTCCGACGTGCAGCGCGTCGCACGTATCTTGAGCGACGCAGAACCGGCGGAGCCATTACGGGGTTTCCGCCGCGCCATGGCGCAAAACATGGCGCTCGCGCAAGCCGAAGTGGCGGCGGCGACGATCATGGACGACGTCGACGTCGAGTGCTGGCCGCCGCGCGAAGACGTGACGATGAGACTCATTCGCGCGCTCGTCGCCGGATGCAAAGCCGAGCCGTCGTTGAACGCCTGGTTCGAGAGCGGCAGTCTGGCGCGGCGTTTGTTGCGCAAGATCGATCTCGGCGTCGCCGTGGATCTGCCGGAAGGGCTGTTCGTGCCGGTGCTCCGCGACGTTGGCGCGCGCGACGCCGCAAATTTGCGCGTAGGTCTCGATCGGATGCGCGCGGATCTCGCGGCGCGACGCGTTCCGCCGGAGGAGATGCGAGGTGCGACGATCACGCTCTCCAACTTCGGCGTCATCGCCGGCCGCTATGCGGCGCCGGTCGTCGTGCCGCCGACCGTCGCCATCCTCGGCGCGGGTCGCATCCGGCGCGAGCCGGTCGTTCATGAGGGGAGGGTCGAGGGCCATCGCGTCCTGCCGCTCAGCCTCACCTTCGATCATCGCGCCGTCTCCGGCGGCGAGGCCGGGCGTTTCCTCGCCGCCGTCATCGTCGATCTCGCCGCGCCCGCCTGAGCGAGCGCAGCGCTCAGGCCGTCACTCGCCGACCCCAAAGTCGATGCGGCCCTGCATCAAATCGCCGTCGGGCGCGAGCATGCGATAGACGATCCGGTAGCGGCCGGGATCGAGCGTGGGCGCGTCCATCGTAAACTGGCGCGATCGCCTGTCTTGCGCCTTGATCGCCAGAATGTTTCCAAGATGATCCTCGAGTTGGACGATCGAATATTTCGGATCGACTCTCAACGAAAAGACCAGCTCGACGTGGCGCGGCGACCTCGTGAGAGAGGATTTTGGCGCGGGGAAGGATCGCAGGAGATAGCCGTGCGCCATCGGGAACGCTGGCCAA
>Ga0181522_10002047_pt1 | contig 11746 bp, 6 predicted proteins | sample PEATcosm2014_Bin_27_FD_121103 | JGI IMG/M metagenome (GOLD analysis project Ga0181522, IMG submission 121103) | Peatland microbial communities from MTU Mesocosm Facility, Houghton, MI, USA - PEATcosm2014_Bin05_10_metaG | ecosystem: Environmental > Terrestrial > Soil > Wetlands > Peat | place...
AAGATCGCGAATCGCGAAGGCCACCTGCGCGACCTGCGCAAGCTCATCAAGAAAGTCCGCACGTTCGACCAGAAGGTGGACGCGAAATATTTCAACTGGCAGAAGGCCCTGCAGAAGAGCCGCAAGGAAAAAATGCAGCGGGAGCTGAAGAAGCTCAGCCTCAAGCTGCAGGAAATCTTCACCCGGTTCTTTTACAAGCAGAAGGTCGTCGAGGAGATGATCGTGGTGGCCGGCAACATTCACGAGAAATTCCAGGCCAGTTTGCGGCACATCCAGGAACTTGACGGGCTGCGCACAACCGCCGAACGCCGCGCCACGATCGAGGCCGAGCGCGCCAAAATCCAGACGCTTGAACAATTCGTGCGGATGCCGCGCGAGGAGTTTTTCAAGGTGTTCAAGGAATTGCGGGCCGCCGCCGACCGCGGGCTGAAGGCCAAGACGCACATGGCCGAGGCCAACCTGCGCCTCGTGGTTTCCGTCGCCAAGAAGTACACCAACCGCGGTCAGTCGTTCCTCGATTTGATCCAGGAAGGCAACATCGGCTTGATGAAGGGTGTCGAGAAGTTCGAGTACCGCCGCGGCTACAAGTTTTCCACCTATGCCATCTGGTGGATCCGCCAGGCCATCACGCGCTCGATTGCCGATCAGGCGCGCACCATCCGCATCCCGGTGCACATGATCGAAATCATGAACAAGCTCTGGCGCGCGCAAAAGCAGCTCACCCAGGAGCTGGGCCGCGAGCCCACCCCGGAGGAACTGGCCGATGAAATGCACATGCCCGTGTCGCGCATCCATGCGCTGCTCAAGATGGCGCAGCAGCCGGTGTCGCTCCATGCGCCCGTCGGCGACGACGGCGACGTGAGCGTCGGCGATTTCATCGAGGACAAGACGGCGGAAAACCCGTCGGAAGTGACCAGCTACAGCCTGCTCCGTGAAAAATTGAGCGACGTGCTGACGACGTTGACCGAGCGCGAACGCAAGATTCTGGAAATGCGCTTTGGGCTGCTGGACGGCTACGAACGCACGCTCGAGGAAATCGGCAAAATGTACAACGTCACGCGCGAACGCATCCGCCAGATCGAGGCCAAGGCATTGCGCAAACTGCGTCACCCGACGCGGGTGCGCCATCTGCAGGGCTTCCTCGAAACCGCCGAGCCGGCGTAAACGCGGGGCAAAACAATTGACCCGGGGTTGGTCCTCCAAGGCGGGGCCGCTCCGGGTTAAATCTTTTTCAGGCTTCACACTTTTGGTCCGCACTCATCCTGACCTTCTCCCCGGGGAGAAGGAAATGCATTCGCACCCGACGCAAAAGTTTTGGTCACTCACGATTTGCCGGCAGACTGACGACGATTCTCCCTCTCCTCGGAGGAGAGGGAGGGGGTGAGGACGGTCGTTCAAACTAACTTTTTCCTGCAGGTTTCATCGGGCGCGTGTATTCCGGCAAGGGATGCGGTGCGCGCATCTGCAACTCATTGAAAATCGTGTCGCGAGTGCTTTGGGCATTGCGGCGCAGATGGGAATTCCAGAATCGCAGCGTCTTGATGCCACGCGATTGCAAAAACTTTTCCCGCTCAGCGTCGTGTTTCCGCTGGTCGGGAAAACCGTGCTGGCTGCCGTCCAGTTCAACGTTCAGTTCCGCCTCCTCACAGAAGAAATCCAGATGGTAAATACCAATGGGATGCTGACGGCGAAATTTGTAGCCGCTGAAACGACGGTTGCGCAACCAGAGCCAGACGAGTTTTTCCGCCCACGTTTCTTTTTTGCGAAGCTCGCGGGCGCGTTCGGTGTTGGCCATGGCGTGAATTTAGAAAATGGAGATGTGATGGAAAAGTTTGTTTTACGCCCGCCCTCAACCTGACCTTCTCCCCCGGGAGAAGGAATAGCCGCAGTCTGGTTCAGGTTTTGCGGATGATCGTCCGGCTAATCCAATCGCGCGATTTTTCAAAGAGATGGCGGATGATTCTCCCTCTCCCCGGGGAGAGGGCTGGGGTGAGGGCGGACGTTAAACCAACTTCCATTAAACACATTTCCTCGCCTCGCCCGGCGGGGAGAGGCTTGCCAGCTGCTTTAAAACAACTAATCTACCGGCATGAAAGCAATTAGATTGTCCGGGCTGCTTCTTTTTTTAATATTGATTGCAACTACCTTTCGATTGTCTGCACAAGCGGGCGAAGCCGCTCGCAAGTTCGAAGACACCAAAGCCAAAGCAGAAAAGGGCGATGCCGTTGCCCAATGTAGCCTTGGCGATGCTTACCGTAAAGGCGAAGGCGTGACGAAGGATGATGTGTCGGCGGTAAAATGGTACCGCAAAGCCACTGACCAGAATAATCCAGGCGCCCAACGCAATCTGGGCCTCTGCTACGCCAATGGCTTGGGCGTGGGGAAGGATTTAGTTGAAGCGGTGAAGTGGTTCCGTAAAGCCGTTGACCAGAACGACCCAGGCGCCCAATGCAATCTGGGCGTCTGCTACGCCAATGGCTTGGGTGTGGCGCAGGATCAAGTTGAAGCGGTGAAGTGGTTTCGCAAAGCTGCCGCACAGAATGACGCCGACGCTCAATTCAATCTGGGGAAATGTTACCACTGTGGCTTGGGTGTGGCGCAGGATCAAGTTGAGGCGGTGAAGTGGTTTCGCAAAGCCGCTGAACAGAATGACGCTGGTGCTCAACGCGAGCTAGGCGTCTGCTACGATGAGGGTCAGGGTGTAACCAAGGATCAAGTGGAAGCGGTGAAGTGGTATCGCAAAGCCGCCGAACAGAACGACGCCGACGCTCAGTATAATTTGGGCGTCTGCTACGCCACTGGTGCAGGAGTGGCAAAGAATTACAGTGAGGCTCACAAATGGCTTTATCTGGCGGCAGCTCAGGGTCTTGAAGACGCGAAGGAGAAATTGCCATTGGTTGACCAGAAAATGACTCCTGAACAAATTGACAAAGGGCAGCAATTGGCACGTGAGTTCAAACCCCGCAAAGAATAGCATTGCTGCAATTCCATCAGTTCCGGACCTCCAACTCCTCACACCTGGATCGGCAGGATGAGCATCGGCCAGCCGTGTTGATACAGGCGCCGTTGCAATTCGAAGACGGTTGAATTGTGCAGCCAGCGGGTCAGCATGCTTTCATCCTTGAACACCAGCTGCCCGGCAAAGAATTGCGCCTGCGGAAAGCGTTGCGCCACGGTCTCGCACAGCTTCGCCGCCTCGTCCACCACGTCCGTGCCCACGGCGAAATGCGCCTCGGCATAAAAGCCCTGCTGGCGCATGAACGTGACATAGCGGTCCACTTCGCGCCGTGAATGGTCGCGCAGGTTTTTCATTTCCGCCGCGCCCTTGAAACTGCCCGCGTCCACCACGCCGACCTGGAGGAAGACGAAATTCTGGTAGACTTTGGGAAACATCCGGACCACGGCCAGCAGGGTGTGCAGGCCCAGGCCGTTGAAGCCGTTGACCAGGAACACGGCCGTGCGGCCCTTGGGGTTGCAGGCGGGCGCGGGAATGTCTGTATCTTTGATGCTGGCCGGGTCGATCCCGGCGGCGGCAACCAGCTCGTTGAGCCGATGCAGTTGGGTTTGCGTCTGCTTGTAATGGTGTTTGATCCGGAACGCGGCGGCAATCAGGATGCCGGTGACCAGCAACGTCGCCCAGCCGCCCTGGAAAAACTTCACCACGCAGAGCGAAATCAGGATGCCGCTGGTCAGGAGCAGGCCGAAACCGTTGATGAGAATTTTGCCCCTCCATTTGGGCTCCTTCGCCCGGTCCAGCCACCAATGACGCACCATGCCGAGTTGTGAAAGACTGAAGGTGATGAAGACGTTGATGCTGTAAAGCACGACCAGCACCTCCACCTGGGCGCCGGTGGCCAGCACGATGACCAACGCGGCGGCGCCCATCATCAGGATGCCGTTTTCGGTCACCAGACGGTCGCTGAGCGAGGCAAAACGCGTGGGCATCCAACGGTCCACCGCCATGTTGGCCAGGATGCGCGGGCCGCCGAAAAACCCCGTTTGCGCGGCGATAAACAGCAGCGCGGCCGAGGACACCAGGGCCGCGATGACAAAAACCTTGGCCGCCGTTGCCGGCCAGGTGGCTGTCATTTGCTCAAACAAAACGGCGTTCAGGGTTTTCCCCGGCGCCGGCGCGACATGATACAGCAGGTAGGCGAGCAGCAGTCCGCCGACGACCAACGACAGCGACGCGCCCATGTAAACCATCGTGCGTTTGCCGGTGGCCACGCGGGGTTCGCGCAGTGCGTTCAAGCCGTTGCTGACGGCCTCGATGCCGGTAAAGGTGCCTGCGCCGAGGCTGTAGGCCCGCAGGATCACCGCGATGACCCCCCACAGGCCGATTTGCGCTGTCGCCGTCTGCACGTCTGACGCCACCCCCTGCGCAATTTCCGGCAGTTCGCCCGCGTGGGAAGCGACGCCATAGATGATCGCCACCGTGTAGGTCAGCACGAACAGAAAAAACACCGGCACCCACAACAGGACCGATTCCTTGACCCCGCGCAGATTCAGCAGCGTGAGAAAAATGACAATGCACAATGAAAATTTCACCTTCCAGATCTGCCATTCCATTGGCAACAGGCTGAACAGCGCGTCGGTGCCGCTCGCCACGCTGATGGCAATGGTCAGCACATAATCGCCAATCAGGGCGCAGCCGGACACCACCCCGGCCGTTGGCGATAATAATTTGCTGGCGACAAGATAGCCGCCGCCGCCGCTGGGGAAGGCCTCAATGATTTGCGAATAGCTCGTGCAGATGACGACGATCGTCAGAATGGTGGCTGCCGCGACGAACAGGCTCAGATAGGTGTGACCTTTCAGCGCGACAAAAGCCGCCTCCGGGCCGTAGCAGGACGAGGACAACCCATCCGCGCCCAGACCGACCCAGGCGAACAAGGCAATCAGCGATGTCTGGTGAAACAGGCCCTTGTCGGAGAGATTCCGCGCCCGGCCGATCAATACATTTTTTGCCAGCGTTACCAGTTCGCGCAAATTCATAAAGGTTGCGGCCAATCCATCATCCGCCGGCTGAGTTTGGTCGGAAACCGGGCCACAAGGCGTTAATTCAAACAGAAACGATGAGGATTTACACCTTAAAATCGCGGAGCCGGGAATTGGAGCCACGCGGGCCGGTAAACCGTCAAATCCCGCGGCGGGCCGATTTTTGTTGCCAATTATGCCGGCCTGCGTGATATAAGCATCTGTGCTTTGAATTGTTATGAAAAGAAAACAGTTTAGCCGCCGCCAGTTTATTCAACATTCCCTGACCGTCACCGGAGCCCTGGCCTTGGGTTCAGGCGGCCTGATGCCCGCGCTTGGCGCCGCGGCCACCAAACGCACTGCGGTCGACCAGGTGACGCTCGGCAGCACCGGAATCAAGCTCAGCCGTCTGGGCATGGGCACCGGCAGCAACAACGGCCATATCCAAACCGAACTGGGGCGCGAAGGTTTCAACAGCCTGGTCAAATACGCTTATGACCAGGGCATCACCTACTTTGATTGCGCCCAGACCTACGCCACGTTCGAATGGATCGCCGGTGCCATCAAAGGTTTGCCGCGCGAAAAACTGTTCATTCAGTCCAAGGTCCCCGGCCAGCCGCAGGACGTGCTCGCCGCCATCGATCATCATCGCAAGGTTTTTGACACGGATTATGTGGACAGCATGTTGATTCATTGCATGGTCAAGGACGATTGGACCGAACAATGGAAGCAGGTCATGGACGGTTTCAATCAGGCCAAGGAGAAAGGCTGGATTCGTGCCAAGGGGGTGTCCTGCCACAGCCTGCCCGCCTTGCGCCAGGCCACGGAAACGCCGTGGACCGAAGTGCATCTGGTCCGCGTCAACCCCCAGGGCCGTTATATGGACGGTCCGGCACAAAACGTTTGGAGCGAGTCCACGCAGGAAGTCTCCCCGGTGCTGACGGAGATCAAAGCAATGCATGCCAGGGGGCGCGGCATCATCGGCATGAAGATAATCGGCAACGGCACGTTCATCGACGCCGAGGATCGGGAAAAATCCATTCGCTTCGCCATGTCCCGTCCGGAGCTCGACGCCGTGGTGATCGGTTTCAAGAGCCGCGCCGAGGTGGACGAAGCGATTCAGCGCATGAATCGGGCGCTGGCCGAGGCCGCGTAAAAGGCTTTCAGCCTCCATGGCTGGCGGCGTTAGCTTTCACTTCGTTTCCATCGGGGTTGACAGTCAGACGACAGGCAAATGGGACAGCAGATGGAGTTGGGCCGGATTTTCATTGAATACACCAGCCCCCAGTCAAACCGGCGCCGTTGACGGCACTGAGATGCGCTTCGTTTCAGGTTCAGCCGCTTTCTGGACTTCGTTAAAATTGCAAAACAGCAAATTGGGGCTAGAATAGACGGTCATGTCGTTACAAAACCGGGCCTTGAATGTGGTCGTGCTAAACGTGTTGAAATTCATTTTGGCGGTCGCGCTGATGTTGCCAGCGGTTTCCAAGGCCCAGACTAACATGACGATCTATGCCGATTCATTGGTCAACGGCTGGTCGGATGGAAGTTATGGCATCACGACGAATTATGCCAACACTTCACCGGTCCATTCCGGCAGCGACTCAATCAGTGCCACCATTACCGGCGCCTGGGGTGGCCTGGGATTGAATCACTCCAGCATGACCGACACTGGTTATGCCAGCATCAGCTTCTGGCTCAACGGCGGAGCCATCGGCGGACAACAGCTCCAGATGTATGGCAATCTGAGCTACGCAGTGCAAAGCGCCCGTTATCGTTTGCCAACGCCCCTGGCCAATACCTGGCAGCAATATACCGTTCCGTTGGTGGCCCTGGGCGTGGCCGATGCGACCAACTTCACCGGTTTCGCCATTCAGGACTCGTCCGGCTCGACGGAACCCACCTTTTATCTGGATGACATCCAGCTCAACGCCGTCGTTCCGCCGCCGGCGATCGTTCATTTTAACATCGATGCCGCCCAGCCTGTCCGCACCGCCGACGCACGTTGGTTTGGGCTGAACGCGGCTCAATGGGACAGTTCCTTCGACACACCGACCACGGTTTCCGCGCTCAACACCCTGGGCACGCGCATCATTCGTCTTCCGGGCGGGTCCAATTCCGACGATTACCATTGGCTTTACAACCGCGAAGGTTTTAACACCTGGACATGGGTGACGAGCCTGGCCAATTTCATCCACGTCATCACCAATGCCAGCGTCAATGCCCAGACCATCATCACGGCCAATTACGGCGACGGCACGCCGCAGGAAGCGGCCGCCTGGGTGGCGTATGGCAATGCCGCGACGACCAGTACGGTGTCCTTGGGCGTGGACACATTCGGCACCAACTGGCAGACGGCGGGATACTGGGCCCGGTTGCGGGCTGCCGCACCGTTGGGGACTGACGATGGCAAAAATTTTCTCCGGCTCTCTCGATCAACCCCGCTGGGTTTCAAGTATTGGGAAGTTGGCAACGAGTGTTACGGCGGCTGGGAAATCGACAGCAACGCGGTGGCTCACGATCCTTATACCTACGCCCTGCGGGCCACAAACTATATTGCCCTGATGAAGGCGGTTGACCCGACCATCAAAGTCGGCGTGGTGTCCACGCCCGGCGAGGACAGTTACGCCAACAATACCAGCCATCCGGCCTATAATTCGCGCGAAGGGGTATATCACAACGGCTGGACGCCGGTGATGCTGACCACGCTGGCTTCCGCCGGCGTAACTCCGGATTTTCTGGTGGACCACTTTTATTCCGAATGGGGTTCGGACAATGACCAGGCCCTGTTGCAAGCTTCGGCCAACTGGGCGTCCGACGCCGCAAACCTGCGTCAGCAAATCACGGATTATGTCGGCAGCAATGGCACCAACATCGAACTGCTGGTCACGGAGAACAATTCCGATTCCGGCCCCAATGGCAAACAATCGACCAGTCTCGTCAACGGACTTTATCTGGCCGACAGCCTCGCGCAACTGATGAAGACGGAGTTCAATTCATTCGTCTGGTGGGATTTGCGGAATGGTTCGGACACCAACGGCGACTTTTCGGCGTCGCTTTACGGTTGGCGCACCAACGGTGATTTGGGAATCATCGGCAATCTGAACACGTATTATCCAACGTTCTACACTTTCAAGCTCATGCAGAATTTCGTTCAAGCCGGCGACACGGTGCTGACCGCGACGAGTGATTACCTGCTGCTTTCGGTTTATGCAGTCAGGAGGCAGGATGGCAGCCTCACGGTGCTGGCCATCAACAAGGATCCGTCCAACACCTCCACGGGACAGGTGTCAGTGGCCGGCTTCACCCCCGCTTCGGGAGCCACGGCTTATTCCTACGGGATTCCGCAGGACAACGCCGCGAAAACCGGCATTGGCTCCCCGGACGTGGCGCAAACCAGTTTTTCCGGCGCCGGAACCAACTTCAATTATGTCTTCGGGCCCTACTCGGCCACCGTGTTGTCGCTCTCGCCGACACCGGCGAAATTAGCGGCACTGCCACTGCCGCCGGTTGCCAGCCAGTTTGTCTTTCAACTTGAGGGTCAAGCCGGCGTTCCTTATATCATTCAGAACTCGACCAACCTCGTGACGTGGACTTCCATCAGCACCAACAAGTTCATCGCCGGCACCATGAACTTTACCAACTCACTGGCGTCCTCTTTCCCGAGGCAATTTTGGCGGGCGATCTGGCAGCCTTAGCCTTCCCTGCCGCACCAAAGCACCAGGCAAATGCAGAAGCTTGCCGCGTGTGGAATCAGGTTTTTTCCATCAGCCGGTAACCCACGCCCGGCTCGGTGATGAAATGTTCGGGCTGCGCCGGGTTGGCCTCCAGCTTCTCGCGGACGTGTCCGAGATAGACGCGCAGATAATGCGTTTGTTCCTCGGAGTTGGGCCCCCAGACTTCGCGGAGAATCTGCCGGTGCGTCAGGACTTTTCCGGCGTGCTGGACAAACAATCGCACGAGCGCGTATTCGGTGGCGGTCAATTTCACCTCCCGGCCTTTCACGGTCACCACCCGCGCGGTCAGGTCCACCTGCAAATCCCCTGAGCGGTAGACCGCCGTGTCGGGCGTCGGCTGGACGTGCCGTTGGGCCACGCGCAGCCGGGCCAGCAGTTCGCCGGTACTGAACGGCTTCGTCACATAGTCATCCGCGCCGTTGTCCAGCGCGGCAATTTTATCGTCGTCGCGGTCGCGCACGGACAACACCAGCACGGGCGCGTGGCTCCATTCGCGCAGCCGTTTCAAGACAGTCACACCGTCGAGATCGGGCAGGCCGAGGTCGAGCACGACGACATCCGGCCGGCGTTGCGCGGCTTCGAGCAGGCCGTCCTGCCCGGTCGCGGCCTCAAAAACCTTGTAGCCGTTCGCCTCGAGCGTGAGCCGGAGCAGGCGGCGGATTTGCACCTCGTCGTCAATGACCAGCGCGACCGTTGGCTTCTCTTCGTTCATGATTTGGGTTCCTCCGGCGGCGGCGGCGCCTGGCCCAGCGGCAAACGTATGGTGAATTCCGCTCCGCCGCCCGCGCGATTCGCCGCGCTCACGTGGCCGCCGTGGGCTTCCACAAAACCTTTGACGATGGACAGCCCCAGGCCGCTGCCGCCCGCGGGCGCGCCGGGCGCGCGATAAAATTTGTCGAACAACTGGGGCAACACGTCTGCCGGGATGCCCGGTCCGTTGTCCGCCACGGAAAGCAGCAATTCGCCGTTTTCGGCGGTGGCTTTGATCTGGATGCGCGTTCCCGCCGGTGTGTGCAGCGCGGCGTTGAGCAGCAGGTTCGCCAGCGCCTGTTCCATCAGCACGAAATCCATTTTCACCAGCGGCAATTCGCGCGGCAGGTTCGTCGTCACCGGATGGCCGGCCAGTTCCTTTTCCAACTGTCGCAACGCCACGCCCACCAGGTCGCCCGCGTCGCACCATTCGAGCCTCGGTGTCATGCGGCCGGATTCGAGCCGTGTCATGTCGAGCAGGTTGCCGACGAGGCGGTTCAGCCGCCGGCTGGCTTCACGGATTTCGCCCGTGAGCGCGCGGCGCACCGCGGGATTATCCTCCAGGTTCTCCAGCCCGCTCGCAGCGCTGGTGATGGCGGCGATGGGAGTGCGCAACTCGTGGGAGATGGAATCGAGCAGCGCCTTGCTCAACCGCTCCGATTCCTCCAGAAGCTTCGCGGTGTGGTCGGCGTCGCTCAACCGCTGGCGGTCAAGCACCAGCGCGATCTGATGGATGAAGTTCTCCAGCAGGTTGCGCTGTTGCAACGGGAGCGCCCGGCCGTTTTTCAACCGCAACCCGATGACGCCGACGCAGCCGGTCGGCGTCACGAGCGGCATGTACAAACCCTCCGCGGAGGGCAGCGTATCTGTCGCGCAACCGGCCGGCTTGGCGTTGCGAAACGCCCACGCCGAGACGCCCGCCTCCTTCTCCGAAACCTCGAGCGTGCCGAATGGATAAGGCACGAGTTCAGCCCTGCGGTTCGTATCGGGAAGCAGCACGGCGACATCCGCCTTGAACACCTCGCCGAGCTGCCGGATCACCACGCCGAGCAGTTCCGTGAAATCCTTGCCGCCGGCCAGCTCGCGCGTCAGCAGGTAAAGCGCGGTGGCGCGCTCCTCGCGTTCCCGCTCAGCCGATTCTTGCGCCCGCAGCCGCCCCGTCAGGTGGCCCATTGCCAGCGCCACCACGAAAAACATGATGAACATCAGCGCGTCCTGGAAACTCGTGATGTAAAAGGTGTAAAGCGGCGGCAGGAAAAAATAATTCCACATCAACGCGCCCGCCGTGGCCGCGAGATAAATCGGGCCGCGGCCGACAAACAGCGCCAGGGCGACCACCGCCATCAGATAAACCAGCGACAACGCGTAGGGCCCGGTCCAGTTGCGCAGGGCAAAATTCAAGACTGTCACACCGGCCACGACGGCAAGCGCGCCGAGATATTGCCGGGGAGCGGAACCGGGCCGCCACCGGAACGGCCGCGGCGCCGCGGCCGCCTCGCCCGTTTCGGCGCGGACACAACACACGTCAATGTTGTCACTATTGCGAATCAGCCGGCCCAAAACCGATCCGCCGCGAAAAAATTCCAGCAGCTGAAGGCCGGCCGGCTTGCCCGCAACGATCTGCGTCACGTTCTGCTGCCGCGCGACGCGGAGAATGCCATCGACCAGGTCCTGGTCACTGGTGGTGATGACCTCCGCGCCGAGTTCGCGGGCCAGCGCCAGGTTTTTTTGCAACCGGTTTTGTTCATCGTCGGAAAGACGGCGGCCGGTGTCCACGAAGACTGCGAGCCAGGGGGCTTGCAGGTTGTCCGCGAGCCGGCGTGTCCAGCGCGCCATGGATTCCGAGAGCGGGCTGGGGCTGAGGGCGACCAGCAGCCGTTGCCCAGACTTCCACGGGCCGGTGATGTGCCGGGCGGCAAGGTAATCGCGCACGTTCTGCCCGACGTGTTCGGCGGCGACGCGCAGCGCGAGTTCGCGCAGGGCAATCAGGTTGCCTTCGCGGAAAAAGTTCGCGGCGGCGGCTTGGGCGCGGTCGGGCAGGTAAACCTTGCCCTCGGCGAGCCGGTTGAGCAGTTCGCCCGGCGGCAGGTCCACGAGCTCGATTTCCGCCTCGTCGAGCACCGAGTCCGGCACGGTTTCCTGGATGGTTGCGCCGGTGAATTCGCGGACGATCTCCGCCCGGCTGCCGACGTGCTGGACATTGAGCGTGGTAAACACGTCAATGCCTGCGTCCAGCAGCTCCCGCACGTCCTGATAACGCTTCGGATGCCGCGAACCCGGCG
>Ga0181522_10002048_pt1 | contig 11745 bp, 8 predicted proteins | sample PEATcosm2014_Bin_27_FD_121103 | JGI IMG/M metagenome (GOLD analysis project Ga0181522, IMG submission 121103) | Peatland microbial communities from MTU Mesocosm Facility, Houghton, MI, USA - PEATcosm2014_Bin05_10_metaG | ecosystem: Environmental > Terrestrial > Soil > Wetlands > Peat | place...
GCTTCTGCTATGCTGCCGGGCATGGCGGCAAAACCGCGGATTGCGATTGTGGGGCCGGGGAATCTTGGGAGCGCGCTGGCGGTATCGCTCCATAACGCCGGGTTCGAGATCGAGGCGGTGATCGCGCGGGATACGCCCATTTCACTGAGGAAAGCCCGGAGGGTGGCGAAAAGAGTTGGCGCTCGGGCGTTGGCTGGTCTGGCCAGGGTTGATGCGGATCTGTTCTGGTTCTGCGTGCCGGATTCGGAGATTGCGCGGACGGCTGATGGATTTGCGTCGAAGATTTCGTGGAAGGGAAAGATTGCGCTGCATTCGAGCGGAGCACTAGCGGGCGACGAACTCGATTCGCTTCGGAAAGTGGGAGCGTCGGTTGCGTCGGTGCATCCGTTGATGACATTTGTGCACGGGTCGCGGCCTCGGCTGGCCCGAGTGCCGTTTGCCATTGAAGGCGACGCGGCGGCGATGCGGGTCGCGCGGCGCATCGTCCGCGGTTTGGGTGGGAAGCCGTATTCGATTCGCAAACAAGATAAAGCCGCCTATCACGCGTGGGGGACTTTTGCGTCGCCGATGCTGACTGCCTTGCTGGCTACGACCGAGAAAGTCGCAGGACTCGCAGACGTAAATCGACGCGACGCGGTGCGCCGCATGATGCCGATCCTGCAGCAGACGCTGGCGAACTACGCTGAATACGGCGGGCCAAACGCCTTTAGTGGGCCCATCATTCGCGGTGATGTGGATACTGTGCAACGACATTTGCAAGTGCTGCGCGGTGAGCCCGCGGCACGGGACGTATATGCCGCGCTCGCGCGATCCGCTCTTCAATACTTGCCCGCCAAGAACAAAGCCGCGCTTAGGCGGATACTGGATTCGGCGAAGGATTGAGGCGGCGCGTCCAGGCGAGTAGCGCGAGGATTGCGAAGGGAAGCGGCGCGGCGGAGCGGATCGGCAAGGAGAAGACGGCGGTCGAATCAAAGATTGCGGGCGCCAGCAAAGGGCGCAACGCGATCAGAGCGAAGGCAGCGATCCAGTTCCAAAAGAGCAGAAGCGCGGCGACCGACAGAAGGATTCGCGGAACTGGGCCGGCCGCCAGGAACTCGCGATAGCGTCGAGCTAGCAGGAAAATTCCTGGAATCAGAATCAGATGGTCATACACGGCCTGACCCGGCAGGATCGTGATCGCCGTGATTGAGAACAACAAGCTCAGTGTGAGCCAGAATAGGAACGAAGTCGATTCAGCCGCGCGATTCTTCCATGCCAGCCAAGCGGCGATCAGAATTGAGGCTGCTGTCAGGAGCAGAGTTGCCGGGCCGGACAGTGTTGGTCCTAACGGCGACGTCAGAACCTCCGTCACCAATGGAGGACGCGTGTAGTGGCGGTAGGCAAGGATTGTGTGGATCCAGGATTGGATCCAGTGCGGCATGACCAAGAGTGATGTTGTCAGAAGAAGTGCAAGAGTTAGAAAGAATCCGACGACAAAGCTGCGACGCGCTTGCCAGCGATGGAGGCTCCAAAGAAGCAGGTAAAGAATCGCCAGGGCCACGACCTGAGGCTTGATGGTAGAGAGTGCCATCAGAATGCCGGCGAAAAAGAAACGCTGGCGTTGAATCAGGAAAAGCGACGCTGCCAGGAAAAATGCCACGAGCAATCCGAGTTGCTCGGCAAAGAGACCTTCGAGTGTCGGGTAGCAGGTGAGGGTCAAAAGAAGAATCACCGCGAACCATTTCCAATCAAACGCCCAGTCAAGGGCCTTGATCCAAAGGACGACGCTGGAAATGGTCAGAAAAATCAGCAGCAACAGAATCGCTACTCGTACGGCGGGGAAAGGAACCTCCGCCGCGGGCCAGAACAACAGATCGGCGTATACGGGATAAGGAAAGACCCTCCGGTCGACTGGATCAGTTGGACGCTTGGGATCTAAGGGACGGCCATAGAGACCAGTCTGAATCTCTAGCGTCATCTGCTGGCTGTAAGGATCGCGTTTCTGGCTCAGCAACTCACGAGCGGAGAGCCAGACCTGATAAAAATCATTGCCAAACGAATAGCCGTTGCCGAGACCGGCAGCAGTACGCACCGCAACCACACGGGGCATGAAGAGTCCCTGGTGGTAATAAAGCATAGCGGCCGCACCGATGAGAGCGAGGCACAGGGCGAGAGTGGAAGAGACGGCGCGAGTTCCCGGCTCAGTTGCGGACATTTTGCGGATGATGGTGCGAATTAGACCACGACGTGCAGACCGGCGCAAGAATCAGGGGCGAAGATTGTTCCCGACGGCTAGCTCGACGTGAACAAATGTCCGAGCTTCTCTTTTTTTGTCTTCAGATATTCTTCGGCGTGAGGACTGGGCGTGACTTCGCATGGTACTCGCTCGACGACGTGAACGCCGGCGCGCTCGAGCGCTTCAACCTTGTCGGGATTATTCGAAAGCAGCCGCACGCGGGTAATGCCTAGAGCCTTGAGAATCTCCGCCGGCAACGTGAAGTCGCGGTGATCGGCTTTGAAGCCGAGTCGCTCGTTGGCTTCCACGGTGTCGAGGCCAGAGTCCTGCAATTCGTAAGCCTGGAGTTTGGCCATAAGGCCGATGCCGCGACCTTCCTGCTGCTCGTAGATGAGAACGCCCGCACCCTCTTCGGCGATTAATGAGAGCGAAAGTTCTAGTTGTTGGCGGCAATCGCAGCGCAGAGAATGGAAAACATCGCCGGTCAGGCACTGGGAATGGACGCGCACGAGGGGCGCTGCCGACTTCACGTCGCCCATGACAAGGGCGACGGCTTCCTCCACGCGGGGGCTGCCCCCGGAATCGGTCTCGCCACGAAAGCCGTAAATACGGAATTGGCCCCACCGAGTAGGGAAATCCGCCGATGCCATTTGCTTGATCTCGTTTTCACTCACCCATTCATTATAGCGGCTGATTCCGGCGTGACAGCGTGTCCTTGGTCACATCGAGCGAGATCTAGCCTCGCGCGCGGAAAGGAAAGATGGCATCCTGCTTTGAAGGAATGGGAGCGCCATTGCGCGTGGCTGGATGGAAATGCCAGTTTTCGAGGGCCGCGAGGCACTTGCTATCAATATCAGGACCAAGACTCTGCAGGACAGTCTTACGAATGATTTCTCCGCGCTCGTCGATGGTGATCTCAATGACCTCGTTGCCCGGAGAATCAGGCAATTGCCATGGATAGACGTACGGATCGGACGTCGTGATCGGAAGGGCAGGACGAACTTCGTCGCCATAGAGCGTGCCATGGTTCAACGTGCCGTAGGGAAGGCCAGCTTGTGCGCCGTGACCCAAAGCTGAGAGCGTCTGGGTTTTCGAATTATCCTCTGTCTCCGCTGGAACCTGCGGTGTGGAAGGAGCCTGAAGCTTGGATGAATGTATTGGATTTTTCCACTTTAGCTTTTGGGCTAATCGCTGATGCCGGTATCGCTCGGTCGCGAGATCGGGGGAACTGTGCGCGCTATCGTCGAGGTTCTTGCTAGACCAGTACAGTCGAGTGACGGACTTGCCATTCTGCCCAAAAGCCACGGAGACAGGATTCAGCAGCTGAGGCTCCGGAGAATGCAGGAGCCAAGCGAGCAAAATTCCATGCAGAACGAGCGAAGTCATCAGCAGCCAGCGCTGACGGCCGTCCGTTGCCGAGCTTGATTGGACAAACATGGGAGAGCTTAACGTCCCCAGAGGGATCTTTAGGTATTAGGTTAGACGGATGGCCGGGGAGTTCGTCAAGGTACTTTCTGTGCGCCTCATAACCGATGTTTTCGGGTAGAATGCACGAGTCGATGAGGTCGGTTTGGTGATGCTTTAAGATCGCTGATAAAATAGTTAGTACACTTTCCGACCCAAGTTTTGCACACGGGGCTATAGCTCAGCTGGGAGAGCGCATCGTTCGCAACGATGAGGTCGTCGGTTCGATCCCGACTAGCTCCACCATATTTTTCAATCACTTGGAAATGTAACGTCGTCTCAGTTTCCAAGATCTGACCGAGCACCTGCCTTTTATATCTCCTGGAAATGGCCTGTTGGGGGTTGGTAATCGACCTTCTGAGGGCCAAAGGTGTGGTTGTCTATCAACACGAGTTGTTGTAGATTGTTGCGACCCGGGAGGGGTAAAAATGAGTCGGAAGTCGGTTTTTCTCGCAGGGGTGATGGCGCCTGCGACTTTTTGCTTCACCATCCTCCTATCCGTGACAGCCATGTCGCAAGCGGTGCCACGGCCCTTTCTGACGAACCACGTACCCGATGACGTAGCTAGCGGCGTGGCCCCTCTGGTCGGACATCTCGACGCCAAGGAGCGGGTGAGTTTGGCCATCTCTCTTCCGTTGAAGAACCAGGATCAGTTGGAACTATTTCTAGAGGACTTATACGATCCGCAAAGCCCGAACTATCACCATTACTTGAGCGCCTCGGAGTTTGCTGAAAGATTTGCTGCTTCTGAGGAGGATTATGGCAAGGTGTTGCGCTTCGCCGAAGCCAATAAACTGAAGGTGGTTGGCCGAGGCGCAAACCGAATGGTTGTGGATGTGGAAGGCGCAGCGGCAGATGTCGAGACCGCATTCCATACGACGCTTGGCGTATTCCAGCACCCGACGGAGGCCCGGACCTTCTATGCTCCCGAGCGCGAGCCCGTGGTTGAGTTGGATGTTCCGTTACTGCATATCTCCGGCATGGACAACTATTCTCTGCCACAAGCGAAAAATGTGATTTCAGATGCCGCGGTGACTCCGAACGCCTCGGGATCGGGTCCGAGCGGATCGTTCCTGGGTAGTGACCTTCGAACGGCCTATTACGGGTCCGGTTCGCTAAACGGCGCGGGGCAGACCGTCGCTCTCTACGAGTACAAGGGATACAACCAAAGCGACATCAATGCTTATTTCAATAATGCCGGCCAGCCGGAGAACGTACCGATCAAAGTGATTTCGGTAAACGGCGCTTCGACAACTTGTGGCTCCGGCTGCACCGACATCGAGCAAGCGCTGGACATCGAACAAGCGATTTCGATGGCTCCGGGACTGAGTCAACTTCGCGTTTACGTGGGGAAGAACGATATCTCAATCTTCAACCAGATGGCTGCCGACAACGTCGCGAAAACGATCAGCTGTTCGTGGGGATGGGGCAAGGACCAAAGCAGCTTGGATCCTATCCTTGAAGAGATGGCAGCGCAAGGACAGACAGTGTTCGTGGCGACCGGGGATCAGGGCGCCAGCACTGCAGCCAACGTGATTTGGCCGTCTGACGATGTCTGGGTCACCGCGGTGGGAGGCACCGTTCTCACGACCAAGAGTGCCGGCGGAGCATGGCAGTCCGAGACGGGATGGGTAAACAGCGCCGGCATGCCTTCAAAAAACAACATCTCGATCCCAAGCTGGCAGCAGTGGGCTGGTGTTGTCACCGGCTCCAATGGTGCTTCATCGAGCCTGCGTAATATTCCTGATGTTTCGTCGGAGTCGAATGCTTCTCAGTATGTGTGCGCCAATGGAAGCTGCCGGACGCAAGGCGGCGGGACCAGCTACGCTGCTCCTCTCTGGGCTAGTCTGATGGCGATGGTGAATGAGCAGGCGCTCAACAATGGCGGATCGCTGATGGGATTCTTCAATTCCACGCTTTACGGGATCGGTACAGGATCCGGCTTCGGCAGCGATTTCCACGATATAACCAGCGGCAACAACGGGAAGTATTACGCCGTGTCAGGCTATGATTTAGTCACCGGTTGGGGAAGCCCGAACGCCGTGAACTTGATCAACGCGCTGACCCCGACGCATAAATAATTCACCGCCCAGGCAATCCACAATTCAGCCGTTTGACGCGGATATTCGCGGCAAAAGTGATCAGTGCCCGGTGAAGAACTCCGTCATATCGGGCGCGCTCGCGGCCATCCCGGGGAACGTATTGACGCCGGAAGCGGACAGACTGAGGCGCAAGCTGCTTTGGTGCTGGTAGAGTGCCGTCGACTGGTATCCCTCCTTCGCAGCCGAGCTGATCACGAGCGTTGCGACCTGACCACCTCCGTTTTGGATATCGGACTGATCTCCTTCATCGAACGTGATAGTCAATAAGCCGCTGCTCTGAAATGCTGAATCGCTCAGCAAAGGAGCAATGTTGATTTGGAGCCAGGTATCAGCTTCCGACAGCGTCCCGTTGTGGGCGTCGTCCATGACATCTGGAACGATGAAGGAATACTGCGGTGGCGCATTGCTGGCGAGATCAGTGGCGAATTGCGTAAAAGGGACGATGTTGGCCGATTGAGAGCTGTCGCTCTGCACGTCGGAAAGATAGGTGAACGGATTGTGGTGCCTGAGGTAGTCGCCGGTATCGCCTCCGAGGTACCCCGGAGAGGGCAGCGATTCTGCATAGCACTTCCAAGATTTCCCGGCCTTCACGAGTTCGCGAACGACGTTGTCGTCGGTGATCGTGCCGGAGAAATTGTCATCGAACGTTTCCATCTGACCGGTCGTGAGCATCAGGTAGTTTGGAATGGATGGATGAGCATTGGCGAAATATTGGGTGGCTAGGCCGTATTTCGAGGCGAGTTCATTGAAGTAAGGCATCGAGGAATTGCCGATCACAGCCGAGTAGCTGTGATTTTCCTCGACGACTACGACAACATGACTGAATGTAGGCTGAGTTGGGGTGCTGGTCGAGGATGTCTGCGGATTTGAGGAACTTGACCCGCCGCATGCCAGGCCTATTGCAACAAAGGCACAGACGAGAAGAGTTGCAGCGCTGGCCTTCGCGGCCCTGCCATCCACCACCCAAGACAAAGGATACTTCACAGTGGCTTTGGATGTCGGGATTTGCGCAGATGTTTGCGGAGAAGTCGTTACTTCGCGGGCTGCTTCTTGTTTGAGCCTTGGGTCAGATCGAGGCCGAATTCGGGTTTCTCGTATGTTCCGAGGATGTGAACGAGCACGATTTCACCCTTCTTCTTTTTCTTGAAAATCGGGTCCATCACTTTGAGAAGCAGGGATTTGACCCCCGTAGAAGTATTCGAAATCTTGGTATCGACGCGCATGCGACCGTGGAGATCAATTTTATGGTTCATCACGTCGTACGTTCCATGCATGCGAGCGTGAGCGCCGGGGACGCCGAACGACAAGTCAGAAAATTGGGCGACACCGCCTACTAGCGCGACGCTTCCAGATAAATCGGAAACCACGGTTTCGGGGTCCTCTTTGTTCTCCCCGCGAGCACCGGCGCTCAATTCGTCGACGCTTTGCTGGGTGTCGCGATTTTCGAATTTGCCAGCGGCAATCCCAAAGTTGCCATCGAGCCTTGTTTTCTTGAGGAATGGATCGTCGCCTGGCGAAATCTGCGCACGAGTGCGGAGGGAGACCGGCCCGGACATAGGCGAGCGGCCCCGGCTCACAAATAATCCCAACAGATCTTCGATGCGTGCGCGTTGCGCTGATAGCTGAAACTGGGCGAACTTTCCTTTTTGTCCCGTGGTTCCGGCGACGCTTCCTTCGGCGAGGATGGTGGTTCGGCCGAACTTCGCTTCGACTCGTTTCAGGAACGTATCGCCGTGCATCGCATCGACGTAACCATCATATTGGCTCACGAGCTTTACTTTGTGGCCGCCGGATGTCACTTCGAAATCAGGCGTCTCAGTAGTGCCGGAGACATCGATGTGCTGTAGCAGTCCCTGGAATTTTCCTGTCGATGACAGCAATCCGGCAATGCCACTGTACACGCCAAGATCCGCGTGCTCGAAGGAATATTCGCCGGAAATGGGAGTGTCCTGGGGATGGCCGGTCGTCCAAGCTCCGAAGTCCCCGTGAACCGATATCTCGCCCGGAGGCTCGGGATTGCGGAATTTTAGTTGATAGTGAATCGGACTTCCCCAGCGAACATCGGTGAGGAACGCGTCGTGCACATCGAACATAACCGGCTTGTCGTGAGGATCGTCGGGCTCGAATTCCACCATCGTCCCGTTGGCGATAACTTCATCCACGACGAAGGTCGAATGTTGCGTCTGAAAATGGAAGTTGCTGCCAAATGGAGGAATGAAGACCTGGGCTCCCTCGGCTTTGACTCGCAAAACATGCTGCCGGAGCAGGCCTAGATACGTTCCTTTGATGACCAGCTTTCCGATCTTAAGAAACGTGAAAGCGTTTGGTCCGTGCCGAAATTCCACGCCTTCTACGACGGCACCTGGAGAAGGGAAGTGAGTTCGATGATAGCCGCGGATGGTGACCTGGCTATCGCTGGCTTCTTGTAGTTGCTGGAGAATAGATCTTTCGGAAAAAGGCGACGCGCGGATATAGAGAGGAACGGCGATAAAGAGCACGATCAGCAGGATCGAGAGAGCCCAGACCTTTCCGCGATGCTTGAATCGAGGGGGAGAGTGCCGTAGCGGAGCGGCAGGTGCCTTCGCGACGGCGGCGCTGGTGGTCGAGGTCATAAAGCTTGGAGTGCCTTTCTCATGGAAGAGTTGGAAAGTCATTTTACTGATGACGGCCTTGCCAACATCCCCCATTACCTTCGGAGTAAGCGTCTGCTTGCATTCTCTCTAACTATTTCGGTAGCCTTCATGCTCCGTTCGCAGGAGGTATTCGTGCAGTTGCGTACGCGCTGGATGTTCTATGGCCTTCTCCTTTCCTCGTGGGTCGCTCCAGGCCTGGGTGGTCAGGCCATCCGCCTCCACGTCGATTTAACCGACGCTCCCCGCAACATCTACCACTCGCATCTGCAGATTCCAGTCCACGCGGGTCAGGTGTCGCTTGTATTTCCCAAATGGATTCCCGGCAATCATAGGCCAAGCGGCCCGCTTGCGGGCTTGACCGGCATTCGCATGGAGGCCGGGGGCCACCCTGTGGCCTGGGAGCGCGATCCGATTGAGATGTATGAGTTTCGTGTAACCGTTCCGCTTGGCGTGCAGATGCTGGATGTGTCTCTCGATGCAATCACCTCGCAAGACAGCGCAGGAGGAGGTGGTCCGGCGGCTTCGTCGAACATTCTGGACCTAAACTGGAACGCGGTTCTGCTCTATCCGAAGGGAGCTCGATCGGATGACGTCACGTTTGAACCGTCAATCACGCTGCCAACCGGTTGGAAATTTGGCACGGCATTGCCTGCGCCTCAAGTCAAAGGCGATGAGGTCGAGTTTGCGCCGGTCTCATTGACTACGCTGATTGATTCTCCCGTGATTGCTGGGGTGCACTTCCGCAGGATCGATCTGACTAAGGAAGGGGAAACGCCGCATCACGAAATGGATTTAGTTGCCGACGCCGAGACGGATCTCGATATGTCTCCGAAGGATCTCGCCGCTTATCAGAAGCTCGTGGCTGAGACCGGCGCATTGTTTGGAGCACGCCACTATCGCGACTATCACTTTCTACTAACGCTCAGCGGGCAAGTCGGCGGACACGGACTGGAGCACCATGAATCCAATGACAGCGTTGGCGGGGAGCGCATGTTGCTGGATCCAAAGCTCGACATGCTATATGGCGGACTCGTGCCGCATGAGTTTACGCACTCATGGAATGGGAAGTACCGGCGTCCAGCGGGCTTGGCCACACCGAATTATCAGGAGCCGATGATCGGCGATCTGCTATGGGTGTACGAAGGACTGACTGAGTATCTTGGCAATGTGCTGGCGGAGCGAAGCGGCCTCTGGACGGATGAGCAATACCGCGAGGCTCTCGCTGGCACGGCCGCCATGCTCGACCATCGCACGGGGCGCGAATGGCGTTCGATCGAAGATACGGCTCGCTCCGTGCAAAGCCTGCGTATGCTGATGGCGCCGGAGTGGACGAACTGGCGCCGTAGTCTCGACTACTATCCCGAGGGCGAACTGATCTGGCTCGAAGTCGATTCGATCATTCGTCAGCAAACTCACGGACAGCGCTCGATGAATGACTTCTGCCGGCGATTTTATGGCGGAGAGAGTGGTCCGCCGAAAGTCGTGACGTATACCTTTGAAGACGTCGTCCGCGCACTCAACGACATTGCTCCTTATGATTGGGCAACTCTTCTGCACGAGCGAGTCAACCAGACCAGCACGCATGCCCCACTGGGTGGGATCGACCGTGGGGGCTGGAAGCTGGTTTACAACGACAAGCCGAATCTCTTCACGCAGGCGTCCGAGAAGCTATCCAAGTCGGGAGATTTCACGTACTCTCTGGGATTTCGAGTGGGTTCAGATGGCAAGTTCCAAGATGTGACGGTCGGGTCGCCGACCTACCAAGCGGGCGTAGGACCAGGGATGAAGTTGGTTGCGGTCAATGGGCACAAATGGTCGCCAGAGGTTCTGCACGCGGCGGTGAAGGCGGCAAAGGGAACCGGCCAGCCAATTGATCTTCTGGTCGAAGATGCGCAGTTCTTCAAGACTTATTCTGTTTCCTATCACGACGGCGAGAAGAATCCCCACCTGGAGCGCGTGGCGGACCAACCAGATATTTTAGGAGATATTCTCAAGCCGCTGACTCACTAAGCCGGTTCTAGTACCAAAGTAAGGCAAAGGGGCAGCTATCGCTGCTACAATCGCTCTAGAGCCAATAAAGTAGTGTCCAGCGTGTTTTCCATGCACAGATTTCCGCGAATTTCCCCGAGCCAGTTTTTGGGAGCGGCTTTGTGTGCATGTCTATTCGCAGTTCCAGCTTTTGCCCAGAGTTCGGTTCGGTCGGTCAAGATTCTCGGAAGCAAAGATGTGGTCGAGATCGAAGTAGAAGCGACGGATCAAATTACTCCGCAAACGCAGGTACTGGCCGGGCCCGACCGCCTCGTAGTCGATTTTCCGAACTCGCGTCCGAGCGATCAGCTGCGCAATCAGTCCGTGGACCGCGGGGAAGTGAAAGATGTTCGTGTAGGACTGTTCCAGTCGAAGCCTCCAGTCACCCGCATCGTGGTCGACCTGAAAAGCGCGCGCTCGTATCAGATTTTTCCAACCGGCCGCACGGTGATGATCAAAGTGATGGGCGGCAGCGTCGTGGCGTCGAATGCGTCAGCTCCTGCGAGTGGCGGAACACAACCTCCGGCGACGCGTCCAGGGTTAGTGGCGGCAAACTACACGCCACAGCAGGTGCCGGTGAGCATTGAAGCGGCGCCTCAGCCGCCGCTGCAGGTTTCCTACGAGCACGGGATGCTGTCGATTCATTCCGACAGGGCCACGCTTTCGGAAGTTCTCTACGCCGTGCAAAAAAAGACGGGAGCGGACATCGGCATTCCAGCGGGAGCGGAGCAGGAAAGAGTGGCTGCCGACATTGAGCCGGCTCCAGCGCCGGAAGTGCTGGCGCGACTGCTCAATGGGTCCAAATTTAATTTCCTGATTGTGAGTTCGCCTACCGATTCCACAAAGCTCGAGAAGGTGATTCTTAGCACGCGCAGCGAAGGGAATTTTGTAGCGCCGCTGCAGCAGGTGCAGAACAACAACGCAGATACCGAAGACGACGAGCCAGCGGTTGTCCACAACGCGCAGCCCGACAATCCCCCACCACCCACGGATCAGCCCCAACAAACCAGGGCGCCGGAAGACCCGACTCCTCCGAACCAGTAGCCGCTTTCCCCGGAAATAAAAGTTAAAAATTAGTTGAGGGCGATTCGCTGTCTCTTATGGAGGTGTAATCAGGCGAACCGGAACCGGGGAATTACCGATTTCGGAAGGTGCTGGAGCGCCGGCGCTGCCGTCGCCACACCCGGCCACGTTCAGGACGGTTACGTTCATGTTCCCGTTCTGATCGACCGCATTGATGAAGACCTGGAGAAACCCGACGAATGTCACTGGAGTCTGGGCGTTCGACGTAATGGTAGTTCCA
>Ga0181522_10002049_pt1 | contig 11743 bp, 7 predicted proteins | sample PEATcosm2014_Bin_27_FD_121103 | JGI IMG/M metagenome (GOLD analysis project Ga0181522, IMG submission 121103) | Peatland microbial communities from MTU Mesocosm Facility, Houghton, MI, USA - PEATcosm2014_Bin05_10_metaG | ecosystem: Environmental > Terrestrial > Soil > Wetlands > Peat | place...
CAGCCGCTCGACCTCCGACACCGGCGTGCAATACGGCGCGCTCACCAACGTGGTCACGACCCCGCTGTTGAAAATTGACAAGCAGGACACCGGCGACAACGTCACGCTCAATGAAGGCATGGGCGGACGCCTGTCCCTGCCGCTGCCGGCGCTGGCCATGGTGAACAGCACGCTCTCGTTGGGTGTGGATTACAAGCGCTACCAGACGGTGAGCTACAACACGAATAATTTTTTCGTGACCACGGTTGTCACCAACAGTTCCGGCCAGCCGGTGGTCATCCAGGAGACCGTATCTACCGGGCAAAAACCACGCTACAACACCCTGGTTTATCTGCCGCTCAACGTCGGGTGGGGCGGTTCCATACCGGACGCCATCGGAACCACCTTTTTCAACGCGCAGGCCAATTTCAACTGGTCGGACTCTCTTTCCGACAACGCGGATTTTGGAAAAACGTCCTACTCGACCAACGCCCGGGCCGGTTACATCACGGTGCAGACGGGAGTGGACCGGGTGCAGAACTTTTACAAGGACTGGTCGGTGAAGCTGCACGCCGACGGCCAGTGGGCCAATGGAGCCCTGATCAGCAATGAACAATACGCCATGGGAGGATCCTCCGGCGTGCGGGGCTATCAGGATGGCCAGGCGTACGCCGACACCGGCTGGCGTTGCAGCATCGAACCGCAAACGCCGCTATTCAACATCGGCATGATCGGAAATGAGGGACATGCGGAGCCTTGCTGGGTTCGCGCCTCGGTTTTTTGGGATTACGGGCAGATTCATGATCTGGGAATCATTCCCGCCGGGTTCTCCTCTTCGGAAAATTTTTGCGGCACGGGGTTTGGCTTCACCGCGAACGTCGGAACCCACCTGGACGGGCGGTTATCCGTCGCCTGGCCCCTGATTGGCCACGAGGGGGAATCGGACGGGGTTCACGTCTATTTCGGCATCGGTGCCCAATTCTGAATCATCATGGCCAGCAACTTGTCACCAATTTGTAACCTGCATCCCTGTGCGATTGCCTTAAACTCCACAGACAGGATTCTTATGCGTAAATTGTATCGCCACCCCATCTGCCGCCGGATTGTCACCGGGGCATTACTGTTTCAGATGGCGGTGAACGTGCTGGCCAATCCCCAGGGCATGACGGTGCAGGGCGGTTCGGCCACGGCCACGGCCAACGGGTCGCAACTCACCGTCACCGCTTCGCAGAATGCCTTTCTGAACTGGCAGAGCTTCAACATTGCCGCCGGTGAAACCACCACCTTCCAGCAGCCTTCGGCTTCCTCGATTGTTTGGAACCGCATCAACGACCAGAACCCCTCACAGATTTTCGGCAGCCTCCGGGCCAACGGCGTCGTGGTGCTGCTCAATTCCTCGGGGTTCTATTTCGGCCCGAACTCGTTCGTGAGCGCCGCCGGGCTGGTGGTGTCCACGGCGAATTGCCTGCCGCCGCAAAACACCGGCGGATCCTGGGAATTCAACGGTCCGCCGCCTCTGGCCAGCATCGTCAACTATGGCCGGATTCAAATCGGCCAGGGCGGCGCGGCCTTTCTCATTGCCGATCAGGTTGAAAACCACGGGACCATCAGCGCGCCAGGCGGCAGCATCGGCCTGGCGGCGGGACAGACCGTGTTGTTGAGCGAACGTCCCGACGGCCGCGGCATGAGCATGGCGGTCACCCTGCCCAGCGGATCGGTGGACAACGAAGGCAGGCTCATCGCCGACGGGGGAACGATTGCCATGCGCGCGCAGGTGGTGAACCAGAACGGTTTCATCCAGGCGGATTCCGTGCAGAATCAAAATGGCGTCATCGAGCTCGTCGCCTCCGACCAGTTGAACCTCGGCGCGGATTCCCAGATCGTGGCGCACGGCGACGATTCCACTCCGGGCAGTTCGGGCGGCAGCGTGACCTTGAAATCCGGTAATTCCTTCAGTGACGCCGCTGGCAGCCAGATCATTACCACCGGCGGTGCCCGAGGCGGCAACGGGGGTGATGTCGAAATCAGCGCGCCGAATGTCCAGTCGCTGAATTCAAGCATCGACGCGCGCGCCCAGACGGGTTGGACGGCGGGAAAGTTATTCCTGGATCCGGATTATATCATTTTGGATGCCTCCGGCACCGGCAGCGCAGGCAATGGCACGGTTTTGGCGGGGAGCAACCCCGGAAGCACGCTGGATTTGAATGTGAACAGTGCGTTCGCCAACCTCGCAGTTTCCCAGATCATTCTCCAAGCCGCGTATGACATCACGGTTGCCGCCGGCACGGCATGGAATCTGAGTGGAACCATCGGCGCCAACGTCGGCGGCACAACCAGTGGCCAGCTTACTTTGGAAGCCGGGCGCAACATCATTTTTGGAGATGGGGCTTCCATCTCGGATGCAAACAACTGGTCGGTAACCCTCAATGCGGGGTATCATTTTGCCAACAACTCAGTCCAGCCCGGCGCCGGCAGCATTTATTTGAATGGTGGCGCCGGACTGTCCGGCGGCGGTTCAATCCAAACCGCAAGCGGCGCCATCAATCTGGCGGCGGGGCAGGACATCACGGTGGGTTCGGGGTACGTGATCACCACCGGCGGCGGCAGCATCAGCGCCCATGCGCTGGCGGGGAATATTGACACGGGTTCCGACGCGCAGGGTTACCATTTTAACAATAATGTGGGTTCCCTCAGCGCAGCTTACACTTTGCAAAACGGTTTGGGCGGGATCAGCACGGCGGCAGGCGGCGATGTGACACTGATTGCGGGTGGTGATGTGACCAGTGTATTGCCCGGCAAAGGGGTTTACTATTATGACGGCAATCAAGTATCACCCAACAACGGCACTGATTACACCACGGCGGGTTCCGGCGCTTATGGGTCCCAGCCCGGGAATGTGACCATCGTAGCCGGCGGCAATGTGACCGGCCATTATCTCGTGGCCAACGGGACGGGCAGCATTTTTGCCGGGGTACAAATGGATGCGAATGGCAATCCCATCAAGGATGCCTCCGGAAATTATGTGCTGGGCAGCACGGGCAGCGCAGGGACGGATCCATTAAACCCCAATTTTGCATTGAGCCTGATCACCGGCGGCTGGAACGTGACTGCGGCGCAAAACATCCTTTTGCAGGAAGTACGCAATCCCAATGGGGTTTTTGACGTCAGCGGCGGGTCGTCTTACAACCATTACTTTAATTACGCGCCGGGCGACTATGTTAATTTGGATGCGGGAAATTTGGTGCAACTGGGCACGTTGCCTTCGAGTCTCCCCCGACTGACCGGCACTCAGATTCCGTTCATCTATCCCTCGATTGTGAATATCGATGCCGGGGCGGGTGGCGTGCATTTGATCGGTGGCACCGCGCCATTCAACCAGTTGATTCTATTCCCTTCACCCCAGGGAAGTCTTACCCTCAACACCACCGGCGGCGGATCGCTTGTCGGCATCCTGCCGACGTCAAGTGGCGCTCCCCAGCTTTTCAACCTGATTGTTTCGGACGCCGGCCACAACCAGTACACCGCCACGGCCAATTTCGGCGTCAGCGATCATGCCGCCTCGCCGGTCCACCTGAACAGCCCCACCCCGATTGCGCTGAATATTTCCGGCGACATGGATCTTGTCGCACTCAATGTTCCCGAAGCGGCGCAAATCAATGTGGTCGGCAACATGAACAACTGCGGCTTCCAAGGCATGAACCTGTCGGCCAATGACGACGTGACCAGCATCAATGTCGGCCAGACCGCCAGGCAAAACATGGAGATCAGCGGCATTTTGAATCCGGCCACGGATGGCAGCTTGACGGTGGGTGGCAACATCAACAACCGGAGTGCTTTCACCTCCGTAACCCTGGATTTGAATCAGCTTGGCGTGCAAGCCCCGGACATGGTTGAGCTTTCCAGAGCCGTTGGCAATCCGGTCTCGGCGGCGACGCTGCTCACGAGTTTGTACTATAATCCCACCACCCAACTGCTGACCTATCAGAACATCAGCGGACAGACGGTGGCCAGCGTCCTGAACTTGCTTCAACATTTGACCGTTCAGGTTTATATCAATGGTGTTCCCCAATGGGCCGATCCCAATGATCCCGTCCCCAACATCCCGATAACCACCACGGTTTCTGTCCTGACCGCCGCGACGGCCCAGGCGCTTCTGGCCCAATATAGCGCCGATAATGTGTTGAGCGGTATTCCCGCCACGGCCGGCCTGCCGACCGGGGCCAACGGATTCACCATCGGCGGCGGCGGACAATTCAACATTTCCGCCGGGAATGTTGATCTTGGCACCACTCCCGGCATCCAGTCGCGGGGCGTGGGACTTTACAATGTTCGCGGTGTTTATCCACTGGCCGGCCTCTTCGGCAATGGCGGTGTGTTCGACCGGGGAGCTGACATTGCCGTCAACCTCACCGGGGATCTGACGATGTATTCCAGTTCGATCGCCTCCCTGAACGGTGGCAATATCCAGGTCAATGCCGGGGGCGATATCAATGTCGGCTCGGCGGATTTTACCGTCAACACCACGGGTGCCCGCGGCATCTACAGCTCGAGCCAGGCCGACGTGACGGTCCTTGCCGGCGGAAACATCAACCTCAACGGTTCGCGCATCGCCGCCTACAACGGCGGCAATGTTACCGTTGAATCCTTCAACGGCGACATCAACGCCGGAACCGGGGGCTCGGGTTTCGTGTCGTTAAACGCATATTACGAGAATCCATCCACGCACGCGGTTTCCCCGGCGTCCTTCACCATTCCCGGCAGCGGCATCCTGGCCACCACTTTTCCCATTGATGCCTCCTACCCGGCACCGCCCGTCCCGGTCGGGAACATCCTGGTTGAAACCCCCAATGGCAACATCAATGCCAGCGCTGGCGGCATCGTCCAATTGGTGTTGAATAACGTGAACAGCAGCAGTTCCACCGTCACGGTCCTGGCTGGCGAGGATGCGGATGGCAACATTCTTTCCCCCGGCCGGAACATTGATGCCAGTGGTTCCGGTATCATCGGCAGCACCGTTACGCTGAGGGCCAGCGGGAACATCATCGGGGCGATTTTCGCCCGGAATAATCTCGATATCAATGCCGTGCAAAATGTGAATGTAACGGCGTTGTCCGAAGGCACGGCCACGGTCAACGCGGGTGAAAGCCTGACCGGCACCATCATCGGCGTAGGCGGCATCGCTGCCAGCGGCGGTTCGGTCGATGCCACGCTCTTGTCAAACAACGCCATCACCGGTGACAACAGCGGACAATCTGGTTTGGCCCAGGGCACTGCCGCCAATTCGGCCAGCCAGAGCATGGCCAGCGAAGACGTCGCCAAAACCACCGAAGATACGACATCCGACAACCCGGACGACGAGAAGAAAAAGAAGGGCAAGGGAATTGCGCTGGCGCAGAGAACCGGTCGCGTGACCGTGATTTTACCGCAAAAGAACAGCGCCAAATCCCAGACCCCAGACCCCGGAACCTAGAACCCAGACCTCAAATTCATCAATGACCACCATGTTTATTCAACCGATTTTCGCCGCCAACGCGGCGGTGTATGCCATCCAGAACGCCACCATCGAAGGCAAGATCACCGTCATCGCGCTGATGATCCTGTCGCTGTTCAGTTGGACCATCATCATCACCAAGTTCCGCCAGTTGCTGATCGCGCGCAAGGCGACCAAAAAATTCTTTGCCGCCTACAACTCCACGCGCGACCCGCTGGACATCCAGCGCAAGGGCGAGGAATTTGACGGCGCGCCCGCCTACCAGCTTTACATTCGCGGCGCGGATGAACTGGCGTACCAGTTGAAAAACAACCCGGTCCAGGTCCAAGCCGTCGCCAAGTTCATGCCCTCGGAAGGCAGGGAACATACCAACACCGATTTTCTCGCCCGGTCCACCGAGACCAAAATCAGCATCTCCTCGTTTGAAGCGGTCAAGGTGATTCTGGAGGAGGCGGCCGGCGCCGAGGCGATGGGTTTGGAGAAGGGCATGATTGTTTTGTCCACGGCTGTGGCGGGCGGACCGTTCATTGGCCTGCTGGGCACAGTCTGGGGGGTGATGTCCACGTTCGCCGGCATTGCCGAAAGCAAGGCGGCCACCCTCACGGCGATGGCGCCCGGTGTGGCCGCGGCATTGGTGGCCACCGTCACCGGCCTGCTCGTGGCCATCCCGGCCATGTTCGCCTACAACTTCATGGTCACCACCATCCGCGCGATCACCCAGGAGCTGGATGGTTTTTCCAGCCGCTATGCCAACCAGATCGAACACGTCTATGTGGATCATCGTCCGCTGGCCGAGGAAATCCGGAGCGCGAACGAGGTGCTGGCCGGGCGCATTGTCGGCGCCTTGAAAAGCAACGAAACCTCCGCGCTGGCTGACCGATGAAGAAGTGTTCCAAATCGGCGCATCATTCGCTGACGGAGTTGAACATCACGCCGTTGCTGGACCTGGCGTTTGTGCTGCTGGTGATCTTCATCATCACGACCATCCCGCCGGTGAACGACCTGGACCTGAAGCTGCCCAGCGCCGCCAAGCGGCTGAAAGACCCGCCGCGCAAGGCCAATTACATCACCGTGCAGGCGGACGGGAAGATGTATCTGAACAAGCAGGAGGTTACGTCCGCCGATGACATGGTCCAAACGCTGGTGGGTTTGCGCATGGACGACCCGGACTTGAATGTGATCGTGCGCGGGGACAGCCAGACCAAATACAAACAAATCCGGGCGGTGCTGGATGTCTGCCAGCGGGCCAACGTGCCGAAGGTGGACCTGGCGACCGAACCTTACAGTGGGAAATAAGATGCTGCCGCAAAGCCAGGTGCGAAAGAAGCGCAACTCGTCGAAGGTGAACCTGATGATCTCGTTCGCCTTTCACGCGTTGATCGTGGTGGTGGCGTTGTATTTTGCAGCGCGGCAGGGATTGCTGGGCAAACAGATGAAGAAAATCAGCATCGAGATGGTCAAGGCGAAGCCGCCGGAAAAGCCCAAGGAACCGGAAAAGCCGAAGGTGGAAGTGCCGAAGGCGGAGGTGCCCAAGCCCGAACCGGCCAGGGTGGTGGAGGAGGCGAAGGCGGCCCCGCCCCCGGTCAGCGGCCCCCCGACGGTGGCGCCACCGGCAGCCGAACTGCCGGCGTTCGAGTTTGAGGGCGGGAAAACGGTGGAGACCAGCACAGACCCGGTGCATTTGTACAAGGGGTATCTGGAATACGCGCTGCGATCGAAGTGGCAGCGGCCGGAGAATATCGAGGACGACAAATATGTGGCGGAAGTGGAGGTGACGGTGGACAAGAAAGGGGCGATCAGCGACCCGGTGTGGGAGAAAGGCTCGGGGGACCCAAAGTGGGACGAGTCGGTGAAGGCGGTGTTCCAGGTGGTCAAAAGCATGGACCGGCCGCCGCCGACGAATTTTCCGTCGCGGGTGACGGTGCGGTTTGATGTGCAGGAGGAGACCGAACCGGTGTTGCAATGAAAAAGACATCCAAGAGCCATCACAGTTCGTTGAGCGAGTTGAACATCACGCCGCTATTGGACCTGGTGTTCGTGTTGCTGGTGATCTTCATCATCACGACGCCGCAGATGATGAACAATCTGGAGATGACGCTGCCCTCGGGCAAACCGCCGCCGCCGCAAAAGGAGAAGCCGAAGATCAACCATATTGTGGTGGATGCGAAGGGGCAGACGTATTTGAACGATGCGCCGGTCACGGTCGCGGTGCTGAAGGACAAATTGCAGCAGCTCAAGGCGGAGGACCCGGGCTTGAGCGTGGTGGTGAAGGGGGCGGACGAGGTGGATTACCAGAACATGATCAACGTGCTCGACGTCCTCCAGCAACTCGACATCACCAAGGTCGGCCTCGCCACCGAGGCGGCGGCAACTCCCTGAACAGTCGTATCCGGATGATTTTGTGGCCAGCGGGCTTTGGGCGTTAAATGGTATGTGCGCCGACGTTTGCAGCCGGCGCTGGCCACTCCGAAAGGCTTTTAGAATCTCCAGGTAAGATCCAACTGCAGAAGGTGATAATTTCTAATCGGATTGATGCCCGGAATATCCAAATTGTTGCCACCCGTGCCGAGGTTGTTCTGAATCTGGCTGGCGTAGCCGCAACGAATGGTGCCGATGATGTCGTCGGTGATGCTGTAGGCAAACGCTGAGTAAAAGCCCTGCAGGTTGGCCCGCCCCTCGAAGAAATCGGAGTCAATTAGGTTCACATCCAGGGCATACTGTTCGATATGTTGCCAGTAGAAGCGGGCTTCCCATGTGTTTTTCTTCGAGGTCGAACCATAGACCAAACCTTGGGTCGGTCCATAAACCGGTCCGGCGCTGCCTAGACCGATGCCAACCTGGTAGGCTTTTACCTGGCTGGTTTGCGGGCTGCTTACCCCGGGAAAAGCACCGGCGGAAGCGCCGGCATTCCACGCTGCTTTGGCGCGATCCGAGCCGTCAAGATTGTAGGCAAAATCACCAAAAATCCGCCCTTGCAAGTCTCCCAACGGGGTCTGCCGGATTTTAAAATCATACTCGGCGGGGATTTCCAGGACCAGGAGGTCATTGATGCCATTTTGATTGTAAGCATAACTGCCGCTGTAATTGGGATTATTGCCCAACGGTCCTCCCTGCCCGGTGTAGGGGATATTCAGTCCATTGGCGGAGCCGCCATTGGTGGCGCCTACTCCCGTGTAAGTGTAAAGCATCGGCGCAATCTTGGCCGACATGTCCTTGCCGATTCGCACATTGGCCCCTGCCTGCCACGTCAGCAGGAATGTGTCACTGGAAGGAAGGCCCGTGCCCGCAGTCGGATCCTCGTAGTCGAATTGTCCGAAATCCACGAACCAGTCCACGTTTTCATGGGTGTATTTGAACTTTTCAAACGCGCCTTCCGGGTTGATGTCAGAATCCCAAACCATGGGGGTGGTGTAAAGCGGCATGGGCATTCGGCCCACGGTAATCTCAAGCCAGTCGGCTGGGCGCCACCCGAGATAGGCCTGAGCAATATAGATGCCGCTCGCATTTTTGTCCGAGGGAGTGACCGACCCGGGGGTGGTGTTGTTCCCGAAAGTGTCCCACGGCGAACGCGGATTGTTGGCCGTCTGAAATTGGATCCCGTAATTAAAATCATCCACCAGGTCGCCCCGCAGGCCAATGCGAAGGGCATAGCGAAACCGTTCGCGCTGATAGGTGCCGCCGGAAACCCCGGTAACGTCAGCACCGGGATTGTCCACCCCGCGATATTCGTAACGAAGCCGTAAGTCGCCATAAAGCTGCATGCTCTTGATGGAGTCAGACATCTTAAACCTTGAAATAGGCGTGCCGCTCATCATGCTGGCGTTGGTCTGCCGCGCTGCCGTCTCGGCTTCGATCTTCTGCGCCTCCGCCTCGGTCAAAATGCCCTTCTCAATGAGCGTGTCCACCAGCGGATTGTCCGACGACACAGGAGGCGGCGGTGTCGCGGATGTCGTAGGCGTAGGTGTCTGGGCATGAAGATTGAGAATGACCAACATTCCTGCCGCCATGCTCGCTGCTTTTCTGAATTTCATGTTTTTCATTGGTGGATTCCAAAACGAGACGGCGGCACACTGGGACACCGGTGTTACAAATGCAATTCGAACGTGTTACGTTCCTGTGACAATCAAGGCGGCAGGCAGGAAGCGGGTTTCGCCGGTGAGATTCAGGGAAAAGGATGCAAACCGGGGCTAAAAGGCGGCCGGTGCGTTACGCTGCCTTTGTGACATTGGCCTCGTTTGCGCCCGATCGCTCAAAACCAGCAGGCCAGGGTTCCGGTCCCGGGCGCAAAAGCGAGTGGAAAATTATGGGGTAGAGCGGTGGCGTCGGGTCATATTAGCCGATTCGATCTGCCACCAGCCTCAAGGCCCAAAACGTCAATGCAGCACGCCGGTCTGGTAATCCAAATTCGCCTGTTGAATCAACACCTCGTAACGGGCATTGGTGTTCGCAATTTGCGCAGCAGTCAGGTTTAACTGCGCCTGGCTCAATTCCACAATGGAACTGATGCCGTTCTGGTAACGGGCATCGGCCAAATCATAGGCTTCCGCCGCGTGCTGGAGCAATTGCCCGGTGGTGTGAAGCTGTTCCAAAGCATTGTTGACGTTGAGCCAGGCGATGCGCACGTCCCGGATCACGACGTCCTCCACCGTCCGCAGCAGTTCGGCGTCGGCCTGCGCCTTCAGTTCCGCCTCATGCTGACGTGCCGTGTAGAGACCGCCGGCGAACATTGGCAAGCTGAGCTGAACGCCGCCGGCCAGATAATTGTCCGGCAGCCGGTCGTCGTGTATCGGTGAATCACCGGCCACGCCAATGGCCGAAATCGTCGGCAGCCGCGCATCCCGTTGCGATCTGGCATACCGCAAAGCGGCGTCACGCTCGTCCCGCAGACTCAGCAATTCCGGACGCTGAACCAGCGCCGTTTGAATCAAACCGGAAACGTCGTTCGTGGCGGAGCTCATCGGCAACATTGGTTCGACCAGTTGAAACTGATGAAATTCATGGTAGCCCAGCGCGGTCGATAGCGAGGCCATGGTCGCGGCGGCATCGTTCTGGGATTTTTGCAGCAGCAAACGGCCTTGTTCGAGTTCGACCTGTGCAAAACTGACGTCCAGCTCGGACCGCAATTTGTTCGTGGCCAGGGCGGTGACCTGATCGAGCAGCAATTGCCGCGTGTCAAACGTCTGTTGGGCCACGTGCAAGACCGCCTGGGCCTGCAACGCACCGAAATAACTGGCGTCCACTTGCAACAGAACCTGCTCCCGGGTGGTGTTGGCGTTCTGGGATTCGGCTTGCGCCTGCGACTTGGAACTGGCCGCCAGATTGGCCGTGCGGCCAAAGTCGGTGATGAGCTGGCTCACTTCCAGACCTCCGGCGGCGCGGTCAAGAACGCTCGGGTTGTTCAACCCCCCGGCCAAGATGCGCGTGTCCCCGGAATCCGCGCCGGCGGCGGTGGCATAAAGATTGGCCGTCGGGAAGTACCCGGCACGAGTCTCCTTGACGGCCTCTTCCGCCGCTCGCGCCCGATAATTCGCCGCGGCAATCTGCGGATGATTCCGTAGCGCCACTGCCTGCGCCTCGGTCAAAGATAGAACCGGCGGATTGGTGGTTCCGTCCGCAAACATTTTACCGCCGAAAATGACGCAAATGGTCAGAGCCAATATAATTCGTTTCATTGGGATATGGTTTATTGCGGAATCGGTTTCGGTGCGTCCGTTGAATCTTTTGCCGCCGCTTCTTTCCTTCGGTAAAGAACAAAATAGGCCGCCGGCACGATGAACACGGTCAGCACCACGGAAACCGCGAGTCCGCCGATGATGGCCCGGGCCAGCGGCGCATAGGCTTCGCTGCCGGTGCCGAGTTTCAAAGCCATCGGAATCAGACCCATCAGCGTGGCGAGCGACGTCATCAGCACCGGCCGCAGGCGCACGCGGCAGGCCAGCGAAACGGCTTCGCGGAGCGGCCGGCCTTCCTCGCGCAGCCGGTTGGTGAATTCGACGATGAGAATGCTGTTGGACACGACGATGCCGACCATCATCACCACCCCCATCAACGACATGACGTTGAGCGTGGTGCCGGTGGCAAAGAGGATGATTAGCACGCCGGTCAATCCGGTCGGCACCGCGAGCAGGATCAGCAGCGGGTCGAGGAACGATTTAAATTGGGCCACCAGGATGAGATAAACCAGCACGGTCGCCAAAATCAGGCCGAGGCCGAAGCTGCGGAACGAGACCTGCATCGCGTGCGCCGAGCCGCGCACGACCACCCGGACGTTCG
>Ga0181522_10002050_pt1 | contig 11741 bp, 10 predicted proteins | sample PEATcosm2014_Bin_27_FD_121103 | JGI IMG/M metagenome (GOLD analysis project Ga0181522, IMG submission 121103) | Peatland microbial communities from MTU Mesocosm Facility, Houghton, MI, USA - PEATcosm2014_Bin05_10_metaG | ecosystem: Environmental > Terrestrial > Soil > Wetlands > Peat | place...
AGGCTCTCTTTCCCAATCGGTTCGCGTAATTCGTAGAATACAAAGACCTCGTTTGACGGAAAGAACACTGAGAGCGCTGAAACGGTCGTATCCTCAGCTTCTGCTCGCACAACTGGCTTCGCTTCCCGTGGTTCTTCGTACACAAAAGTGCAAAGACCAATACTCAGCGAGAGATTTCCGGTCGGCGCTTGTAACATAACTGTGCCAGCCTTCTTTCCTTTCTTGATGGGATCGAGTGAGGCCTCCGACATCTGGCTTTGCAGCCCCAAGGCCCAATCAATCCCCTGCTCAAGGACGCCGCGCCGGGACTGCTGAAATGGGCTTTCTATGACCACGAGGATCTCGGCGGTGTCTTCCTTCCACTTGTTGAAGATTGCGACAGCATCCGCTAAGGAAAGAACCATATACGTTTCTCCGCCTGCACGATTTCAAACCGGCACACTTCAATCTTGCCAATAACGCATCCCTTCAATATTTTGGCCGCACTTGGGTAGCAAGTGCGATTTAGCCTCAGGTTCGCACAAAAGTCCCCTGAAAATCAAAAGTCGAAAAGGCAGTGCACGACAGGGAGTTCGAGATGAAGGCTCTGCAGAAAGCCGTCGAGGTTTCGTTAAAACGGGGCGGTACATCACTCCCTGAAAACATTCCTTTCGCGCTCAGAGGCGTCCGCAGGTAAAAAAGAGCAACCCCGATGCTCATCGAACTCGGGCCCGTCATCGAAAGAAGGGCGGTCACTAGCGCTGGAGCTGCCAGAAAAAAGGCACATTGTTCTTGCAATTCCTAGGCTCCGACAAACTAACCATACCAACGCCTAGTACGTTCCAATTGCTGATAGATCCCGGTTTGACCCAGACGCCAAGTACCGAGTGATGCGCTGACTCCATAGTGAACCGCGATTTCGAGCGCCGTCGCCCCACCCCGTGCCAATTCAAGCGCCCCGTCACGAGGAACCAGCAAAGCTGCTCCAAGCCAATTCGCTTCCTGCTCCATCTCCGAATCCCAAAACCGCTGGCCGTTGCTGCCAACAATTGCAGTTGGTAAGTGCCCTAAGAGCGTGTGGGATATCTCGTGAGCAATGTTGCTGGCTTGCCGGTGAGGGTGATGGTTCTCGTTGTGGACGATCAGCCGCCGGTAGTTACTGACGAAAATGGTGACGGCAGAGAAGGAATCGGGATCAGTGGCGGAGAAATAATGGCGGAACCTGGATCTCCCACCGTAGTGCAACTCGAGTTCCTTCATTGTGACAACTGGAATCTCCAGACGCTTCGCGAGGTCGATCGGGTCCAATCGATCCGAGCACTTCAACCCCAACTCCATCCGCGTATCTGTCGCAATCCTTTCGGCTTCGGCCTTGAACCCGCGCTTCACTTCACTTGAGCTCCCTAGAAAGTTTGAAAGCTGCGTTTACGAGTTCCTGCAGCGCAGCCAGGGCCTTCGGATTCATCTTCTTCCGTCCCCGGAGCAGAGTTGATACCACCGCCATGGGGTCGTTTGTGGCATGAGCTGGATGAGATTTCTCGGTATGAAACTTCTCAGCGGGAATGTTGAGCCATTGTGAGAGAGCTGTGAATGTATTTACGTCAGGTGATTTTCCCTGTTGCATTCGGGTCAAGGTTGACGGGCTTACGCCCGCCGCTTTTGCCACCTGACGCCAAGAAAGGTTTTTCGCCCTGCGCTCGGAGTCGAGTGCGGCGATTACCGCGTCCACGTCTATGAGTTTCTGCGCCATGTTTCCCCGTTGATGCTAGAGTCGAACAGCATTGACAATGAGCAACAATGCAGTGCTACCATTAGAATACCGTTCGAGAGAGGCAACAGCACAAGAATCGAACGGCAGGAACACGAAAGTCAATACCCGGCCGATTCCGCCGTTTTATGGAGCGCACGTGCACAAAGTAACGTTTTACCCCTTGGGAAACGCCGATTGTTGCCGTATCGATCTACACGACGGTCGCAAGATTCTCTTCGACTACGCAAACACCCGAAACCCAGATGACGAGGAGGACCGGCGTTGCGATCTGCCGACCATTCTGATGGAAGATCTGGAATCGACTGAAAAGAGCGACTTCGATGTTACCGCGTTTACTCATCTGGACGACGATCACGTTTGCGGAGCCCCGGATTTCTTCTATCTGGAACACGCGGAGAAGTATCGGGTGGAGGGTCGCCCGAAGATCGGAGAGCTGTGGGTTCCTGCGGCCGCACTGGTCGAAGAGGGGCTCGAGGGCGATGCGCGGATTATTCGCAGCGAAGCACGATACCGATTCAAGGCCAAGCGCGGCATCCGGGTATTCTCGCGACCGGATCGACTGCAGGAATGGATGGCGCAAGAAAAACTCGATTTCGATGCGCATAAGCATCTGATCACTGACGCCGGTCAGCTGGTTCCCGGATGGTCCAAAGAGACAGACGGGGTGGAATTCTTTGTGCACTCTCCGTTCGCGGAACGCACCGACGCCGGCGAAGTCATCGACCGGAATGACTGCTCGCTCGTAATGCAGGCTTGGTTTCAGATTGACGGGCGCGAGGTGCGTTTGATGCTCAGCTCCGACACGGCTCACGACTTATGGGATGCGATCGTCCGGATTAGTCGCTTTCACAAAAATGATGACCGCCTCGGCTGGGATATTTTCAAATTACCGCATCATTGCAGCTATCTTTCTCTTGGTCCGGAGAAAGGCAAGGACGAGACGGTACCGACGAAATCGGTCAAGTGGTTATTCGAAACGCAGTCTCAGACCGGTTGCACCGTTGTCTCCACGAGCAAACCCATCCCTGCCGACGACAGCGATGATCAGCCTCCTCACCGCCAGGCCGCCAACTATTACAAGAACAAAGTAGCTTCTGCGAAGTCGGGCGAGTTCAAGGTCACGATGGAACACCCAAGAGTTTCGAAGCCCGAACCGTTAGTGATTAAAATCGACGGGTTCGGCACCACGATCCTGAAGAAAATTGTCGGGGGCGGGGCATCCATCGTGAGCCGCCCGGCGCCGAGAGCGGGATCTTGGTAAACGATTTCGACTGTCTTCCGGTCCCCGGCGACACGGTCATCACCGCTGAACAGCTCAAGATCGCCAAAGCCCGCGAACTCGCGCGCGCGCTGCGCCGTTTATCGTTTGTGCGTCTCGCCGAGTGCCGGAGGAGCGAATCTCCAGCTTTTGAGGCGGTTGCTTTCGAGACCGAAGTCGAACTCCCTCAGCACCCGGTCCTTGACATTCGTCCTCGGGAGATCCTGGCGGTTGTCTTTCCAGGGGACGCTTCGGTCTTGCCGGAAACGCTCGCTCTTAGGGCTGACTTTCCGCTGGTTCCCCACCTGAACAGTCGCTCTCCCGAGTTGCCCAGAAGTTTATGCGTATACGAGGATGCGTTCCCAGAGTTCAGCTTCAAGTGGAGTCCGGTGCGCTTTCTCGAGGACATCCGAACCTGGCTGGCGCGAACCGCCCGCAACGAACTGCACCAGCCCAACCAGCCGCTGGAGCCGCTGCTGGAGCCAGGTGCACTGGAACTCATTTTCCCGCCAAGCATACTCGTAGGTGTTGAAAATGGCGACCACCTGTTTCTGCAGCATGATCTTGTGGGCAACGCGCGACGAAGCGTGTTTATTCGTAAAAAAGTTCCCGCCGCCAGTCTCGCCACGATGTTCGCTGTGTACCTCAAAGGCAAAGTGCAAACCCACGGAGTGATGCGGCGGAGGCCTGAGACGCTGGCCGATTTGCAGGAGTTTCTGAAGTCGTCTGAAATTGATGCCGTAGGAAGCACTCAACGAGCCTTGCGGGAATACATCGAAAAGGGAGGACGGAACGGAAGCGGGACATTGCTGGCTCTTCTGCTGGATCTCCCAAAGGCACGCGAGCCGGGAGGCCCGACTCAGGCAATCGACCAGTTAGCCTTTGTTGTGAACGCGAGTATCGAGGAATTGTGCGTAGCCTTGGGTGTCTCGCAACGGTTCAACGGAAATGTCGGCCTCTTGATCGGGGGTGGCTTCGGGGAAACGACGCCTTCGCAGCTTTCCGTGATCCCGATGCGAAGACTCTCCTTGTTGACTCCTGAGGCGGCCGCAGCCTTCAACGGAGTTGCTGCGGTGGCGGATTCCATGACATTCGTGGGCCTCGGCGCTCTCGGTTCACAAGTCTTCATGAATCTTTGGCGCTCCGGATTTGGCCAGTGGACGCTGATCGATCGCGATTCGCTTTTTCCCCACAATCATGCGCGGCACGCCTTGATCGAGGGCGTTGGGGAGTCGAAGGCGATGTCCATGGTAGATCAGGCGGCCAAGATTTTCCCGGATCGAGCGCCCAAGAGCATCGCGACCGACCTCCTGGTGCCCGGATCGCAGTTGGCAGAACTAGAAGCGGCGTTCCAAAGCTCGCGGGTCGTAATCGATTGTTCTGCAAGCGTAGCCGTCGGGCGCCAGCTTGCCCGCGCGTTTTCCGGAGGAAGAAGAATATCGGCATTCCTTAATCCATCGGGCACCGATCTCGTGATTCTGGCCGAACCGGAAGACCGCAGTGTCCGATTGGATCAGTTGGAAATGATGTACTACCGAGCAGTGCTTGAGAATCAAGAGTTGCATTCGCACCTGGTGCGCAGCGATCAGCCTGTGCGCTTCTCGAATGCCTGCCGGGATTTGAGCGCGGTCGTGGCCCAGGACCACATTGCCCTCCACGCCGCCATTGCAAGCAGGGCAATTCGCCAATTCCTTGAGCAACCCGCCGCCGCGATCGCAATCTGGAGAGAAAACCCAGAGGGAACGGTCGATCGACTCGATGTACCCATGGTTGCTCCGATTGAAGTGTCGCTCGGAGGATGGAGAATTGTTTTCGACGCCACAGTGAAGCGCGCCATGCGCACCCACCGATCGCGGCGCCTGCCGAACGAAACCGGCGGAGTGTTGTTGGGTGCTTTCGATCTTGATCGCAAATTGGTCTTCGTTTCTGATGTATTGGGTTCTCCTGACGACAGCCGGGAGTGGCCAACCGTCTACATCCGGGGCTCGGCCGGCTTGCGGCTGGCCGTCCAGGATGCGGAGAGAGTTACCCAAGGAGGACTCGAATACGTTGGCGAGTGGCATTCGCACCCTAACGGATTCAGTGGCGAAGCCAGTTCAACCGATAAGCGGGCTCTCCGGCTGCTTTCCGACGTGATGGGGGAAGATGCTCGTCCGGCTGTGATGTTCATCGTAACCCAGAACGAAATCCGCACCTATGTCGAGGAGTCCACCGCCTTATCGGAGCCGGAAGACCCGTCCTGAGTCGGCGAGCTCGGCTTCCCATTGCGCGGCCGTTTCCGAGGAGAATTCGATCCGCCACGGGGGCGCGGGATTGGCCGGCACCTTGTACTCCTCGCTCATAGTGTCCCGGTAGCACCAAAGAAAACAATCCGTCATCAGATAGGCGTGATACATCAGAGCCGTCCATTCCGTCGTGGTAAAGCGATCGAGGCTCGTGCGAATCGATCGAATTCTGGGCAGCAACGACGCTGGAATCTGCTGCGCGTTCGAAACGAATTCGCAGTACTGCCTTGATTTTGGACTGCCAATCCGGTCCAACGCGCTCCGAAGGCTCACCAGCAATCCCTGACGTTTGCCGGTCGTGATTTGTTCCATCAGCCAGCGAGTGCGCACGGCCGTGACCTGCTCGCGCGCGATCTGGTCGGCGCGGTAAAGCAAAAGTCCCTCGGTCATGGCGGGCAGGCCGCTGCTTCTGAAGTCATACCTGGGTGGCGCACCGCCATCACTCACCAGGAGGAACTCTGGTTTTTCCAGCAGTTTTCCAGCAGGCAGCAGCGTGGGCTTGAACAAAGCTTCCATCCCGGAATTGTCATAGACACCGCCATCGGTCAGTGGAATGAAATCGAAATCGGGAAGTGGAGTCTCACCGTAAGAGGGCCCGGAAAAGCTGTAGTCGCCGCGCCGAATTCGAAGTGGCGGAAACACAGGTGGGAAGGAAGCACTTGCGCAGACCGCCAGGGCCAGCGGAAGCGGCCGGCCATTCCAGTTGCTGTAGCCGATGCGGGAGTCTCCGAGCCCACCCTTGGTGAATCTCCAGGATCGAATTGAGTGCAACGAAGTTGCGTTCAGCACCAATAGGGGTTGCTCAGGGAGTTGATCGCAACTGAGGCTATGGAAGAGCCATTGATCGATGAGTTTGACGGCGGCCTGGGTTCGCGTGAATTGGCGATCGGTAATTTTCCGCAATGGCCAAAGCGGCGATCTCAACAACCACTCAAGGAGGAAATTGCGTTGTTGAACCTGTCGAAGAAACGGTTGCGCGATGATCTGCTCGAACGCCGCTCCATCGGCGCCGGCTTGGATCCACTGATGCCAGCGCATCACCGCGAAGGCTCCAATGATGCTACCGCCAGAGACCGTCGATAAGACATCGACCCGTTGCAGCCAACCCAATTCCGCAAGCCTTCTCAAGACTCCCAGGTGAAAGATGGAAGCGCGAAATCCTCCACCAGACAAGGCCAGTGCGATTCTCGGAGTAATTGTTTCGACTTTGTGCGGCAAAACATCCATGGCGGGCCGGCTATTCGTAGTCGCAAACGCAGTCAATCTTTGAGCGGCCGATAGTGCTATTTCAGGAACCTGGCCAAGAGAACATCAACGACTTTTCCCATCCAGGTAAGGCCGGCGATTCCGGCAAGGGGGCGCGCGAGAAAGATTAACCAAGCATGAATCATCTGCGTCCAGAAAATCACTCGCGCTCGCCGTGCGCCTAACCTCGGAAGAGAGCGTGTCCAGTACTCTTCTTCCGCACATCCGATCAGTTCCTCACGGTATTTCATGGGCAGAAGGAGCAGGAAGAACTCGGCCAATTTGGGCGGTCCGAGAGCCACGTTTCCCGCCCTTGCGGATCCGTGATGGGGAACCTTCAGGAGAGATTCGAACAAGAACTGGTCCGATTTGCCCTCAACGAAAATTGTTGCGAAGGCCTGAGTCTTTCCGGTTCCAAAATCACCAGCCATGAAGGCATGCCTACCACCAGACAGCAAATGATCGTCTAGGTAATGGGTGATTACGATGCTCCGAAGTTCGTATTTACGCCCACGCTTACTCATCGCGAACCTCCCACCAGCGCCTCGACGCCTGCTGCCATACGCTTTGTGGCCGCCAAAGTTTTTTGTAACGCGCGCATCCCGGCAGCTTCGACTTTGAAAAAGCGTTTTGACCTTCCCCCGCGTTCCGAGGTTGCGCCGCCACTCCACGAAGAGACGAACTTCTTTTGTTCAAGTCGTTCCAGTGCGGTGTAAACCATACCGAGCGACGCTGTGCGGTGGGCGCGCTCTTCGATCTCTTCTTGAATACGCAAGCCATAGGCCTCGTCGGGCAGACGAAGGATTGCGAGCAGAATCAACTGTTCAAAATCGCCCAGAGAATCTCTGGCCATGATTCATTTCTCCTGCATTGCAGTATAAATCGAATGCAAAGTTGTCGCAACTTTGGCAATCTGCAATGGAGCTTTATAGGGGACGATGCTCCGTTACATATGTGAACGAGGATCCGGCGATTCTTGCCCCTGCGGCCGCCCTCCAGGGGAAAGACTCACTTTGCCGGGGACGGCCTATTCCTCACCTGAATCATTCGTAGAAGGAACTGTTGTCCACTCGCAGACCTTCGACTCTGAGTTTCAGGGGATCGGCGATGTCGGCCACGAGGTCACATCTTAGAGGATAATTGTCATCGACTCGTACTCCGTCGCCGCGCGCATAATCGCCGTCAGACCCATACTGCAGCTGACAGTCCACTGAGCCATGGAGCTCGAACTTGATCGTATTTGCGTTCATCTCTACAAGCTTAAGGTCGTCGATGTTGCAGCCTTCAACCTGATGGTGCGTGGCAATCTCATCTAATTCCTGGACAGTAGTCTCTAAGAGTTCATCATCGACCGCGTTCTTCACGTGACCTTCCATCTCGTCACGCACTTGCTTCCGACATTCGTCAATGGTGTCAAAAAGCATGATGAAGGTATCCAAGGCCTGCTTGGCGAGATCGTCGGCGTCTGCTCCGCCGATGTTGAATGTCGTCGGTCCCACGTGCGTGAATTTGCTCAGGGTCTTCACCAGGTCACGGAATTCGTTGATGGTCTCATCCACGTCGACGAGCAGAGTATTTTCTACAAAGTCTTCCGGTAGGCCGGCGTGAACGGCATACTTGATGCGTTGTCGGCGCGTGAAGACAATAGCTCCATCCTTGTTCTTCTCCTCCCTGTACCAACAACATGCCTTGATGTCCGCATCTGGAGCGAGGTCGTGCAGCACAATTCGCGAAAGTTCTCGCAGCCCCATCGCGAAATTATTGAAGTGGAGCGGATTGTCTATTTGCTGGAAGCTCTTGCTGACCGCGGCAAAGACTTCCCGCAACATCGCCGTACACATTCATCGTCGTTCTGATGTCGGAATGACGCATGAGTTTTTGTTGCACCGCAATTGGCGTTCCTACGGAATCCATCCAAGAGCGGTAGGTATGCCGAAGCGTATGTGTTCCGAGCGCTCCCACGCCTCCTTTGATCGCGGCGTCGTTGAAGCAGCGCCAGTACCACGGGTACGAGATGGGTAGTCGGCCTAACTGTGTTGGGCTGGCCCACATCCAATCTTCGTCACCGCGGAACTGGGTAATTTGCCGCCAATCCTTCAATACTTGAAGGACAGACGCGTCCAAGTTCAAGTTGCCAGAAGACTCACGGGTTTTCGTATCGTCCACCTGCTGGCGATAGATTCGCTGCTCAACTGACAACTTGCTGCTCAACCAATCGACATGCTTCCACTTCAGGCCGAGAAGCTCGCTGGCCCTCAGTCCGAGGCTTACGGCCACGATCGTCATCGAGCGGAGGGCACGTAGTGGAACATTTTCGCCTTGCACCGCGCAAGGATCAGCAGCTTATCTCAGCCGGGTAGGCCAACTCGGTGCAGAAGATTCTGGAAATGCAAGTCGGAACGGAGAGGATCGAAGGCCGGCCGTAGTAGCACTCCCGGGTTAAATCGCTCCTCGTAGCCTTTTTCGAGCCAACTCATGGCTTGATTCTTATCTCCGAGAGAGGCATAGATCATGGCAATTTCGGCAGCATTCGAATAGGTGGAATTTGAGCGCTTCTTCAAATCGCTTAGCAGCTCTATCGCTTCGCTCTTCTTTCCCGCTGCGACATAGGCGCGAGCAAGATTGGCAATGCATGTCGGACTATTCGCAGAAACCTGCACTGCTATTTGCATTTCCGCGACCGCCCCATCGTACATATGCTTTTGAAGGTAGGCTTGGCCGAGCTGAATGTGACCGAGGGCAAAATTAGGATCCATTTCAATCGTCTTGCGGCTTTGTCGTATGGATTCGTCATAAGAGTGTGCAAGGCTCAGAAGTTCCGCCAAATCAGCGTTAATGATAAGAGATAGAGGATCCAGGGCTTCGGCTTTTTTCATTTCTTCAATTGCCAGATCATACCGACCCAATAGACTCAGGTGCCAAGCGTACCAATGGTGAGCGGTTGCATAGTTTGGATTCAGTTGAATGGCGCGCTGAAATTCCTTCCCGCCAGCATCCAGATCCCAATCGAAGCCATCCAAGACGAACGCGATCGAGTTGTGGGCTTCGCTGAGCGTATCGTCCAATTCCAGAGCTTTTGTCGCCGCGGCCTTCGCTTTGGGAAATGCCTCTTTGGGGGTCAGCACCGCATATTGCCAGTCGCCCAACAAAGCATAGGTGTCCGCCAGGCCCGAATAAGCTGGCGCGTATTTCGAGTCCTCTTCGATTGACTGCTTGAAATAGGCCAAGGCAACATTCAATCCATCGGCCGTTCGTTTATTCCAGAAGTAGCGTCCTTTGAGATAGGACTCGTAAGCTTCCGGATTAACAACCCGTACAGTTTTCAGAGCCGCTTGTTCTTGCGGCGTTAAATTGATCCGAATTTGATCCGCAATGGCTCCCGCAACCCTTTTCTGGAGGGCCAAAGTATCGCGCAACTCCCCCTCGTAGCTCTGGGACCATAAGTGCTTATCCGTGGAGGCGTCGATCAGCTGCGCCGTGATGCGGACCTGGTCACCAGAGCGGAGTACGGTACCCTCTACCACGGCGTCCACGTTCAGTTCATGCGCGATCTGCGGCAGGGGCTTGCGCGCTCCTTTATATACCATCACGGAAGTGCGGGATATTACCCGCAAGGCGCTGATCTGCGCCAAGTCAGTGATCAACTCATCGGTCATGCCATCCGCGAAGTAATTCTGTCCGGCATCGCCGCAGAGATTTTCCAGCGGAAGCACCGCCAGGGATCGAATGCCCGTTGGCGCATGTTCACGCGAACGAAACATCCAGACGGCGAGAATCGGCAAAATCAGAACGAGGACAACCGCGACTATGGTTCGACGCGCCGGCCACAGTTGGCTTTGCGACGCAGCCACCAACGTGGCGGCTTCGTGTTTATTCGCAGGCTCACCTTCCGCCAAATCTCTAGCCGCACATCTCGGTCTCTTGGTGTGGGGCTGTCCATCTACCACTGACACGTCAGCGATAAACCGATAACCGCGCTTTGGAAGAGTCTCAATAAAACGCGGATTCTCAGCCGAGTCCCCTAACGCAGTACGAAGCTTTCCAATGGCGATGTTGAGGGCGAGATCGAAATCCCCGAAATTTTCGTTCGGCCAGACTCGGCTGCACAATTCCTCCCGGGAGACGACTTCTCCGGGACGCTCCAGCAATATCTCCAGCAGTTTCATCGGCTGCTGCTGGATTCTGATTTTCAAGCCCGCTTTGCGCACTTCGCCCGACTGAAGAGAAACCTCATACGTTGCGAATCGCAGGACGGAAGTGGGCCGCTGGGGTTCCATAGAACGTTTGGGCTTCGCACGGAAGTCTAGCACGGTCCCATGAGGGCTCCTCGGTTCAGGATATATACGGAGCTAAATCACACGCCAACAATTGTTTAAGAGGAAATGAATTAGATGTGTGGAAAAAATTCGTAGGTAATTGACGACTGGCGACTGGAGCGTCAGATTGGCCTGCAACCGGGGTTCGAGCTGATTCAGGGGAAGGCAAATGAAGAGTATTGGATCTGGGTTCGAAGAGATGGTTGGATTCGGCGCTTCATCTTCACCGATCGATCCACCGCTGGCGGGGTTCGAAGAGTTGGCCATGCCCTTGTTCGACTCCCTCTACAACTTCGCGCGCTGGCTGGCGTACAACTCCAACGACGCCGAGGATCTCGTACAAGAGACCTATCTGAAGGCTTTGCGCAGTTCCCACTCGTTTCAGGCCGGCACCAATTTCCGCGCATGGATATTTCAAATCCTGAGGAACACCTTTCTAAGTTCGTGTTCAAGACTCGACCGGCGCATGACGGTTGCAATGGACTCGGAGGAGGACGGACCCGAACTAGCAGTCGACAGGGAAACCCCCGAAACGATCCTACTGAATCGCTCTAATTCCCAACTGGTGCAGAGAGCCATCGAGGATTTGCCGGTGCATTACCGGGAGACACTCCTTCTTTGTGATGCGGAGGAAATGTCGTACCAGGAGATTGCACAAATATTGTCGATCCCGATAGGAACCGTAATGTCACGTCTGGCAAGAGGCCGGAAAGCGGTTCGTGAGGCACTCCATCGCCGAGAAATCTTCGACGAAGCAGCACCCTGATACCTGAGGTGCGAATCAAGCAGCGATCCTGCGGAAAGAGGAAAAGCTTATGGCAGCGACGACCCTGGCAGCAACGTTTGAACACTTCAATATCCAAACTGCGATCAGCGCCGATGGACCG
>Ga0181522_10002054_pt1 | contig 11730 bp, 2 predicted proteins | sample PEATcosm2014_Bin_27_FD_121103 | JGI IMG/M metagenome (GOLD analysis project Ga0181522, IMG submission 121103) | Peatland microbial communities from MTU Mesocosm Facility, Houghton, MI, USA - PEATcosm2014_Bin05_10_metaG | ecosystem: Environmental > Terrestrial > Soil > Wetlands > Peat | place...
TGCCCAGCTTCGCCGTACGCCCGCAGTGCCGCCAGACATGATGTCACGTAGTGCTTGATTGGAGCATCCCAGTGAATGGCGATCAATGGCCACAGGTCGTTGTCAGCGCTGAAGTACAGAATGTCTCCAACAGAGCAAGGCGTGGCCTTGAGTGCAGCATGGATCATGCTGCTTGTGATCGTCGAGGCGCCACTGAGCTTTTTGAAGGCAGCTTTCATCTCGGGTTCACCGACGGGATTGGGATCCACTGGGCGGTCCTTGACATCCTGCATGTCCGCGGCAGCTTGGGACAACCCAGCCGGTCCGGCCTTCCACTGACTGGAATATAGACTGTAGATGTTGGAGTTCATCCGAGCCAGCAGATCCAGCGTCGTGTCGCCAAACCGCTCATTGAGCAGCAGCAGACTGTTCAGGTCGTGCACCAGCTTCAGTGCCAAGTCATCGGGTTTGGACTTGTCGGCCTTGAGGATGTCGGCCATGTTGGCTCGCAGTGTCTCTGTGTAGAGCTCGCTGAGCAGCAATGGCATCGACTCGCTGGACTTGTTTGCCATTTCCTTGGCAGCTGCCAGTGCCTTCACCAGCCGCACAAACTGCTTTGCTCCGTACTTGCTGCCGTGTTTTGTCCAGATGGCCTGCAGCGAGTCCTCATAGTTAGCCAGTGGGCCTCTGACTCCATCAGCACCTTCTTCTACGAGGTCCTCCAGCTCACTTGGCAGTGCCTTCAACGTCCCGCCCGACTTGCGCTCCAGCCCGCCCAGTCTGCCGCCGAATTGTTGAGACGACAGACCGGCGGCATCCATGGCAGCGACCTGCATCGACACATCTGTCGCGGCAGAATCAATCACCAGAATTCCGCTAGCATCTCGTTCCGCGGCAACCAGTCCGTCTTTGTACAGTTTCTGAATCGGGATCAAATTGCGGCGGATTTGTTCCCAGTTCGCCGCAGGCATCCCCAGATTATCTGTTAATCCAGCGACCGCCTGGTACACCAGAGTCTTGCCTGGAGCGCTGCTGGCAATCGCAGTGGCCTGGTCGCCGTACTTACCCAGCAGTTGCCTCAGTCCAGTTTCCAAAATCTGGACCGTCACCAAGTTGCCATTTGCCGCCAAGCCGTACAGCGGCAAAGTGATCGACGACGGATCAGGTACAGTGGTGAATCCAGCAAGGCTTAGAAGACGGTCGGCTGCTTGCTTGACTTCTGCTTCATTCGCCGGCGGCGACTCGAGAACACGCATGGTATCCAATCCAACTTGCTGGTTAAGGTCCAATCCAAGCCCGCCGCCGGCGACCGCTGACAGGATGGCGCCAACGGTTTGCGTATACCGCTGCGCCGACGCCCGCAGTAGACGTACCGTTTCTCCGACTGTTGGAAACTGTCCAGTTTTGAGGTCTGTTTGCACCGCTTTTTGGATGGCATCAGCACGCAGCTTGCCTCCAACAGCCAATCCTCCCACCAGTTTCCCGACGGCCGAGCCACCGCCTCCTCCCTGCTGCGGCGCTGGCGGAGCTGCTTGTGCACGTTGCTTCAGCCAGTTTGCAAAGTCGGTAAAGATGCGCGAGTTGTAGAACAGCCCCTTTTGCGCGTCGGTCTCCACTGTGGCCCTGTTGCCTTCGGGGATCATCTCGGGCCGCGCAAGCCTGGCGATCTCATAGATGAAGGCCTCCTGCACCTCGGGGTCGCGAGCCAGCAGCGACTGTGTCCACTGTTTGAGAACTCCTTGCGTCTCCATGTACTCGTACCAACTGGTGTAGCCGTCAAAGAAACGCTTCCCTAGATTGGTCCACTTGTAGCGGAAGGCCGACCGACGTAACACACCACCAGTTCGACTGCCATCTTGTTGCAGCACACCACCATCCATGACTCCATCCATCCGCCCTCCGAAGCCATCGCCGCGTGGGTAGGCCGACTGCGTGTCGCGTTGACGCACATAGAGTCCCGTCAATGGCAGCAGATCTTGGTACCTCGCCACGGCATAGTTGTCTGACTCCATGACGTGGAAATGGACATCCATCATGCCGATGCGGAAGTCAGCAGGTGGGCAGTTGCGCAGATGTTTCATGTCCATGCGACAGAAGCCGCCAATGAACTGATCCAGCCGCTCTGGTGACTGGTCCTTCTCGTTCTCCAGTCCGACCTTTGGTGGGCGCCACTCACGGAACGCTGCTTTGCCTTCTAGTGGCCTGCGTGTGCCAGGGACTGAGCTGCTCATCACGAAGCCCGAGATGCTCTTGGCGTACTCGCGGACACCCATGGCTGCGATCACCATGTTGGGCTCCTGTCCGGTGCGCCGTACAAAGCCTTCGCGCACTTCGGCCCACAGCTGCGGCAATGCACCCTTCTGGACAGCACCAAAGTTGCGCAGCTCGCGTTCCTTGATGGTGTTGAACTCTTGGGAGACATTGGTCTTGCCAAAGCTGCCCGTGTTCCACTTGGTGTGGTCGACCCAAATGATGGCCTGCTGCACTCCCAGACACAGAGCCTCCACCTGAGCGTTCTTGATCTGCTGCAGGTTGGCGAGATATGCCAGACGGCCGCTTGGCGTGTTCTCGAACCCGTGCTCCAACATCAGTTGGATACCATAGCTGACGATGGTGTCGCTCTTCTCATCCACCGAGGACGTGAGCAGCCTCGAGGGTGCCTGCTCGGGCCTGCGGTTTGGCAAGTGGTCATGGAACCTCCAGATTTTCCACTGTACTCTCATGGTGCCGTTGTGGAATCGCATGGGCATGGCTTCCGACAGCGGCCACAGTTCACTGGCCGTAATACTCCGCACCATGATCCGCGACAAAAAATCGCTTTGTCCGCTGTAGGCCTCAGGCAAGTTCTGGAACTCGCGGGCGTACTCGAACTCAGCGGGCTTCTCATAGACTTTTGGGTTGAACCCAAAGTATGGGGCTAGCCGTTCACGCGCATCGCCTTGTCCACTGCGTCCGCCTGCAGTGTAACTCCCCGGGTATTGCACGAACTGGGCTGATAGTGATGCCAAGTTGGCAGGTACACGCGCATTGCCGTACCCGATTGCGGTTTGATCCTTCCAAAGTGCCATTGTATTGGGCAAACAGTGGGGGGATTTGAGCAAAAGCAGGGCAATGTCAATGACAGTATAGAAAAATCAGTTTGATGATACTGACACCAACTGATTGGCCACGAGCTGCAGCGAATCACGGATTTCTGCACGCAATGGCTCGAGTTTAGCTCCTTGTGTCCTGCACACTCGAAGCACAAACATCTCGGGCAGTTTGTTGAGTCCTTCATATGCCTTGTGGAGCAAACCCCCGCATGCAACCTACAAAAACATGGCAAATTTTTGTGAGCATGTGCACACACAAGAGAGACCTGGAGATGAGCCTTGTTGCGGTCACTGTCTGCTAGTTTATCCAGTGGCTTGTTGAGTCGTTGGCCTGTGTTAGCTTCCCATGTCTTGTCATACCCACATTTCACCTCAATGTCTGCCCATGGTCTGGCCTTGTCCCGTGCATGCCGACACACGACATCCACATCAGTTGCCAGCCCATGGTCAATTGAGCCAACTGTGAATTGACACTTGACCGGCACCCAGTCATTGTCAAGTAGGCATTGAATTGCAGCCATGGCAAATACGTGCGGTTTCTGGACAGGCCGTTTCTTGGGATTCTTGGGCTTGATAATCACTTGCTGTTGTTTTTTCTGCTCCTTAAACAAACACCAGTGGCGTAATTGGACAGCATCCCCTGCAGCAGCTTCCACGAGTCTCTGCATCTGTCTATCCACAGTTTTCCCCAGACGTTTGGCCCCGCGATTGTTAGACACGGCTTTGCGGATAACAGGCATCGGCAATGTCTTCTTCTTGCCGACACCCTTGGCCGCGGCAGCAGCAACAGGCCATTTTTTGAGGTTCTCAAAACAGCTGCCAACTGGGTAGAATTTGGCTCTTAATGTACTGTGCAGTCCTCGCAACTTGTGCTTCTTGTTATTATCCTCTGGGTCTGTGAATATGAAGCACTTGGATTTCTTGTCAAATTGGATTTTGTTCGACATCCTCAATGCAACCGCTTGCGACCACGCACACGCAAAACACCACCCGAAACGCCAGGCGATACATCCATGTTGGATCCAAGCCCAAGGCCAGGCGCGATGTTTTCGGCTGCAACTGCGCTGAGCAGTTTGTCCATGACTTCCCGAACCTCCACTCCACGGATCAGGTCGTCCATGACACCAGCCACTGCTTCTTCTTCCTCTCCTGCATCCACTGGCAGCTCCTCGTCTTCCTTCTCCTCGGCGAGAATAAGAAGAGGCGGTGGGACAGCAGGCAGCACAGGCCGGCTCAGTCGATAAGCATCTGTCTTGACAAGAGCCAGGTTCTGGCCTCTCCGGCCCTCAGCATCAGGGGCGCCGAGATCGGCATACAGGAAAATGTCCGCTTCCAGTGTTAGGTAAACCTGTTTCCTGATCTCGTCTGCGAAGTAGCTGTCGTTGTCAGCCAAGTAGTAGATCACAAAGTTGGTGAAATGATCGACAACCGCCACAGCATCAAACGTGACAGCGAAGGGGCTCGGGTAGCGCGGGTACAGCAGCACGTGCTCCAGTGCAGCAGAATCCATGTACACGGCAAAACCTGGTAGCAGCGTGGCCATGGGCGGATGTTCTGTCGACCATTCCTTGTACGGCCAGCCAAATGGACCATCAAGTGTCCCTGTAGGAGGCATTGCTCTGACCAGCGCATCCAGCAGTGTTTTGGACTCTCCGCCGCCAAGTTGGTCAACGACGGCTCGGTAGACCTCAAGCCTGTCCCTGGCAAATTGATCGTCTTTGTAGTCGCGTTCTGCAGCCACCTTCATCAGACGATCATAGATATCCAGCAGCGCCTCGAGTGTCCTCCACTGACCAGCCAGGTTTGTCTTGGCGCCGACATTGAAGCCCATTTGATCGCATCGGGTGTGAGTGATGATTTGCGACAGAGTTTGGCGAATGAAGGTGCGCAGATGCCACCTGGCCTGTGATGAGCGCGGTCTTGACCGGTTGCATGCCATTGTGAGAGGATGGAATTGCAGTCCTGGCGGTGACAAAGTCCCGATGTCGACCAGGTTCAGTGCATCCTCGCTCAGTGACTCAATCACCAGGTCTGCATCCAGCCTGTCGTGAGGCAGAGTGTCCCGAGCTGGGGCAAGAACGCCTTGTGCATAGTCGAGATAGCTGCGCCACTTGAAGTTGAGTAGATCTGTGGCTAACTCGGACTTGGATTCGTCTGCAAGCCTTCTCTTGCGGTCAAGCCCCTGAGGCAACACCCATTCGGCTTGCAGGCCTTGCATCCGGAAGTGCATCGACAGCACAATGCTCATTTCCTGAACCTTGTCATCATCGTCATGCCCGATCAGAGGCAGCAGCTGGGCATCACGGAGTGTCGCATGGGCTTCGCGCAGCATGTGAGACACCAATGTTGCAGCCTTGTCCCGTGTCCGCGTATTCGTGAGCGGGGCCCTGAACAGAGTTAATGCCTCCAGCGCAGTGTACACTTCACAGCAGTAGCGCCAGACACTGGCTAGCACGATGCGAGCTCCGAACCCTTGTACTTGCTCAGCAGGCGGTTGTTCACCTTTCCCAGGCTCTCTGAACTTGGAAATTTTGGTTAGCCACCGCTCCAGTTTCTGTCGCAGCACGAGTCGTTGCTGCTTGTCGTCGTCGCCTTGGAAGCGCTTGATCACAACGTCTTCGTCTGGGAACATCTTGTTGAAGTGGTTGCTCACAGTGTCCAAGATCAACCGCGCCAGTTCTGGAATTGGGTTCGATAGAGTCTTGGTGGGGAACTCTTCCTTTTTCTTCTTGTCTGCCTTGGCCTCAGGTCCAGTCGCCGGCTCTTCTTCTCCTTCCTGCTCTTGTTCTTGAGCAAGCAGTACATTGCGCTCGAACGCATTCTTGAGCTCCACTTGTGCTTGCTCAGTTAGCTTCTGCAGGTACTGACCGGGCGTTTCTGACGTGTACCAGAAAATCTTGTGCACTGGTACGACAGTCGCGGTTGTCTCGATTTCTGCTTCCTCTTCTTCTTCTTCATCGCCGTCCTCTGGGTCAAACTCCTCTGGTTCTTCTTCTTCCTCCTCTTCTGCCTGTTGCTCAAAGTCCACGTTTCCATCCTTGGCCAGCGCCGTCCTGAACGCCTTTCGATCCATGTACTCGAGGAAATTGCCCAAGTTGGGAGATCGTCGTTCGTAGCGGCTTCTTTCAGCACCACCACTTGGGACTTCCACCCAGCTCTGAAGCACTTCGCCATCGTACTGCGGAGCGTCAACTCTCCTCTTGTGGTCTTTCACGTCCTTGGGGTTGTGCTCCGTCACGACGTTGGATGGACAAAACAGCGTGCGCACGAACTTGTCGTCCCACTTGCTGGGTGGGTTTTGCTGGAACGCCATCATCCACTCGAAGAGGTACACCAGCGCATGCCAGCTCCGCGTATGTCCAAACTGCAGTCGGTCCTCCTCGTGGTATTGAGCCTCTTCACCGAGAGTGGTTGACATCCAATCAGAGAACTGGAACGTCATCCAGGCCCATACCACGTTGTCATTGGACTGCTTGAGATCGATGAACTGGATCTCCTTGATCGCTTCGGTCAGTGCAAAGCGTTGCAGAGCATGACTCAGCGCCCGTCGGTCCAGAGGCAGAATTGGAGTGTCGCCCTGGACAAGATACTTTTGCACAGCTTGGACATGTGCCATGAGTTCCTTCTCGGGCAGTCTCCTTTCCTTGACCTTTTCTGCAGCCTCGGATTTGCCCTCCAGCTCCATCTTTCGAGTGGCTTCCAGTTCCATCTTCTGGAGCTTATCATCTTCCGCTTTGCTGGCTTGCTCTGTCTCTGGGGCGAAGGTATTCACGTCGCCAATCTCCCTGAGCCCCACAAGGCGCTGGTTCATCTCCTGCAGCTGCGAACGAGCCACTTGCTGTTCTCGGTCAATTCGCGCTTTCACGGCAGCAGGACCTCTTCTTCGCAGCTGCTCCTTCTGAGCCTGAATGGCATCATCTACAGTCCGCTGAGTTCCCTCTCCGCGATCTTTGCGGTCCCTGGCAATGGCAACTCGGCGTGCCAGGTCCCTCTCGAGCGCTTCTGCCTTCTCGATGTCAGCCTTGGCTTTGGCCTTGTCGAACTGTTCACGCAGCGCCATCTCTGCGACGTCAGCTGTTGCCTTGAGTGCAGCTACTTGTTTCCTCAGCGCGGCAACACTTGGCAGTTCTTGCACAGATAACTTGCCCTCTCGGATCCTTTTCTGCACATCCTCGATCTCGGCCTGGCGCTGTTTCGACTCGGTTGCCATGAACTCGGCATTCAGTTGCTGGATTGCCTCCTTTTGTGTCTTTTTGGGGTTGGCCAGCATCTCATCCAGCTGTTCTTGTAGCACCTCATGTTGCTTGCGTTGCTTGGCCAGCTTCTGCTCATCAGCCTTGGCCTGGTTCCGCAGCGTTTGCAGCTCTTCACTGACTGGTACACGAGGCTGCATCCCCAAGTCTGGGTTGTTCTGGAGCTGGTCGTCGATGTACTGTCGAATGGCAGCGACATAGTCTTCATTCCGGCGCTCATGAGCTGTGAGTGCAAGCCGGGCCAGCACCAGGAAGGGCATAGCTTCAGCTGCAGTTGCTGGCTTATGACTGGCTAGAAGCAGCTGCAGTCTGTCCGTGTCGTTCATCGTCAGTACAGCCAGGATATCGTCCATACGGACAGCAGCAGCCACCAGGGCCATTGGAGCGGCTCCAGATGCCACTTCCATTGGAGCAGCAGCCGAAGAAGAAGAGGAAGTAGCAGCGGCAACAGTGTCCAGAATGCGTTGAGCCCAGACTACCCACATCTGAGGACCAAAGTCGATGAAGACTTGATGCGGTCGAGTTGAAGAACGGTCGCGTAGTTGCATCTCCAGGAACCGTTCCACGCGATAGTCAAAAGGTTGTTCAGGCCTTCTGCCATCGGCAACCCAACTCTGCCATTGCCGGACCAGTAGGCCCAGAAAGCTACCGAATTTGGTATCCAGCACGTCAAGTGGAGCGGTCGGCAGCACGCACTGCATTTGAGCCATGAGCAACGGCTTGATGTCCACAAAGGTGATATGCACGGCTCCACGTCCGTCAGCCCGCAGCGGTGGCGAGTAGAAGGTCATGAAGTATTGCATGTTGCTCACCAACTTGGACTCTGGTGTCAGCTCCTTCTTGTCCCCTTCTTCAGGCGCGGCACTCATGGACCACAAAGTAGCTGCTCCACGCTTGTTGTTGTCCAGAACTGTCCACCATGCCACCCGACCTGCCTGTTCTCCGTCAGGCTCCGACAATGAGCGAACCGTCTGTCCTGCCACATCCAGCTCTGCGTCTCCAAAAAAGTGAGCAGGCGGCAGCATCTTCGCTACAGCTTTGGAGTTGGCCAAGCGGAGCATAAGTCCTCCAATTGTCCCTGGTGGTTTCTTGCGCTCGCCATTGTCAAGCACAACACCTGGGCGCATGAACAGCCATTTGCGATGCTCGAACTCGTAGCCAGCAAGGACAGTGCGTACGCCGCGATCATTGATTGCAGTTGCTTGAACAAACACTGGCTGGGCCCATTCTGCCCATTTGCCATTAGGCCGTGATTGTCCAGAAGCTCTGCTGACAATCATATCCTCCTGCTCCGCCAGCCCTGTGTCTCCCACCGGCCACCGGATGCCACTGACGTCCAGTGTGTTCTTGAAATCATTGGCTCCAGCCGCGACGCAGCCATAAACACGGCCCCGCAGCCCATAGGTCTCTGACAGCATGCTGGACATCCAGTCCAGAGTGTCTCCGTCTTTCACGGCGTAGAGATGATGCCATGAAGGGTGATCTCCAGGCTTGGGTGGATTCGAAGGCAGTCTAGGCTGGCCATCCATAACCCGTCCAATGCTGCCAAACTCACGCAGCGTAGTTGTAGCATACGATCTGCTGATCAGCAGCATGCTGTCCAGTGTGCCGAACCGTTGACGCACAATGATCCCAAGCTCGCGCCAGGTCCGTGCACTAGTGCTGACGGCCATGGTGTAGTCGCAAAACTCCCGGATCCGGCCAACAATGTGCACGGCATGACCCACACAGCGCCGCAGCACCAGATGTCTGGCTCTGTTCCTCTCATTCTTGGAATCTGCAGTGACATCCTTGAGTTCCACTTCCAGTGCAGCCGTGTCGGGCTCCCAGTAGTAGCGCTCGTTAAAGGCTCCTGCTGCATTGCCGCGTACCTTCCATTGCCTCTGAGTGGTCTGGCTCCGGAACAGAACTGTGTGAGGGATCCGTGTGAACCGCTCGAGTTGGGCAGGGCGCCGCATCTTGTGTTCATCGACTTGCCAATTGGCCAGGTCGCTCCAGAGCACCCAACTTAGTGCCCCAAGGACTCCACAGTCGCGGAACACCTTTTCGGTTCGTTTCAGTCTGTCAGTGACACCCGGCTCGTTCTCAAACATCCGCCTGAGCTGTAGCATCAGGCCATGAAGCTTTTGCACCTCTTTCAGCACCGGCATGCTGGCCCGGGCTTGGTCAACAACGAGCAGCATATGCCATGCAATCTGCGGTGGTAACTTCATGCTGAGCACATAGGCTTCCATGGCGGCTGTGAATGGCTCACTGAACGCCAGCAAGTCGATGCGGCCTTTTCTCAACACAAGAGCTGGATCCCAGAAATCGTTTCGGCGCCACTTGTCCACCAGCTGATCTGGAGTGGGCACATGCCACATGTCCCTGTTCCTGCGCGGCTCACGCAAAGTGTCCAGAAACGTTCCGCGAATGACGGGCCGATCTGGCGACGCCAAATAGTTGAACAGGCTAACAGCATCTGCACGTTCCGAGTCGCCCGTGACCAGGGCCTTGGCGAGGTCAACTCTGGCCTCGGTGTTGACTTTGGCATCCTGGATGAACATGAACTCGTCAACGAAGCCCAAAACGGCTTCCAGCAGCGGCCAAGCTTGTGTTGCCAGCAATAGGCGGCACAAAGCCTCTCTCGTCCTCAGATTGCCATCTTTGGTACACAGCCACCAGAGCATCACCATAAACACGCCGAGATCCGGATTGTCTGGCTTGACCATGGTTGCCCAAGGACCCTGTGCTGCTCGTGGCCGCTTCTTTTCCTCAGGTTTCGGCTCCTTGCCTTGAAGAGACGCCACTTGCTCTGCCGTTTTGATACGCTTTGGCGGGTTCGTGTTCAATTCCTTGTCCTCTGGTTTGCGTTTTTCGCCTGACTTGACTTGTTGCCATGTTAGAAGCGGCTTCTTTGGATCGGTCATTTTCGGTTTTCACTGTGTCAACGTCGCAATCCACGCAGAAACGCTCGTTCCATCACGGGTTGTACAATCACACTCTTTTTGGACAAGGTACATCCACAACAGTATGCAATGCACAAGGCTGGGGACACGGAACCAAGTGCTGCGGAAATGTACCACCCATCCCCAGTGATGGACTTGAACCAAAAATGGCCGGCGTTCCACAAATTCCAGTGTTGTGGCGTCGATCAAGTCGCGCTTGGCTACCACATCGTCGCGGAATATCACATGTTCGTCTGCAAAGTCGCAAGTCTCTGTTGTCGTGGTGCTGGCAAAAATCGTCGTTGCCAAAGCCAGATGTGCAATGCCGTGGAACGGGTGCTTGGCATCTGACAAGAGCGCAGATGCTGTTGGGGTTTTGAGGCACGCCAAAGCTTTGTAGTCCATGTCGATAGGCATCGAGTCGGCATCGAGATATTCGCTCCATTCATGTGACTGCATGCCCCTCCGATGAGGGTTGCGTTCCCACATCCGCAGAGCCCCGACTCCAGTCAGCTGCCTGTGTACCCAGACGTTGAACAACGTCCCAAATGTCCTGGGCAGTTCACGCTTCACTACATCTTGCGACCAGCGCGTGTATCCGCCAAATGCCTTGTGCATCCACTCTGCAGCTCCAGCAGACGGCTCCTGGACCTGGTACTTGGCACACAGGATCTTGTCGACGTACCAAGAGTCCAGAAACAGTCGTGAACACCAACTAACCAGTGTTCCAATTGGCGCCGTATGGGCTTTCGGAGCTGATGCGGCTGCTTTCTGATCTTCCACGATAGGATCTTCGTCCTCGCCTGCGTACAGGTCATCATCATCGCCCAGAACCAAGCCTAGTGGTCCAACACTGTTCCGTGCACTCTCAGCAGCCTTTTTGATTTCCTCGAGATCTAGTTGTCCCTTGACCAGGATGGAGGCACACACACCTGCCAGCGACACCAGTCCCACTGCCGGCTGTTTCTCTGGAGTTGACTGAGCTTGGCATTGCAGCGCTCGCACCACTGATGCCAAGTTGTCACCACCACCACGTTCCTGTTCTCGTTCTTTCTTGGTTTTGAACAAGAACTGGACGTGGGCCATCAGCACAAACAGCAGATCACTGCCTGTTAGCCGGTTACTCGATGACTCCTCGTTCAAGAAGTCATCACAGTGCTGTGCCCAAAACTCCAGCAGCTTCCGAGGATCCAGCCACGGTTTTAAATGTGCCGGGATAGGTAGTTCATGATCAATACAGGTTTCAACGGCATCCTGCAGCGCCGCAATCTTGTCCAGTGCATCACTAGCCTTTGCAATGTCGTTCCAACTCTTGATGTCTTCGGAACCAGCTGCTGGGGCAGCCATGGTGCCTGTTGAACAACAGGAGGAAAAACACGTGCTTCAACCACTCCCTGAAGCACAAGGCCCATTTGTGATCCCTGTTCAAGCATGGTCTGAAACAACCCTGATCTGCAACAACCAAAATGTCCAAATCCA
>Ga0181522_10002055_pt1 | contig 11726 bp, 12 predicted proteins | sample PEATcosm2014_Bin_27_FD_121103 | JGI IMG/M metagenome (GOLD analysis project Ga0181522, IMG submission 121103) | Peatland microbial communities from MTU Mesocosm Facility, Houghton, MI, USA - PEATcosm2014_Bin05_10_metaG | ecosystem: Environmental > Terrestrial > Soil > Wetlands > Peat | place...
CCGGTGAAAAGTCTCGTTCGCCTTGAGTTGAAAGTCGCCACGATTGATGATCATGGCTTGAGTGCCACGGTCATCGCGACCGACGGTCCATTCGGAAATCTGGTGACCAACGTCGACGCTGAGGATTTTCTTAAGTTGGGCTACCAGCGCGGGCAGGAAGTGCCTGTTACGGTGGCGGGCAGGGAATTGAAGATCAAGTTCGTGAAGACTTTCAGCGACGTGCCGCTGAATCAGCCGCTGCTGTACATCGACTCGCGCGGGCACATTGCGCTGGCGGTGAACCAGAACAGTTTCGCTGCGACGTATGGAGTGAAGCCGCCTGCGACGCTCACGATTCCACGAGCGGGGAAGTGACGCTACATCTGACTGGTGCCAAGTCCTACGGGGCTTTGCCCTCGCGGGACGGCCGAGGCGGCCGTCGCCACATGTACGTCGCTACTTTCCAACGTCCTTCGCGATTCTCGGAAGTACGGCACGCAGTAACGCCTCGAATGTTGATTTCACGCGCTCGCCGGTTTCCATCACTTCGGCGTGCGACAGCGGCTGGTCGAGAATACCGGCCGCCATGTTCGTGACGCATGAAATGGCGAGAACGTTAAGTCCCATGTGGCGAGCGGTAATCACTTCGGAGGCCGTCGACATCCCGACCAGATCGGCGCCGATGTGGCGCAGGTGACGGATCTCCGCCGGAGTTTCATAGCTCGGTCCCAGCAACGCGGCGTAGACGCCCTCGTGCAGCATGATGTTGAGCTTGGCCGCTTCTTCGCGCGCGATCTCACGATAGGCGCGCGAGTAGGCTTGCGTCATGTCGGGAAAGCGCACGCCGAATCGGTCGTCATTCGGTCCCACCAGCGGATTCGTCCCTTGCAGATTGATGTGATCGCTAATCAGCACCAGCGCGCCTTGCGAATAGCCGAGATTGATGCCTCCCGCGGCATTGGTGATGATGACGGCCCGAATGCCCATGCGCGCGAACGCGCGAATGGGGAACGTGACTTCCTGCGCAGAATACCCTTCGTAGAGATGAACGCGCCCCTGCATGGCTGCGACTGGAATGTTGCCTGCATTTCCGGCGACCATCCGCCCGGCGTGCCCGATCGCGGTCGATTGCGGGAACGAAGGAATCTCTGCGTAAGGAACGCGCACCGCGTCGGTGAGCGAGTCGGCGAAGGCGCCGAGGCCCGAGCCGAGAACGAGTCCGATCTGCGGTCGAAGCGCTGTACGCGAAAGGATCAACTTCGCGGCGGAGTCGGCGAGTGTGTATTGGTCGCTCATATCTTCGTGGAAGAGCCGCGCTTCAGCGCCGCGAAAAGCCTCTACAAGTCCCCGTCGGCCAGCTGGCGCCCGTGACCGTTCCGGTCCAGCCAATCATACAGAAACGTCTGGTAGAGATACGACGCGACAATCTCCTCGCCGAGTTCGTGCGTCTCTGTGCAGATGAACGGTAGCCGAAGCCCGGTTAGCACGGCAATCAGCGACTGCGTAATGCGGTTGGGATTCGCCGCGCGGTACGCATACTCAGATTTAATCTCAGTTAGCGACGCGGTCACCACCAGCAGGCTGTGCGGCATCTCGCTCATGCGCCGCAGCCGGTTGATAAAGACCGCGCGGTTTGTGGTGAACGATTGAATCAGGTCGGCGAGATCTTTGCGCTCGACGGCACAAGCATCCTCCATCCCAGCGATGGAATAATCTCCGTGGCGCAATGCGCGATGTTCGATTTTTGAGAACCATCCTCGGAAGCGTCGAAACGAAAGTGGATTCTGTTCTCGCGTGTCCACAATCGCGACCGGCAACGGCGTGCGCAACTGTGTCCCCCCGCGCTCAGCCACGACCGGCAGCGGCGGGTGCGGGACCGGCGCGGTCATCGTGGTCCAGGCGAGCCGGGACGGAATTAGGGTTCGTTTGCGCGGCATGGAGGCTCCGGAATTGAGAATAGTGTAGTTGAATCCAGATCCTAAGACCGGCAACATCCGTGTTCAGGCTAATCTATTCCGTCGTTAGCACGCGGCCACTAGCACAAACGATATACATCATGGGAAAAGTACTGCTAATTTCATGCATTTGTATCTCGTGCACTTTTCTTGCCCTGCAAGACGGAACGTCTGTTGGGAACAATTCTCCGAAGGATATCTCGATCCCAAATATCATCAAGTCCTTTGCACAGAAAGAGACAGAATTCCATACAGCCTATGAACGATACAGCTACACCCGAGAAGTGAAAGTAGCAGCGGACTGCCCAAACGGAGTTCCCGGCCTTTACCTTCTAGTGGTTGATGTCGGCCTCGACCGCAATGGCAAACGAACGGAAGCGGTGCTCCAAGAAAAAAACCTGCGCCTCCATTGTCTCGGCCTCACCAAGGAAGACATCGATCACTTCCGTGACCTATCTCTGTTTGTTCTGACCACGGAAGAAATCAAGAACTATCGGATCAACTTCGTCGGTCAGGAGCAAGAAGGCGGCCTGAGTTGTTATGTCTTCGACGTTTCTCCTGCGATTCCAATACCGGAAAAAAAGTTTTTCGAGGGCCGGATCTGGGTGAACAGCCAGGATTTCGCTATCGTGAAAACCCAAGGTAACACCGGAATGAAGCTCGAGAAGAAACAAACGGAACAGGAAAATGTTTTCCCGGTGACTACCACCTGGCGCAAACCGATTGACGGTTACTGGTTTCCTACTCTGAGCCGGGCAAACGAGGTCCTGCACTTCCCGAAGGGCGGCGACTTGCATCTGAATGAGGAAATCGAGTTCACAAGCTATAAGGCGAAAGTCCAACCCAAATAACCCATTGTCTAACGGCAGCAAAGGGATTTCGGGGGCGACGGATCATTGCCATCAACCGGATATTTCCATTGTGGTCAGAATCTCTTCTCAAACTCCGCGAACGCTGCTTCCAGCTTCCACTGTTCGCGCGCATGCTCGCTGCCCGCCAGAAACTTCGCACATCCGGCCGACGGCTTCTGTTCGCCTAGAGTGTCCCCGGCACACGCGGCGGTTGGCCGAAATGTTCCCCTTGTCTCGCTCCACAGGCTCTCTTCCGGCAAAAAGCTGTGCTCGATACTCTGCCGCGTCATACGCTTCAATTCAGTGTACGGCAGCCGAAATCCCTCGACCGCCCGCAGATACTCGTGCGTCATGTCGGAGCGTGCCACGCCTTCGTCGTCGGTTGAAATCGCGACCGGCACTCCGTACTTCAGGTACATCGGCAAGGGATGCTCATTTCCGCTGACGTCGAGAATCTGATCATTCGATGTGAGATTGATTTCGACCAGCACATTGCGCGCCGCCATTTCTTTCATCAGTCCAATCGGATCTTTTTCCAGCATGACACTGACGCCGTGCCCGATGCGCTCGGCATGACCGCGCTCGACCGACGCGCGAATGTGATACGACAGGTCCTCGGGCTTTACGAGTCCCATCGCAAGCTCGCCGGCGTGCAGCGTGATATGCACCTTGGGATAGATCCCGTGCAGATAATCCATCATGGCCATGTGCTCGTTGAAGTCGTTAGTTGGTACATACCAATCTTCGGGCATCACCAGATTCAGGCCGACGAAATGCGGATCGGATGATGCCAGCTCGAATCCAAGCAGAATCTGCGCAAACACCGCTTCGCGAGGAAGTCCGCGCAGCACCTGATAGAGATAGCGCACCGTGACGTTGCATCCGGGTTCAGCCTCCGGGGTTCCACATTTCAATTCGGATCGGGCATGGGCGTCCGCCTCCGCGAGATTCTTGCTCGTCTCCGCAGTGATTTCCTTCAAGCCTCCTTTGAGGAGCTTTTCGCGCATGGCGGCAAAGTCACCTTCCCACCCCAGCTTCATTCCGAGTCTGATCGCCGCATTGAGGTCGGCGCTGCGCATGAACTCGATGTACTGCACATGCTCTTTGGCGGCGCGATTGATCACGCTCGCAACCAACTCGGCCATGTGGGCGTCCGCAGCGGGCTGGAACTTGTCGAAGCTGGCGAAAAAATGATCATGTCCGGATTCGTCGCCCGGACGCCAGTTGCGCATCGACCAGGCGTCAATGATCTGGTTGTAGAGAACGTGGTCCGCGTAGGCGCAGCGAATCGCCGGATTCGGCTTGTACTTTTCGCATGAATCGCACGGCGGGCTCCGCAGCTGCGAGGTCGTGCGATCAACGCAGAAATTATCCGAAGCGGCGAAGTCAATTAAATCTTCGGCATAGACCGCGCCACCAAGATGATTGTGGAGGTCTCCACCCTTGGGCATGTCGTGCAGAAATGCGAGCAAAAGAGAGGGCTGTTGGCGGATTGAGTCGAGATAGCGCGCAGTCTTTTGCTCAGCGGTCTGGGTCGCCGCAAGGGAAGTAAGTATCAGGACGTTCACACAGCAGCGAAGGGTAAAGCGCATTCCGAACGGGCCTCCGGGGATCAGGCATTGTAATACCGAACTTCTTCGTGAGACCTCGTGTCCTTGGTGGTAAGTGGTCTTCAGTCGCCGCAAGCCTGATCCATGCCCGCAATCCTTGAACTTCTCCTCTGCTACATTTATTCGTATGCCGCAAGTTTCCGCCGCTCCCGCCCGGGGCTTTGCCAGCGACAACAATGCTGGAGTCCATCCGGAAATTCTCGAAGCGCTCGCCCGTGCAAATCACGGTCACGTCGTGGCGTACGGTGACGACCCCTACACGCACTCAGCCATCGCAAAATTCGAAGAACATTTCGGAACAGGCATTGAAGTATTCTTCACCTTCAACGGAACCGGAGCCAATGTACTCGGCCTGCAAGCGTTGAACCGCCCCTACCATGCGGTCCTATGCAGCGACTACGCGCACATCTATACAGATGAATGCGGCGCCCCGGAAAAACATACTGGATGCAAGTTGATCCCCCTGTCCCACGAGGACGGCAAGATCAATGTTGACTCAGTTCGCCATGTCTATCACGGGATCGGCGACCAGCATCACGTGCAGGCTCGCGTCATTTCGATCACGCAATCCACTGAGATGGGAACTGTGTATCAGCCCGAAGAAGTGGAAGCCCTTGCCCGTTTTGCCCACGATCACCAGATGTTTCTCCACATGGACGGCGCCCGCATCGCTAATGCTGCCGCCAGCCTTGGGCAAACGCTGCGCCAGGCTACGCGCCATCTGGGCGTCGATGTGCTCTCCTTCGGCGGCACCAAGAACGGCATGATGGGCGGCGAGGCAGTGGTCTTTTTCAATCCCGCGCTGGCCGCTGACTTCCTTTATCTCCGCAAGCAGGGGATGCAACTGGCCTCGAAGATGCGCTTCATCGCCGTCCAATTCGAGGCACTCCTAAACGGCGACTTGTGGCGACGCAGCGCGGAGCATGCCAATCGCATGGCGCGGTTGCTGGAGGCGGAAGTCAGGAAGGTTCCTCAAGTCAAGGTCATGTGGAAAGTCGAGGCCAACGGCGTCTTCGCCCAAATTCCGCGCCACGCCATCGAAAAGATCAAGGCGCAGTTTTTCTTCTATCCGTGGATCGAAGAAGAATGCATTGTCCGCTGGATGTGTGCGTTCGACACCACGGAAGAAGATGTTAAAGCGTTCGCGAAGTGCGTGGCAGAGGCAGTCAAAGGCTGAAACCGGGACCCTTCCGAGCTATTGCTTTTTGGCCCGGCTTTGACTAAATTGGCCCATTCCCCAGCCGAAGTGTGCGTACTCGGCCCGCTCGGTCCCAGGAGCTAGCATGATCCGGAAGTGGTTCGGCACTACAGCTCTCATTGTCACGGCAATTACGCTCTTGAGCCTGTCGAGTTGCGCGCATAACCAGGAGCTGGTTTCGATCCAGGTTCAGCCCACCGGCGAAACTTTCGGCGCCTCCAACATTCCCGTGAGTCAAGACGCTGGTCTGCAGGTTCAGCTCCGGGCCCTCGGAACCTTCGTCCACCCGCCCGTGACCAAGGACATCACCAGCCAAGTGACTTGGGCCTCGAACGATACCCAGATGATGACCGTTAATTCGTCCGGAATGCTGACCGCTACTGGATTCAATTGCGGCGCGACGCTGGTATCGGCGACGGCAAACACGAATGCCGACGCCGCGGGTTTGTCTGCCTCCGGAGCGATTATCACCGGCTACATGACCGGCAACGTAGTTTGCTTTACGGGTACCGGACCGACGGTCACCGTCACATTCGCCGGTACTGGCAGCGGCACGATCTCCAGTTCGCCAGCGGGACTCGGCTGCTCATCTACGGCAGGGAACTCCTGTACGGGAAGCTTTCCCACGGGCTCGAATGTCACTCTGACGGCTGTCCCCAACGGAACATTTGGTGGATGGGCGGGCTGCACGATCAATTCTGGGACAGCCTGCACTCTCGAAAACCTAACGAATGACGTAACCGTAACCGCGACGTTTAACTAGGCGCCGACTGCGGCAGGGACTATTCGGACTCCAGCAGCTTTTCCAGCGTCGGCTTGTGCTTCTCGGGCTTCTTCTTTTTCTCGATCACGATCTTTTCTGCGGGAGGCGCGCCGATGCGCTCGCGCGCCAATTCTTTGACCACTGTCACCGCGCGAAAGCGCTTCACTTTTTTCTTTTTTGCCACGTTGACCCCGCTTGCCTTGTCCGCTGAACGATTCTAAACAAAAAGCGCACTACACCGATCCCACAACTACGCGGCGAGGCCAGCAGATTGTGCAATAATTCATGTTTGGGCGCATAACGGTCGCCGAATTATGGAAGAGCGCGATTTTTTTGACGAGAAGCAAGAAAAGAAGCCGGCTTCACTGAATTGTCCCCACTGCCATCAGTCGGCGGAATACGAAGTGACCTGGATCGTCCGTACCAAAAAGCGACAGCTCGGAGGCCGTGCCGATGAGCGCGATCGCGCCCGCTTCGCTAAATTCCGCTCCTACATGGTGCGCAAAGACGACGTGATGGCCTGCAAGAATATGCGGTGCCGCAAGCGCTTCGATATTTCCGGCCAGTCGACCGTTCTCACCGAATAGCAACATTGAGTGCATCGCGATTTTCGCGGCTTTCAAAAATCCTCAATTATTTTTCTTCCCGTTCGATTTTCGGGTACTGCGAGTTACCACGGTTTCGCAGCCTGGAGCACGTGCCATTGACCGCTCTCCTTGGACGTCGGATAGTGAGTTCGGCGATGGAATCTTCGTTTGTCCCCGCAATTCCCGCCTCATTCTTTGATTTCTTTCGGAGGATTTCATGTCGGCTTCATCTCCCGCACGAAACAGTCTGTCCAGCGTCATCGACTCAATGACCGAGACCGAACTCGACCAGTTGCCGCATGGTGCCATTCAGTTGAGCACGGATGGACGAGTTCTGAAGTTCAACGCGTACGAGTCGAATCTTTCGAGTTTGAAAAAAGAGAACGTTATCGGCAAGAATTTTTTTAAGCAAGTTGCGCCCTGCACCGACGTGCAGGAGTTTTATGGAAAGTTCCGAGCTGGCGTTTCCGAGAAGAATCTTCACATCAACTTTCGCTATCACTTTGCGTTCAAGCAGAATCCGCGCGACGTGACGGTTACCCTCTTTTACAGTCCAACTACCGACACCGTCTGGGTTTTCGTGAAGCCTCTCGAAGGGAAGTAAGCGCAGCTGTTATCGGTGGGAGCTTTGCCGTAGAGACGTTGCAGGCAAAGGTCCCACTTTTTTCGTCGAGAATTCCGGAGGGTGAGATGCGCCGATCCGCGTCTCCGCGGAGCCCCCCGGAATGCGCTGTATTTCCTTCTCTCCGTCCGGGTCATTTATACTTACCAGTTTTGCCGTGGCTGCTGGAGGCCGCGGGCAAGGAGTCATTCTCTTGAAAATTCTGGTTTGCATGAAGCAGGTGCCGCAAAAAGATGCACCGCTCAAGCTCAACGAAACCGGCACATGGATCCGCGAAGATGTCTCTTACGAGGTCAATGAGCCGGACGCGTACGCGCTCGAAGAGGCACTCCGCCAGCGCGAAAAGCACAAAGGGGAAGTGGTCGTCATTACCAGCGGCCCCGCGCGCGCCCAGCAGGTGCTCCGCGAGGCCCTTGCTAAGGGAGCCGACCGCGCCATCCATCTCGAAGACGACAAATTTGTTGGCCTGGATGCATTCAATACCGCGAAGGCTTTCGCAGCGGCCATCAAAGATGAGCAATTCGATCTCATCTTTACTGGCCTGCAATCCGACGATTACGGCTACGCGCAGACCGGCGTAATCCTCGCCGAGTTACTCGGCTGGCCGCACGCCACCATCATCATGCAGATCGAAAAAACCGACACCGGGATTCGCGTGAAGCGCGAGCTCGAGGCCGGATTCTTTCAGTTTGTCGACATGCCCACTCCTGCAGTCCTGACGATTCAGTCGGGTATCAACAAGCTGCGCTATGCGACCCTGATCGGCATCAAGCAGGCCAAGAACAAGCCGCTGCGTAAAGTGCCGCTGGCTGAAGTTCAGTCGGCGATCGGAGAGAATTTGCAGAAGATCGAAAAACTCTACATTCCGCAGAAAACAAAAAAGACGGAGCACATCGAAGGCGCTCCCGGAGAAATCGCCAAGAAGCTGGTCGACAAACTGCGCAATGAATTGCGCGTTTTATAGAAGGTTTATGTGGGCACAGCCGCTCTCGGCTGTCCACCGAGCAAAGCTCGGCAGTATTTGCCAAGAACTAGGAGCTAGCAGCTAGAAGCTGACTTATGCCGGATACTATTCTCGTAGTCGTCGAACAACGCGAAGGCAAGTTGAATCGTGTTTCCTGGGAAACCATCACCGCCGGACAAGCCATCGCCGCCGCGACTGGCTGGACTCTCGAAGCCGCGGTAGTCGGCAGCGCGCCCGCATCCATAGCCGCCGAAGTTGCCGGCAAGAAACTCGCGAAGGTCTATGCGATCGAATCCCCGAAGCTCGAGCCGTATACGCCCGACGCTTTCGCCGCAGCGCTGAAACAATTTCTCAGCTCCAAGCAGCCGAAGCTTGTTCTAATGCCGCATACCTACCAGGTGCGTGACTTCGTCCCCAAGCTCGCGACTGCCATGGGGCGAACCGTCATCAGCGACTGCATCGGATTCAAGCACGAAAGCGGAAAGCTCGTCTTTACACGCCAAATGTTCCAGGGCAAGCTTGCGGCCGATGTCAGCTTTACCAGCGAGGCCCCATGGTTCGCGACTTTTCAGAACGGCGCATTTCGTGGAGACAAGGCCGAAGAGGGCGCAAGCGCAGCTCCAGTCGAGACGGTGAGCGTTGACATTGCGGATGGCGTGATCCGCAATAAACCGCAGGAAGTTTTCAAAGAAGCTAAGCAGGCTGTCGACCTCACGCAAGCCGAAATCATCGTGGCCGTCGGTCGCGGTATCAAAGAGCAGAAAAATATCGAGATCGCGAAGCAACTGGCCGACGCGCTCGGAGGAGACCTAGCCGCCTCACGTCCTATCTGCGATTCCGGATGGCTCCCGATGGATCGCCAGATCGGATCGTCCGGTCAAACGGTCGCCCCTAAGCTCTATCTGGCTCTCGGCATCAGCGGTGCGATTCAGCACATCGTCGGCATGAAAGGGTCGAGGGCGATCATCGCTGTGAATAAAGATTCAGAAGCCCCAATTTTTGAAATCGCGGACTATGCCATCGTCGGCAACCTGTTCGATATCATTCCGCCGCTGATCGAAGAAGTGAAGAAGGCAAAAGCGGGAGGATAAAACTTCTTTGCCACGGATCATGCAGACTTTCACGGATCAATGATTTCGTTACTTATCCGTGGTGATCTGTGTAATCCGTGGCGGATTTTTTCTTATGCTCTTTTTCCGCAAGCCGATCGAAGGTGTTGAACGTCCGCAGATGCCCGCCGATGTGGTCATCGTCGGCGGCGGTCCCGCTGGTATGGCCTGCGCGCTACGCCTTGCGCAACTGATCGACGCGCACAACGCGGCCCATCCCGACGCGCAGCTGAGCAAAGAAAATATCTACGTCCTCGAGAAAGCCCGGGAGATCGGCCAGCACTGCCTTTCCGGCGCTCTCCTCGATCCCCGTGCGATTGCAGAGTTGCTACCCGATTTCGAAAAAGAAGCTCCGCTCGACGCCAAGGTGATCAAGGAAGGCGTCTACTTCCTTACTGAAAAATCGAAGTTCAAATTTCCGATCACGCCGCCGTTCCTCCGCGACCACGGCAATTACGTCATCTCTCTGAACAAGTTTGTGAAGTGGCTCGGAAGCAAAGTCGAAGAAACGGGCATCACGATCTTCACCGGGTTCGCCGGGTCGGAATTGCTTTTCGAAGGCGATCGCGTCACCGGCGTCCGCACCGACGATAAAGGTGTCGACAAAGAAGGACATCCGAAATCCAACTTCGAGCCCGGCTACGATCTCAAGGCCAAGGTCGTCATTCTCGCCGAAGGCCCGCGCGGATCGCTCACCAAGCAACTGATCGAAAAATTTGATCTCGCCAAGGACGCCAACCCTCAGACCTACGGCGTCGGGATAAAAGAACTCTGGGAAGTTCCCTCCGGCCGCATCGCGGCCGGCGAAGTCATCTACACCATGGGCTGGCCGCTCACCACGCACGAATATGGCGGCGCTTGGATTTACGGCTCCAAAGACAATGTCGTCTCGCTGGGCTTTGTCACCGGACTCGATTACGCCGATCCGCGCCTCGATCCGCAGCGCGTGCTGCAACAATTCAAGCGGCATCCCTGGGTGGCGAAGTTGCTCGAGGGCGGCAAGATGATCCGCTACGGCGCCAAGACAATGCCTTACGGTGGATGGTGGGCGATCCCACCCGTCGCGGGCAATGGATGGATGATTCTCGGCGACTCTGCCGGCTTCCTGAATTCCGCGCGCCTCAAGGGAATTCATCTCGCCATCAAGAGCGGAATGCTCGCGGCCGAGACGGCATTCGACGCGCTGAAGAAAGATGATTCGTCCGCCGCGATGCTCGGCCAGTTCCAAAAGAAAGTCGAATCCAGCTGGATCAAGCAAGAGCTCTGGAAAGTTCGCAACCTGCATCAAGGGTTCGAAAACGGTATGTTTGCCGGCATGTTCCACACCGGACTGCAGATGATTACCGGCGGCCGCGGCCTGCGCAATCGTTATCCTGCAAAAGCTGGATACGCGCATATGCAGAAGCTCTCCAATCTCCCCGCGGACGGCGGTCCCGAAGCGCATCTGCTCGGTCCAGCAAAAGGCGACGGCAAACTCACGTTTGACAAGCTGACCGATCTTTATCACTCTGGCACGAAGCACGAAGAGGACCAGCCGTCGCATTTGGTCATACACGATACGAACGTCTGCAATACAAAGTGCGTGAAGGAATACGGCAGCCCCTGCCAGAATTTCTGCCCGGCCAACGTCTACGAAATGGTCGACGACGCGAGCCAGCCCAACGGCAAGCGCATCAGTTTGAATCCATCGAACTGCGTACATTGCAAGACCTGCGATATCGCTGATCCATACCAGATCATCACCTGGGTTCCACCCGAAGGCGGCGGTGGCCCGAACTACGACGGGATGTGACCGCGTCTCGCGGGCGTGAGCGGAGCGAGGGATCCTGTGGTACCTGGAGCGTCTTGGCCGCGGATTAACGCGGATAAATCGGATGAGATAAATAGGAAATATGCAATTTCGAAGGCTCTCGAAGCTATTCAGCATTTTGATTTTGCTTTGCACCGCTGCCTTCGCGCAGCAGGCCCCGCCCTCCATCCCCACCAGCGGCTCGCCGGGTCTCGATGAGTACCGCGCGTCCCGTCTCGCGATTTACACCGACGATTTCGGCGAGCTAAAACGCTATCGCGATGCCGATGCCTCGCTAG
>Ga0181522_10002057_pt1 | contig 11720 bp, 9 predicted proteins | sample PEATcosm2014_Bin_27_FD_121103 | JGI IMG/M metagenome (GOLD analysis project Ga0181522, IMG submission 121103) | Peatland microbial communities from MTU Mesocosm Facility, Houghton, MI, USA - PEATcosm2014_Bin05_10_metaG | ecosystem: Environmental > Terrestrial > Soil > Wetlands > Peat | place...
CGGAGCTGCTCGAGGGAACGACGCTGCGCGAACTGGTGCGGAACGGGCCGCTGCCGGTGCGCAAGGCGACTGACTGCGCGCTGCAAACGGCGCGCGGCTTGGCGGCGGCGCATGACAAGGGGATCGTGCATCGCGATCTGAAGCCGGAGAATATTTTCGTCACCGATGACGGGCGCGTGAAGATTCTGGATTTCGGCCTCGCGAAGCTGACGCGGCCGGAAGCGACGAGCGCCGGCGGAGACACGCTGACTGCGCAGGTGAATACCGAGCCGGGACAGGTGATGGGAACGGCCGGATATATGTCGCCGGAGCAGGTGCGCGGGAAGGCGGCGGATCATCGGGCGGATATTTTCGCCTTCGGATCGATTTTGTACGAGATGCTCTCCGGCAAGCGTGCGTTTCGCGGCGAGAGCCCCGCGGATACGATGAGCGCGATCTTAAAAGAAGAGCCGGAGGAGCTGTCGGAGACGGGGCGAAATATTCCGCTGCCGCTGGAGCGGATCGTGCGGCATTGCCTGGAGAAGAATCCGGCGCAGCGCTTTCAGTCGGCGGGCGATGTAGCCTTCAACCTCGAGGCGATGTCGGACAGCTCGGTGGGATCGCGGACGAGCGCGCAGGCGGCGGTGGTTACGGGCACGGATTCGGGCGGCAGCGCGAGTGCCGAGGAAAGCGTCGGGGCGCGACGTGGAGGCTTGCCCATGATCGCAGTCGCGGCGCTGGTGATCGCGGCGGCAGGACTGGCATGGTGGCTGGGACGCAGGAGTGTGAAGCTGCCGCTGGCCGAGTATCAGCAGATCACCTTTCGGACGGGATCAATGGGCAGTGCGCGCTTCGCGCCCGACGGGAGCATTGTTTACGCCGCGTCCTGGGATGGCGGCGAGAATCAGCTTTACCTGGTGCACACCGATGAGACCGGTTCGCGCGAACTTGGAATCAAGGACGCGGATCTGCTGGCGATTTCGAAGAGCGGCGAACTCGCCATCCTCAAAGATATGGTGCGGTTGCGCGGGTATTCGAAAGCGGGCACGCTGGCGCGGGTTCCGCTGAGCGGAGGAACTCCGCGCGACGTGCTGGACAACGTGCAGGATGTGGACTGGGCAGCGGACGGCGAGCACATGGCGGTGGTGCGCTACGCGCCCGAAAACCGGCATTGGCGGCTGGAGTATCCGGTGGGGAAGGTTTTGCTGGACACGATCAATTGGATCAGCACGCCGAAAATCTCTCCGGACGGGAAGCGGGTGGCATTCGCGGATCACGAGAACACGGGCGGAGACGACGAAGGCACGGTGGCGGTGATTGAGCCGGATGGACGGGAGAAAAAACTGTCTTCTGGATGGGTGTCGATCGAGGGCGTCGTGTGGTCGCCGGTCGGCGACGAGATATGGTTTACGGCGACGCGCAGCGGGAGTTCCCCGAACCTTTATGGGGTGAGCTTATCGGGCAAGGAGCGGGCGATTGCCAATGTGCCGGGCGGAATGTGGCTCCAGGATATCCGCGACGGAGTGGCGTTGACGATTACAAACCAGACCCGGCTGGGCATTCGCGGAATGGCGGCGGGATCGAAGGAAGAGCGCGAACTGGGCTGGCTGGGATGGGCGGAGCTCAGGGACGTAAGCCGCGACGGCAAAAAGATTTTGTTTGAAGAAGAAGGCGATGGCGGCGGGCCCGACTACACGGTATTTTTACGCGACATGGATGGATCGCCCCCGGTCCGGATCGGCAGCGGCGTGGCGCAGGCGATTTCTCCGGATGGCAAGTGGGTGATCACGAAGCCGGCAAAGGAGGGAGCGCTACTCCTGGTGCCGACGGGAGCCGGCGAGGCGCGGCCGTTGACCCATGACAACGTCAGCTATGAGAACGTTCGCTATTTGCCGGATGGAAAACATGTGCTGGCGACAGGAGTTGCGCCGGGACACGGAGTCCGGGATTATTTGATCGAGCTGAACAGCGGCGAGGCCAAACCGATCACGCCTGAGGGCGTGGCGGGCACGCATATTTCTCCTGATGCGCGTGACGTTGCCGTGCTGAGCCCAGAAGGGAAGTGGGGAATTTGGCCGCTGGATGGGAGCGGGTTAAGGATAGTTCCTGGGCTGGATTCGAAGTGGGTCGCGATCGGGTGGTCGCCGGACGGTGCTTCGCTGTATGTGGTCGCGAGCCACCGGACCGATAAAACTACACAGCTTTATCGGGTGGATATCGCGAGCGGAAAGATGGAGTTCTGGAAGGCGTTCGGGGCAGATTTGCCGGCAGGTGTAACTGGAACGTCGCCGCCGCGCTTCTCAACCGACATGAGCGCTTACGCCTATATGCACTATCAGACAATTTCGGTAGGTTACGTTGTAAGAGGACTGAAGTGAAGTGATCGGGTGATCGGGTGATCGAAAAACTCCGGGTCGCATAAAATGGTTGTCATGAAAAGAATGGTGGTTGGGTTGGCCGTGGTGATCGCGCTGGGACTGGTGCTGGGATCGGTGCGCGCCTGGGCTCAAGATGAAGATGAAGGGCCGATGTCGAACATGCGGTTTGTAGTAGTGCGCGACACGAATGGCAAGCCGGTGAAGAATGCGGCGGTGGTGCTGCATCCGGTGAATAAGAAGGGCAAGCAATCCATGGGCGGGCTCGAGTTGAAGACCGACGACGACGGAAAGACCTGGATTGACGGGATTCCATACGGGCAGTTGCGGGTGCAGGTGCTGGCGCCGGGCTTCCAGACATTCGGCGAGGACTATGACATCCGGCAGCCGCAGACCGAGATTACGGTGCGCCTGAAGAAGCCGGTTGGGCAGTACACGGTGTATGGAGTGCAGGAGAAAGACAAGAAAACCGATCCGGCGCAACCGCAGGCTCCGCCGCCGGCGCAGACTCCTCCGGCAGCGCCGGCGAAGCCGCAGTGAGCTGCGAGCCGCGAGCTTCGATCTTCAATTTGCGCGGGGATTTGCGCAAGCCGAACGAAAAATAAAATCTAAACCAAATAAGGGTTGGCGTGGCAATAGTGGCGCGCCGTTGTCGCCTTGTTATGCGCCGCTGGCTTGCGCGCGGGCTTTGGTCTTCGTAGTGTAGGTCTGCCGCGTGGCTGGGACGTAGGCGCACGATTTGAAGTCGTAGTGCTTGCCGAGGCAGTCGGGGCAGAGGTGCACGTGATGGACACGGCACTCGATGGCCGACTCGTTATGGCCGCAAGCGTCACAGACGCTTCGACGGCCTTTGCCAGACCGAGCCTTCGAGGGTTCGGCTTCCGCGAGGTAGCGCGCCTTCATATAAAGACCGCTGGCGGCCAGAACCATACCCGTGGAGAACATCATGGCGGCCGCGTCGAGCAGGGCGGCATCTCGCTGCGCGCCGAACGCTGCCGGCAGAGTGCAGAGCCCGGCGGCGGCCACGAAACATCCGATCGCGATCATCCAGCTTCCAATTTTTAACGTCATGGCATTCTTTCCCAGACCTGAAATCAGGTGGAGAGTGGGTCCGCGAGCAGGCCTTCCGGCCTAACTCATTGAAATTGTCAAACATTCCAAGCGTAGGCTCTGGGCAAGTGAAACTCCAGATGACCAAAGTTTTCCGGTGACGCAGGTAACTTGTGGCCGAAAAGGCTCTCTCTTAGCATGATTTCATCATGGATATGTGTATGCTCCTCGTGTGTCCCGATCAGGACGCTGCTAACTTGTTGATGTCGGTGCTGAGCGAGATGGAGATGGAGGCGGAGCACACGCCTTCGATCGCGCACGGCCTGGCGCGGCTCGACGAGCAGCGCTTCGATGCCGTCATTTTCGATTACCGTTGCGATGCTGCCTCCGACGAATTCCTGGCGCGCCTGCGGAAGTCCTCGAAGAACAAAGCGGCCATGCTGGTTGCGCTGGTCGACGAAGAATGCAATGCTCGGCCGTTGTTTGGGCTGGGCGCGAATTTTGTTCTTTACCGTCCTCTATCGGTCGAGCGCACGCGGCTGAGCCTGAATGCGGCGCGCGGCCTGATGCGTACCGAGCGGCGGCAATCTCCCCGGACGCATGTGAATTCGACCGCCAACATTTCTTACCCTGGAGTGCCGGACCTCGACGCGACGCTGATCGACATCAGCGACAGCGGGACGTTGATTGCGACGCATCAGCAGAAGCTGGGCGACGGCAAAGTTTATTTCGAATTTGCGCTGCCGGGGCAAGGGCAATTGGTTCGTTTGTCGGGCGAGGTCGCATGGCAGGATTTTTCGGGTCGGGCGGGAATTTCGTTTCTTGATGTGCCGCAGACATCGCGCAAGCTGATTCAAACCTGGCTGCAAAGGAACGGAGTTCGACCGGGGGAACCTCAGCAGTCGCAGGAACCGATCATTGAGCGCTTTGCGCTGGAGCCAAACCTGGCGCAGCCGGCGAGTGTCGACGAACCCGAAGAGGTTTCAAGCGTGGGCGACCGGCGGCGGGACGAGCGAGTTCCTTGCCAGTTGGGCGCGACCGTGCTTCCGGTGGGGACGAGCGCCGCGAGCCATTGCTCGCTCTCCGATGTGAGCGAGGGCGGATGCTATGTGGAAATGCCGTCACCTTTGCCGGGACGCGCGGATGTCGAAATCATGGTGCGGACCGCGGACAGAAAGTTCGCGATTCGCGGGCAAGTGCTGACCAGCCATCCGGGATTCGGGATGGGAGTACGGTTTGTGTTTGAGAATTCCGCCGAGCGCGAGGAAATCTTGCGGCTGTTGGCGGTGCTGTCGGCGGCGCGTGCGCGCGACGAGCAGCCCTGCTAGGACTCTTTACATCTTCCTCATGGTTTTGATTGGACTGGCAAAAAGCGAAAATCACAGTGGACACAGACGGCACTGAGCACCCACTCTAATACTCAGGCCTTTGTAGCTTCCTTAACAGCCTGGCGGAAATGATCGAGCGACTGCTTCAGGCCGGTTTCCAGATCTATCTTTGGCTCCCATCCCAGCAGGCGTCGGGCTTTTGAAATATCGGGACGGCGCTGTTTGGGATCGTCCTGCGGGAGCGCTTCGAATTTGACGCGGCTCTTCGAGCCGGTCACGGCGATCACTTTTTGCGCGCACTCCAGGATCGTGAACTCGGTGGGATTGCCGATGTTCACCGGCGCATGCTCATCCGACCTTGCGAGGCGAAGAATGCCATCGACTTCGTCGCTGACATAACAAAAGCTGCGCGTCTGGCTGCCATCGCCGAAGACCGTCAAATCTTCTCCGCGCAGCGCCTGCCACATAAAATTCGGAATCACGCGGCCGTCATTGATTTGCATGCGCGGTCCGTAGGTATTGAAGATGCGCAGAATGCGCGTGTCGACGTTGTGATAACGGCGATAGGCCGCGGTCACGGCCTCCGAGAAGCGCTTGGCCTCATCGTAGACGGAACGCGGTCCGATGGGATTGACGTGGCCCCAATAAGTTTCGGGCTGAGGATGCACCAGCGGGTCGCCGTAGCACTCGGAGGTCGAGGCCATCATGAATTTCGCGTTGCTGCGGCGGGCAGTCTCGAGGGCTTCGAATGTTCCGTAGGAGCCGACGCGTAGCGTGGCGATGCCGTGTTTGGCATAGTCGAATGGACTGGCGGGGCTGGCGAAGTGGAAGACGTAATCGAGCGCGCCGTAATCGCCGGGATCGCAGACATCTTTTTCGATGAACTCGAAGCGCGAGTCGTTTTTGAGATGTGCGATATTGGTGAGGCGGCCGGTGAGCAGGTTGTCGGCGGCGAGGACGCGGTAACCTTCGGCGAGCAATCCGTCGCAGAGGTGAGAGCCTAAAAAGCCGGCTCCGCCGGTGACCAGGGCGCGGCGCGTCGGCATCATCATTAGTGTTTCAGACCCATCGTTTCAGACCCATAATCTCAGACCGATAGTTTTCGCACTCGTCATTTCGCACCCCGTGATTTCGTACCTAAGCTTCAGGCGCGCTCCTTTTTAGCGGAGCGCGCGGCGGAGGCCTCATCGCAGATGGCGGGCGGGCGTCCGACGCTGTAATACGAAAATCCGTGCGCGGTCATAACCGATGGGTCGTAGAGATTTCGTCCGTCGAGGACGATGGGATAGCGTACCACGCTGCGCAGGCGGTCGAGATCGAGGTTGGAGAATTCCTCCCACTCGGTAAGGATGAGAACGGCGTCGGTGCCCTGCGCGGCTTGGTACGCATCGGCGGCAAACTCGATGCCTTCGGGCAGAGTTTCTTTGGCGCGCTCCATGGCGGCGGGATCGTAGGCGCAGATGCGGCAGCCTTCGCGGAGCAATTCTTCAACAAGCAGCAACGCCGGCGATTCGCGGATATCGTCAGTGCCGCCTTTGAAAGCGAGTCCGAGCACGCCGAGGCGCTTGCCGCGCAACGTCCAGAGCACGCTGCGAACTTTTTTAAGGAAACGCCGGCGCTGCTCTTCATTGATGCGGATAACCTCTTCGAGCAGGCGGAAGTCGTAGCCTCCCTCTTTGGCGACGGCGCGGAAGGCGAGGAGATCCTTCGGGAAACACGATCCGCCGTAGCCGATGCCGGGATTCAGGAAGCGCGGCCCGATGCGAGAGTCGGTCCCGATGCCGTCGCAAACCTGCTGCACGTCGGCGCCGACGGCTTCGCAGATGGAGGCGACCGCATTAATAAAAGATATCTTCATGGCGAGAAAAGCATTGGACGCATGCTTGATCATCTCGGCGCTTTGCGCGCTCGTCACGATCAGGCGGGGCGGAAGCTGAGGCGAAGCCATGGCGCGGTCGGGGCGGGGAATGGCATCGCCGCGCCCATAGTACCAACCGCTGGTGAGCGGCTCGTAAACCTTGCGCATGACCTCGGCGGCGCGCCCATTTTCAACGCCGACGACGATGCGGTCGGGATAAAGAAAGTCGGTGACGGCGGTGCCTTCACGCAGAAATTCAGGATTGGAGGCGATGTCGAAGAGATTGGCGTCGGCGCCGTTGCGCAGGATGATCGTGCGGATCCAGTTGTTGGTGTAGACCGGGACAGTGCTCTTTTCGACGACGACCTTGTAGCCATCGACGGCGCCAGAAATTTCGCTGGCAACGGATTCGACGTAGGACATATCGGCGTCGCCGCTCTCGGTAGGCGGAGTGCCGACGGCGATGAAGATGGCTTCGCTGGCGCGCGTGGCGGCCTGCAAATCGCCGGAGAACCGGATGCGGTGTCCGCGATGCCGGGCCAGAAGTTCAGGAAGAAATTTCTCGTGGATCGGCACGTCGCCGTTGCGCAACGCCTCCAGCTTTTTCTCGTCATTATCGACGAGCACGACTTCGTGACCGAGATCCGCAAAACAAGCTCCGGTGACCAGACCGACATATCCCGAACCAACGACGGCAATGCGCATGCGAGCCTTCTCCTTGGAATAGTTGTGCACCTCCGGCTCGTCGGGGTGTGGTTTCACTTTAGCAGCGATTGAAGGCTTTGCTGTATGCAAACGCAGATTACCGTCGTACCGCGAACAGGAACGGGAAACGGATAGTCACACGAAGCGGTGATTGGCATCACCGATGCCGAGGGGGTGGGGACTGACAGGGACTTTAGGCCCGTCTCGTTAATCTGATTTCTCCCCCTCCACAGCGATGCGTAGAGACGGGGCCTGCCCCGTCTCCGGGCCATAGACGAACTGGGCTTCGGACAAGAAAAGGCAGGGACAGATTCAATCCTGCTCTTTCACCTCTGATTGTTGCGCATGAAGTTCCAGGCGCTGTTTACGATGTCGGTCAGGTTGCGCTGGGCGGTCCAGCCTAAAACTTCTTTCGCTTTGCTGGGGTCGGCTATGAGGGCGGGCGGATCGCCAGGGCGGCGCGGACCGATGGTGCGGCGAACGGGCTGGCCAGTGGCGGCTTCGGCGGCGTGGATCACTTCGAGCACGGAATTTCCCTTGCCGGTGCCGAGGTTGACGGCGATCGATTCGCCTCCCTGTTCAAGATGCTGGAGGGCGCGGACGTGGGCGTCGGCAAGATCATTGACGTGGATGTAATCGCGCAGGCAGGTGCCGTCGGGCGTGGGATAGTCGGAGCCAAAGACCTGCAACTGGAAATCGCCCGGCAATGAGGCTTGCAGGGCGAGCGGGATGAGGTGAGTTTCCGGATCGTGGAGTTCGCCGATCTCGCCGCTCTCGTCGGCGCCGGCGGCGTTGAAGTAGCGCAGGCGCGCCGAGCGCAGGCCGTAGGCGCGGTCGTAGGCCTCGAGGGCGTTTTCGAAGGCGAGCTTGGTGGCTCCATAAGGGTTGATGGGCTCGCGCGGATTCTGCTCGGTGATCGGAACCTTGACGGGAACTCCGTAGACGGCGCAGGTCGAGGAGAAAACGAAATGGCGGACGCCGGCGTCAACTGCCGAGTTCAGCAGAGTAAGCCCGTCGACAACATTGTTGCGAAAATATTTGCGCGGGTCGGTGACCGATTCTCCGACGTAGCAGTGAGCGGCGAAGTGCATGACGGCGTCGACGCGCGAGAGCACGCGATGAAGCTTGGACGGATCGCCGATGTCGCCTTCGACCAGTTCGAAGCCCTGCGCAAGGCGCGGGAAGCCGGTCGAGAAATTATCGTAAATGATGACCTGATAACGCGCGCGCCGCAATGCGCGCGCAGCGTGACTGCCGATGTAGCCTGCGCCTCCTACCACCAGAACGGCCAAAGGGAACCTCGCTTGAAGTTACAGCACCGCTGTCAGTTTACGAGGTTCGGCGCACTTGAGGCCAGTCGTGGAATTGCGCGATCAGGCAGCCTGCCGGCGAATTCCCTCGGAGGCAGGAGCCGTCCTCGAGCGCTTTACAACTCCGATCGTCAGCCCGATGAAAATCGCGAGAACTATCAGTTGCGCGATCAGAAAGGGCGACTCCGTTTGCGTGGGAGCGAGCGCGTGGAGCGCGGGCGCCTTCTGGAACGATTGAACGACCAGGACAAAACAATTCAGGTACAGAGCCATCATGGCGCTGACGATGTAGGTGCGGTTCCAGCCTCCGGCGAGGTGAAAGCTGTAACGGGCGAGGAGAGCGATGGCCAGCAGCACGAGCGAGATGATGCCCACCTTGTGCGAGGGCAACAGTTTGTGGAAGGGAAAGAAAAAACCCGTAACGCTGGTCAGCACGGTGGTCAGGAGAAAAAGCGCATTCCAGCCGTTGAAGGCTTTGCGAGTAAAGAATCCATAGACGACGAACAAACCGGACACGATGCCGATCAGGCTGATCTGCACATGGACAAGCGTGAAAGTCGACAAGCTCATGCCGAGAACCATGAGTGAAGCCTCCTCGTGGGGTAAGACATATTAAGACGGGAGGCGCGGAATTGCTACTGGAAACGGGCTGGTCGACGGTCTCTGTCGGCTGTCCTCGGCAATCTTACGGGGTGTCGACGAGGGGTTGCCAGAGTTCGACTCGGTTGCCCTCGGGGTCAGTGATCCAGGCGAAGTGGCCGTAGGAGGCGGATTCCTGTTTGGGATCGATAGGGACGTTGGCGGCGCGGAGCTTCGCGAGGATGGCTTCGAGGTCGTCGACGCGGTAGTTGATCATGGCGCGCTGGGCAGGGTCGCCGAAGTGCTTGGTCGTGTCGGGGAAGAGCATCCATGCGGTTTGGCCGGTACCGGCGGGGACTTCGTCGGACCAGAGGAGGGTGGCGCCGCCGTAGTCGGCGAGCTGGAGGCCGAGGTACTGGGCGTACCAGGCGGCGAGGGCTTTGGGGTCGCGGGCTTTGAGAAAGACGCCGCCGATTCCGGTGATACGTGCCATGAGGATCTCCTTGGAAGGGGTGGGCGGCGAAGAAAAGCAGATCTTTCCGCTGCCCTACGAGATTACAAAAAATAGGTGCCACGGGATGATACCAAGTAAGTGAAACGAAGTGACAGAAAAACGAAGACGGAAAAATGCGGGGACGGAAAAACGTGCTGCCCCATGACGAAACCTTGCGCTCGGCTACTTCGCAGCGGCTGCGGCCGACGCGATGGCAATCTTTACCGAATCCGGTTGGGTCCAGATCTCTTTGCCGTTCACGAGTTGCAGGCGGTTCATGGTGATGCTGAGTTGTTGGCGGTCAACCTCGACCAGCAGGTAGTGATAGTTGATCTCGTTGCTCTGGTAGGGATCGTCGGGGGCGCGCTCGATCGGGTAGGCGTGCGCGCCGGCTCCGCCGGTAACGAAGTACGTCACGCCAGCATGCTCGTGACGTTCATAGTTGTGAACGTGTCCGGAAAAAACGATGAGGCGGGCGTGGATAAGAGGCTGGCGCCCTTCAAGAAGTTTCGCAAGATCTTTTTCCTGGCCGCGAGCCTCGTGGCCTTCTCCAAGCATGTGCGGGCTGGAACTGGTGTAGGGCGGATGATGCAGCATTAAGAAGACGAAGTCGACCCCGGCAGGAATGTTGTCGAGCTTGCTCTTGAGCCACTGGCCCTGAGGGCCGGAAACTTCGTCGAGCGCGCTGTCGAGCACCAGGATCAGAGTGTTGGCGGCGCGCACCGAGTAGTAGCGATTCTCATGCAGATCGGGAAAGCGCTGAAAATAATTGTCGAGCGCGGTCTTTTCGTTGCCATACATCTCATGATTGCCGATGGCGGGGAAGACGGGAATGTTTTTGTCTCGCCAGATACTGGTTTCGCTGTCAAAAACTTTCCAGTCATCTTTGTCGGACCCCTTGTAGACGACGTCGCCGGTGAAGCAGATGAACGCCGGATGCGCCTCGGCGACGGCGCGAACGAGCGCCTCGCGCACGGGAGGATTGGCGGCGTCGAAGTCTTTCGGATCATGGAAGCGCGCGTCTCCGTAGGCCACGAAGCGAAAAGGAACGACGACGTTGGCGACGATCTCGGTGGGCGTGGTTTGGGCGGGCGACTTTTTTGAGCAGGCGGCGAAAGTTAGTAGAAAGAATAAAGCGGCGAGCAGCACCAGCGCCTGCTCGCGGATTCGAGAATGATTGCCGTTCACATTCCCATCTTACAGAACTTCCACTTACAAAATCTGGTCAATGGTTTGAATATCCACCAAGCCGTTGCAGCCGTAGATCGCGGGCAGAACGCGGGCGGCGGGATGCTTGCGGCGCAACGCGGCAACCTTTTCTGTACCCGCGCGATAGGCCGGCAGATACATGCGGCCGAGCAGCGGATGTCTTCCCCACGCGCCGGATAGTTTGTCGGCGCGCTCTTCGGTGACCAGGAAATCGCGGCGCAGCGTGGCGGCAACCTCGGGCTGCGGCCTGTTCTCTCCCCACGTCAGATAAGACGACTGGTTCTTGGCGTCATCCTGCAACAGCGCGAGTAGCACGCCGATCCGCAGATCTTCGTCGGGCAACTGCTCGATTTCAGTGACGCCGTGAGCGATCAGAATGGCGTTGTTGGCGATGCCCTCAAACAACGTTGCCGCCCGCGTGTTCATGGTCAGTACCGTGGTTTCGAATCCGGCCTTCCCGCGCACGTATAAGTTCTGTAAGTAGGCAAAGGTCGTCACGTGACCGGGGACCACTTCGTGACTTACTAACTGCTCGAACTCCGGATAAGAAATTTGCAGCGAGGCGTTGATCTCATAAGTCGCCTCGTATTGCGGCGAGCCGTCGCGGTTGCGGGCGTGGCCAAGATAATTCATCGACCCTGAGAACCAGGCATCCTTGATGGCGAGGAAATCGATGTTGGCGCGCGGCACCGGGGCCAGTTCTTTCGGAAGATAGGGCAGTAGATTCTTCGCGCTGAGCTGATCGAAGTGCGCGATGACCGCCGCGCCCAAGGATTTCACCGATGCCATTGGCGAGACGCGGTCGCGGCGCCACGCGTCGACGGCTTCGAGAAG
>Ga0181522_10002058_pt1 | contig 11720 bp, 10 predicted proteins | sample PEATcosm2014_Bin_27_FD_121103 | JGI IMG/M metagenome (GOLD analysis project Ga0181522, IMG submission 121103) | Peatland microbial communities from MTU Mesocosm Facility, Houghton, MI, USA - PEATcosm2014_Bin05_10_metaG | ecosystem: Environmental > Terrestrial > Soil > Wetlands > Peat | place...
CAACTGCGCTGGTTCGCCAAGGACGTGATGCCGGCGTTCAAGTCGTAGGCGCGGCTCCGCCAAAGCTTCGTGGTCATTTGCAGCAAAGCCATTGAGCCATTGCCGTGCCGATCGATCAGCCTTTCGTCAACATCCTTTTGCTGCCGAGGAGGCCGGCGTGTGCGCGCTGCTGATCAGATCGGTGCTATATCCGTTGCGGGCCCAATCGCGTCATAGTCGATTACCGGGCGTGGCTACATTAAGTGCCACAAGAGTCTTTTGCGTCGCGGCATCCTTCCGCGGGACAGTTGACTTCCTCATCGGTTGATTGGTTGTCACCCCGCGTGGGTGGCGTCTCGCGGGTTAATAGGGTGTTCAGACGATCCTGCCTCCACTTCACGTCGCAACCATAGAGTGCTATCGTCGTCTAACGCCGCGAAAGTGACGGGGGCAGACTCGTGGGGATCGGCAAGCTTGTCGCTGTGCTCGGCTTGAGTTTGCTTGGAACGCAAGCCTTTGCTGCGAGCCAGCAGGATTGGGACGGATGCCAATCCCAAATCCCTGAGCGCGTTATTCCGTCCTGCAACAGCATTATTCCGGACGAAACCGAAACTCCGCAAAGCCGCGCCGACGCTTACGTTTTTCGCGCTGGGGCGTATCTGGCACAGGGCAATGTCGATCGCGCCATTGCTGATTACAGCGAAGCGATCAAGCTCAATCCGCGCAACGTGATCGCTTATTTGAGCCGGGCGCTGGTGCGTTTTGGCAAAGGCGACCGCGACCAGGCCATTCTCGACTATGCCATCGCGGAAAAACTCGATGCCGGGGCAGCCGCGCATATGGCCAGCAGCAACTCCAACCTCAGTGAAGTCGCCGCCGCCGAGCGCGCTGCCCCGCCGCCGGCAAGCGCCTTGGCCTTTGTCGATCAACTTCCGACGGTTGAAGCGATGGCGCCCAAGCCGGAGCCGCCTCCGCCTCCACCTCCGCCTCCCCCTCGCCCAACGTACTGGCACGCGATCGCCGCTTCGCTCTGGAAGGTTCGCGGAATTGTGCAGGTCGCCTACGGCTATTCGGGCACCCGCGCTACCGAGGAAGCGGCGAAGGATAGCGCTATCAACGCTTGTAGCGGCGCCGGCGGACCCACCTGCAGGGTGATCGTGGCGCCTAGTTTCGGCTGCCTCTATATCACCTCTGGCAGAAACTCGAGGGGGGCCGGGTGGGCGTCGGGTGCCAGCATAGAAGCAGCGGTCAGCAAGTGCCGCAGCAACGGATATACCTGCAAGCAGCCGATCGGCGGCTGTCTGAATTGATAGCGCGGCTGACCGCACGCCGCGTCGGCGGTGGGACGGGCGGTGGTTGGAGCGGTTGGCGACAGCCGAACTGACAAAATGCCAGCGCTGCTCCGGGAGCGAGTTGGGAATGGAACCGGCGACCGCTTCTAGCACCGGCCCTCGCCGCGAGCCGACCGACCTCTACATTCTCGGCGCAGGTGTTTCGTTTCCCGAGCATATCACCGTGCAAACCCTGCACATCCTCAACCTTTGCAGGCGGATCTGCAGCAACCTGCCACAGGCCGAACTCGACAAGTTCCCTGAGAATCTTCGTGCGAAATGCACCAGCCTGTGGCCGCTGTACCAGGAGAACCGCGCTCGTTCGCACAACTACGATGATGTAGCCGAAGCTGTGCTCGCAGCCACTGCGAGCGAGAGACCGGTGGCATGGCTGACGCCTGGCCATCCGCTCATTTTCGACAGTGTTTCGCAAACGTTGCTGCAAAACGGACCACGGCGCGGTTTTCGCGTCGACGTTGGGCCGGCGATCTCCTGCATCGATACCATAATGTCACAGCTCGGCTACGATCCAGCGAACGGTCTTCTGATCCAGGACGCAACGTCCGTCGTGATGCGGAAGCTGCCATTGTTGCCGGGCTGCGCGTTGCTGTTGTTCCAGCCCTCCGCCTTCGGTTCGGCGCTAACGCATTACGAGTCGGACTGGAGCCCGGATCTGTCCTCACTGCGGGATTACCTCTGCCAGTTTTACCCGCCGCATCATCCGTGCGCCTTCGTGCGCTCGTTTTCGCCGCAGGGGGGAGCCGCCCAGGTGAGCTGGTGTGCGATCGATACAATCACAGCGACATCCTTCGAGGTTGTGGCCGGCACGACTTTGTTCATTCCGGCGCTTGGCGCCGCGCCGGCCGCCGGCCGCTCGCACGTCGTGGCCGAGCCTTCGTCGCGTTAAGCAGATCATGTCAACACCAGGCACGCCAACAACAACACTAATCGTCATCCAACCGACGCCGTTCTGTAACGTCGATTGCTCTTACTGCTATCTGCCCAACCGCAACGACCGCACCAAGCTCTCCCTCGCTGATCTGCGCCGCGTTTTCGAAAGCCTAGTGACGTTCCCAACGATCTCCGGAAAGGTGACCGTGGTCTGGCACGCGGGTGAGCCACTCGTGCTGCCGGTTGATTACTATGAGGCGGCATTTTCTGCGATCCGCGACCTGTGCCCGAGCCATTTGACATTCGAGCATTCGTTCCAGACCAACGGCATGCTGATCAACGATCGCTGGTGCGATCTGTTCGAGCGATGGAACGTCGGTGTCGGCGTCAGCATCGATGGCCCCAAGCACATTCACGACGCCTCGCGGAAGACCCGCTCCGGCCACGGCACCTACGACAAGGCCGTTGCCGGAATAAGATGCCTGCGCAAGCGGAAGCTCACCTTCTACGTTATTACGGTGCTGACCCGAGCGGCCTTTCTCGACCCTGATGGGATGTTCGGCTTTTTTCAGGAGCACGACATTCACGACGTTGGATTCAATTTTGAGGAACAGGAAGGCGTTCACAAGACTTCGAGCCTGGCGGGTGATTTCGACGAGCGTGCGGTGATGCTTTTTTTTGCCCGTTTCGCCGAGTTGATGCGCGAGCGGGACTTTCCGATCGCCGTTCGTGAGCTCGAGGAGGTCGCGACCTCGATCCGCTTCCTGCGCGCCGAAGGGCCCATTAACAGCCTCGTTACTCCGTTCGGCATCATCACCATCGGCGTTAACGGCGACGTGTTCACCTTTTCGCCGGAGCTCGCCGGCTATTCATCGGCCGAGTTTAACACGTTCGCCATCGGCAATATTTTTCGCGATAGTTTTGCCGATCTGGAAAATTCGCCGACGCTTGCGCGGATGACGGCGCAGATCAACGAGGGTATCTCGCTGTGCCGTTCCGAGTGCCAGTATTTCGCCGTTTGTGGCGGTGGCACACCATCGAACAAGGTGTTCGAGAACGGCAGTTTTGCCAGCAGCGAAACCGTCTATTGCCGGCTGACCAAGAAAAGGGTCACGGATTTCGTCCTGACGACCATCGAAGACAAAGCGCCGGCCGGCGGACTTCGCTGAGCGGCCTGCTGCGGATGCAGCACCAAACGATTTTTATTTTTGTGCCCCGGCGAGACGCTCAAGGCCGGCTTTGGCCTCCGGCATTGAGCTGTCGAGCGCCTTCGCCCGGCGAAAATCGGCCAACGCCGCAACCTTGCGGTCGAGCGCCTCCTCGATCAGGGCGCGCGTGGCATAGGTCGAGGCGAGATTGCCGTTGAGCACGACCGCCAGATCGATTTCCTTGAGCGCAGTCTTGGCGTCGTCCGTTTTCAGGAGCGCCCAGGCCCGCAGCGTGTGAAGATAAGGATCAGCGGGGGCAACCCGTACGGCCTGACTGTAGTCCGTCAATGCTGCTTTGAAGTTGGATTGGCTCGCCTGAGCAAGGCCACGCATCACATGGGCGACAGCATCCTTCGAATTGGCTTCGATCGCGGCCGTCAAATCCTCGATGGCGGCGTTAAACTGACCGCGAGCGATGTTCACGCTTGCGCGTCCGCGCAATGCCGCCGCAAATTTCGTATCCTGCGCCAGCGCGGCGCTGAAATCCGCGGCTGCGCGGTCGAAATTCTTCATTAGGAGATAAGTCTCCCCGCGATTGTAATATGCGTCGACGCTTTTCGCGTCGTGACTGATGGCCACGGTGAGGTCGGTCTCCGAGCCACTAAGATCGCCCTGGAGCCGGTGGGCGATTCCGCGCGCGTTCCAGTAAAGGGCGTTCTGGGGATCGGTCCGAATGGCTTCGGTGAAATCAGCAATCGCGTGGTCGAAATCAGCCGCGGCGCCGTAGGCGAGCCCGCGCAAGAAATAAACATCCCCACCACCCGCGCCCAATTTTATGGCTTCACTGTAGTCGGCCGCAGCCCGCGCAAACTCCGACGCCTCGTACAAGAGCTGCCCGCGCCGCAAGTAGGCTTCGCGGTGCTGCTCGGCTCCGACAGTCCCGTCCTCGATGAGCCGCGTGCATGCCGCCAACACTTCATCGGGATTGGAACCCCGGCATGCCTCGAGATCGGTCTCGCTCGCCGCAAGCACCGGCCATGCCATGCACCACACACAGGCGAGCACAATTAGTGCAAGGGCCGCGGAGCGAGTGCCCAACTGATATCCGCTCGTCGCGTGGCCCTTACAAAGCCGATTGTTGACCCTCGCCATTATTGTGTTCCGTCGCCGATTGGCCCGGGTGGCAATTGCTTATCTTGCAGATAGTCGCTCAGCTTTTTGATCTCATCCCAATCCGAGCCGAGCGATTTCGATTGCAGTGCTTGGACCGTAGGCTGGCACTCGTCGGGAACAGACCGCTGCGCTGGCAGGCCGCTGGCCAGGACATCGAAATTCTTCGCCACATAGGCCTCGGCAACTTGGTCGCAGTCTGGCGCGCGCGCCTCGACCGGCGCCGAGGAAGGTTGAGGCTGCACAGCTTCCGCAGGCGCAGCCGTACCCGGCGTCGGCGAGTCTGGACCAGCCGGCTGCTGTTCGGGCGGAACTGCGGACGCAGTAACAACCGGCGCCGGCTCGCCCGTGCTGCCGTTCTCCATCGGCGCGGGCGGTTGCTCCTCTGGGGTCGCCATTTGCGGTACTTGCGCTTGATAAAGGACGACCTGCGCAATGCCAGCATTGATGCAATCGGCAGAGTTCTGATCGGGCGTGCAGGCTAGATAGTCCAAATAATCGCCGGCATCGGCGTCTTGCAGAAGGTCGGGATCAAGCAACGCCTCAATTTCGTCGAGTGGCAAACCTTCGTCGAACAGATTCAGCACCCGCTCCTGGACGAGGGCCCATCTAACATGAGCGCCGACCGGCGCGTGTGCTTGAGCTTGAGTAGGCGGTGGCAGCCGGCTGGGCGGGTGGGTTCCGCCACCGGGGTGCTGCGTGCCGGTTGAGCTACCAGGGGAACCCTGCCCGGTGCCGGGACCTTTACGATGCTCGGGCCCGATGCTGCCCTGGGGGAATGGATTGCCGTGAACCGGCACGAACGGATTGCCTGAGTGGATTCCGCTGGCTGGACCGAGATGCGAGGGCGTCACCGATGAAACGGTAGTGCCAGGCAGGTTGGGGGCCGAAGGCGTCGGCTGCCCGATCGGCGGCAACGACGGAGACACGTGCAAAGGCGGTGCAACCGTCGGCACCACCGGAGCAACGCGCGTAGGCGGCGAAAACGCCGGCACGGCCGGAGCAACATGCGTAGGCGGTGTAAACGTCGGCACCACCGGAGCAACGTGCGTCGGCGGTGTAAATGTCGGCAACGACGGAGCAACGTGGGTAGGCGGGGTGTACGAAGGTAGTGACGGGGCTACATGGGTAGGCGGAGTGTATGACGGCAGTGACGGGGCCACGTGTGAGGGTGCGACGACCGGGGGTGAAACTGACACGGGTGCGTTATGGAAATTCGAGAAGTTTGTAAAATTGTGGAAATTTTGGAAATTGCGGAAGTTCGAAAAATTATGGAAGTTCGCGAAATTTCGGAAATTGCTGAAATTCGCAAAGTTGCGAAAGTTAAACCACGCGACCTTGTTCGGGTCTTCCTTGTCGCGGGTGACGCCCCCGTAATCGACGGGCTGGTCGAGTTGTTCAAAGATCGCGTTCGCGCGCGCCAGTCTCGCCCCGACGTCCAACGGCTCAGCAGGTCCGTCCGACGCCGGTTTTGCCGTAACCGGACCAGAAAAGACCAGTGCAGCAAATAGACTGAAGCCGCGCTTTAGCACCGTGCCCGCCCCTCCAAACACGCTAGCGCGACGCAACTATACGGTGCAGGTGGTGCTGGAGCAAGCGACCGCAGCGCTTTACTCACAAATTTCCCGGCGGCGTCACCTGCGCCTCGCCGGTTGCAAAATCCTTTTGCGAAAAGCTGAAGGCTAGACCGATCCGATTTGGGACGCGAGCTGTAAGTGGCAACGGTTTATGATCTACGACGCGGAAGCTCAGGCGCAGATGTCTTCAATTATGGGCCAGCATAACGGTCTATTGCCCCGTCGTGAGTGCGTGATTTACGCAGGCGAGCATCCCCATCGGATTTTGGCAATTCAGAGGGGGTGGACTGCTGGTATGTCCTTCGTCGGCTTTCGGCGCGGCTTGGCGCTTCGCCACTTTCTTGGGAGCGGCCCGTGGTTTCGACGGGACCTCTGGCATTGGAGGCGGAATAGGGGTCGCCGCTTCGACCGGTGGAGGCGGTGCTGCTGGTCTAGGCGCCACCGCTTCAACCGCCGGCAGCCGATCGACAAAGGCCAAGGCACTTGCCGGCGGCGGGGCAGCGCGCTCCGCGGCCTCGACCTCACTGACGCTGGGATTGCCGGTGGCCGCCTGCGCGACTGCCGCGGCATTGAGTTTTTCCGCAATGGCGTAGTCAAGGATGGCTTGGTCGCGGTCGCCTTTGTGAAAGCGCGCCACCGCCCGGCTCAAATAAGCGATGACGTTGCGCGGCGAGAGCTTGATCGCTTCGCTGTAATCGGCAATAGCGCGATCGACATTGCTCTGTGCCAGATACGCCCCAGCGCGAAAAACGTAAGCGTCGGCGCGGCTTTGCGGAGTTTCGGTTTCGTCTGGAATAATGCTGCTGCAGGCCGGAATAACGCGCTCAGGGATTTGGGATTGGCATCCGTCCCAATCCTGCTGGCTCGCAGCAAAGGCTTGCGCGCTAAGCAAGCTCAAGCTGAGTGAGACAATAAGCTTGTTGTTCCCCACGAGTTTGCCCCCGTCATTCTCGCAGCGTCAGAGAATGATAGCATTCCGCGGTTGGGACGTGAAGTAGTGGAATAGCGTTCTGAACATCTGTCTTAAGGCAGGAGACGCCATACTTGGTGGCGATCATCAGCCGAACGCTGCTTCAAAGTCAGGAGATTTTCAAAGGCAGGTCGGTGCAGAGGCTTTGTCAGGGCGAATTCGCCGAGCTTCCGAACCATTTGCAGCAAAGCCATTGAGCCATTGCCGCGCCGAGTGATCAGCCTTTGGCCAACACGCCTTTGGTGCCAAGAAGGCCGCGTGGGAAAAACAGGACCACGAACATGAAGATCAGCCCGATGAACGACATCCAATTCACTGTCATGGACGAGATATAGTCCTGCAGCATGACGAACACTGCGGCGCCCAGCAGCGGTCCCCAGAAGGTACGCATGCCGCCGATCACGGTCATGACGACAAAATAGCCCGACAGCGTGTAATGTAGCGTCAGCGGATCGGCGAAATTGTTGAGCAACGCATAGAGCGAGCCCGCGAGCGCAGTGAAGAAGCAGGAAATCGAGAACGACAGCCAGATATGCCGCTCGACCGGAATGCCGAGGAAACGCGCGCGCCGTTCGTTCTCGCGGATTGCGATCAAGGTGCGGCCGAACGGAGAGCGCAGAATCAGACCCATCACGCCCGCCGCCACGGCGAAGATCGCCAGCAGGAAGAAATAAAATCGCGCGCCGCCGGCGGTGATGTCGAGGGTAAATGGCCCCAACGCAATCGGCGCGCGCTGGAAATCCCGCAGGCCGTCGAAGCCGCCCGTGAAGCTGTTCCAGCTATACGCCAGATAGTACCAGAGCTGACCGAACGCGATGGTGCACATGGCGAAGTAGACGCCGCGCCGGCGCACGATGAGCAGGCCGAACAGTGTCCCGGCCACGCCGCCGAGCAGCGTGCCGGCGAGCATGGCGAGCGGCGTGGAGTGCACCAGATAGCGCAGCGTCAGTCCGGCCCCATAGGCGCCGAGTCCGAAGTAGGCTGCGTGGCCGAAGCTGAGCACGCCGGTGAAGCCGAGCAGCAGATTGAGCGCCATGGCGGCCAGGCCGAACACCAGGACGCGTCCGGCCAGCGCCGTGTAGCCTCCGAGCAACGGCAGCCACAGCGGCACGCTGATCAGCGCCACCCAGATGGCGACGAGCGTCAGTTGATCGCGCCCTAAGAGCCGCCGCGGCTCGGCGCTGGACAGCGCGACGGTCACGACATCATTCCTTCCTCACCCATGAGTCCACGGGGCCGGATGAGAAGTACCGCCATCATGATCGCGTAGATCACGGCTTCGCTGGCGGACGGGTACACGACCGTGGTGAGTGCCGCTGCGAGGCCGATGAGCAGGCCGCCGAACAGCGTGCCTATCAGGCTGCCGACGCCGCCGACGATGATGGCGATGAAGCTCGGCAGCAGCAGGTCGTCGCCCATGTTGGGGTTGAGCCCGATCTGTCCGGCCGCGAGCACGCCGCTCAGACCGGCCAGCAGGCAGCCGAGGCCGAAGTTGAACGTGCGCAGATTGCGCACGTTGACGCCGAGCACCGACACTGTTTCGAGATCGAGCGTTCCGGCACGGATGCGCAGTCCGATGCGGGAGCGGCGCAGAAAGGTGAACAGTCCGACCACGGCGATGATCACCACGGCCACCATGAACACGCGGTACCAGGTGATGAAGAACAGGCTCGCGGTGATCGGCTGCGACAAGGCGGCCGGCAGGCCCATGGGCAAGCCGTTCGGGCCCCAGATGTAACGCGCCGCGTCCTGCATGACGAAGGCCAGGCCGAACGTGAACAGCAAGCTATAGACCGGGTCGCGGTTGTAGATGCGGCGGATCATCAGCCGCTCGATCGCAACGCCGATCAGCGCCGTAAGCAGCGGCGAGACCAGAAGCGCACCCCAGTAACCCAAAGTGGGTGACAACGTGAACGCCAGATAACCGCCCAGCGCCAGGAAATTGCCGTGCGCGAAGTTGATCACGTTTGACAGATTGAGGATGAGAGAAAGACCGAGCGCCATCAGCACGTAGAACGCGCCAATGATCAGCCCATTGGTGACGTTGAACAGTATGACTTGCGCCATTTGGAGACTCTGCGCGTCAAAGGTCATTGCAAGGAACGAAGCGGCGAAGCAATCCGGGCTATTCGCCGACCAGGATTGCTTCGCTTCGCTCGCAATGACGCGGGAATGGACTCAGCTCGGCTGCGCCATCTTGCAGCCGGTCTCTTCGACCGTGCCGGCGGCCTGTTCACCCGGCACCAGTTCGCCCACGGTGAACACATCGTCGGGATTTCCCTTCGGCGGATGAACCTCGCCGACGAAGATGTTCGGCATCAGTTCGTGGTCGCCGGCGCGATAACGCACCGGTCCCGGCTGCAGCGCCACGTCCGGCGGCAGTTCGAGATCCTCCAGGGCCTTCGCCATCTTCGGGCCCTCGAGCGATTTGGCTTTTTCGGCAGCAAGCCGCACCGAGTGCATGGACACGTAGCCGAACCAGTCACGCGCCGTCGGCGTCTTCTTCACCGCTGCACGATAGTCGGCGACGAATTTTACCACTTCCGGCACGTTGGGCTGGTTCCACCACCATTCCATGTCCCACCAGCCGGCCTGGGCCTCGGGCGGACATCCCTTAACGCTTTCGAGTTCGAACAGGCCGCCGCCCAGCGCCATTTCTTTCTGCATGCCGAACTGGGTGAATTGCTTCATGCAGTTGATCTGCGACAGTCCGCCCATGTTGTTGAGCAGAACGTCCGGCTTATAGGCTTTGGCCTTGATCAGGGTCGCTGAATAATCAGTGTTGTTGATGGGCAGCATGTCGCCTTCGAAGCTGCCGCCGAGCTTGGTCAGCGCTTTGACGAACGCATCCTGCAGCGTGTGGCCGTAGGCGTAGTCAGGCGTGATGAAAAACCATTTTTTGCCGAATTTCTTGACCAGCTCCGGCGTCACCGCGTTGGCTTCCATTGATGTGGTGTTGCAGACGCGGAACACGTTCCATTTGCAATTGGTGCCCGTGATCGGGTCGGTGTGGCCGCCCGGAACGATATGGAAGACCTTCCGCTGGTTGGTCACTTGCGACATCGCGTAGGCAATGCCGGAATTGACGTCGCCGAGGATCACAGCGACCTGATCGCGGTCGATCAGCTTTTCGGTCTTCTGCACGCCGGTGCCGACGTCGTTGGCCGAGTCCTCGACCAGAAGCTGGACCTGACGGCCGAGAATGCCGCCCTTCTTGTTGATTTCGGCCTCGGCGTATTTGGCGCCGTCAACTTCGCTTTGCGCCAGCGCCGACAGCACGCCGGTGAGCGGATTGACCATGCCGATCTTGACTGGCTCGTCGCCAAGCGCGCGGACAATATACGGCGCGGCAATGACCTGGCTCGCGCCGAGCGCCACGCCGGCCTTGAGGACCGTGCGGCGACCAATAGGCGTACGGATATGTGACATTCGTCGAACCTCCCTGGTGGCGATTTTATGCGGGGTTGGCCCCCGGCCGATTGTTTTGCTTGACATGCGCCTCGCTCGGATGCGCTCGCACAGCAATAGCATCGCCCCTACGAGCCGAATCGCTGCGCCTTCAGGCTGCGGCCATCTTCTGCCCGGCCTTTGGGACGGTCAAGGAAAAGCGTAGCTTCGCAAAGTGGTGGAATGTCCAACTTTCGTTACATAAAAGAGCCTAGCATCCCTGCTGCAGGACGCCTGATGCCCGTTCTCGCTCCCACGCTTAAGGCGCACGGCGCCGAAATTCCAGCCATCGGTTTCGGAACTTCGGGCCTGGGTCATGTCACTGCCGAGCATGTGGCCGCGGCGCTGAAGGCTGGCTATCGCCACATCGACACCGCGCGGAAATACGGCACCGAACCTGCCGTCGGCGAAGCGGTCCGCGGCTGCGGCATCCCGCGCCGCGAAATCTTCATTTGCACGAAGGTTTCGCACGAAAATCTGCACGCCGGCGATTTCGCGCGCTCGGTCGAGGAAAGTCTCAAGGCGCTCGGCGTCGACTACGTCGGTCTGCTGCTCGTGCATTGGCCGGAGAAAAGCACGCCGCTTGCGGAAACCATGGGGGCGCTCGCCAAAGCGAAGCGGCTGGGCCTCACCAGCCACATCGGCGTCGCCAATTTCAACATCGCCATGCTCGACGACGCGATCGCGCTTTGTCCGGAGCCGTTAGCGACCCTGCAGGCCGAGTGTCACCCGTACCTCGATCAGTCGAAGGTGATCGCGGCCTGCCGCGAGCGCGGCCTGGTGCTGACGGCCTATTGCCCGCTGGCGCGGGGCCGTATCAAGGGCGATCCGGTGCTTACCGACATCGGCCGCCGCAGCGGCAAGACCGGCGCCCAGGTCGCGTTGCGCTGGCTGATGCAGCAGCAGATGATCGCGGCTATTCCGCGTTCATCCAACGCGGCACGCATTGCCGAAAATATCGACGTGTTCGACTTCAAACTCAACGATGATGAAATGCGCCGCATCGGCGCGCTCAAACGTCGCGACGGCCGCACGGCTAATCCGGTCGGCCGTGCGCCACTCTGGGACTTCTGAGGAATCGTCATGTCCGGCCTCGTGCCGGGCATCCACGTCTCCTGCCAGTTGCCCACCCGAAGACGTGGATGGCCGGGACAAGCCCGGGCATGACGGCTAGGGTTGAATTGCTGAAAGGAATCGAAGATGGCCG
>Ga0181522_10002059_pt1 | contig 11715 bp, 14 predicted proteins | sample PEATcosm2014_Bin_27_FD_121103 | JGI IMG/M metagenome (GOLD analysis project Ga0181522, IMG submission 121103) | Peatland microbial communities from MTU Mesocosm Facility, Houghton, MI, USA - PEATcosm2014_Bin05_10_metaG | ecosystem: Environmental > Terrestrial > Soil > Wetlands > Peat | place...
AGCCGGGCGACGCGAATCGCGTCTATCTGCCTCACCCGGAAATCCTCGGCTCGGTGCAGCCGGGCCACCGTGTCTTGATCGACGACGGCAAGGTGCTGCTGCGCGTCTCCGCGGTCGCGCCCGGCAGCGCGGAAACGATCGTCGAGGTCGCCGGGCGCGTTTCCAACAAGAAAGGCGTCAGCCTGCCGGACACCACGATTCCGACTTCGGCGATGACCGACAAGGACCGCGCCGATCTGGCCGCGGCGCTGGAGGAAGGCATCGACTGGATCGCGCTCTCTTTCGTGCAGCGCCCCGAGGACGTGATCGAGGTGAAGGCGATCGCCGGCGATCGCGCGCTGGTCATGGCCAAGATCGAGAAGCCGCAGGCCATCCAGCGTCTCGACGACATCCTCGCTGTGTCGGACGCGGTGATGGTGGCGCGCGGCGACCTCGGCGTCGAAATGCCGCTCGAACAAGTGCCGGGGTTGCAGAAAACGATCACCCGCCGCGCCCGCCGTCTCGGCAAGCCCGTCGTCATCGCAACGCAGATGCTGGAATCGATGATCACGACGCCGGTGCCGACCCGCGCCGAAGTCTCCGACGTCGCGACCGCCGTGTTCGAAGGCGCCGACGCCGTGATGTTGTCGGCCGAGAGCGCGTCCGGCCAATATCCCATCGAAGCGGTGACGACCATGGATCGCATCGCGACGACCGTCGAAGCGGAGGGCATCTACCCGGCGATCATCACCGCCCAGCGCCCGACGCACGAGCGCAGCGGCGCCGACGCCATCGCCGAGGCGACGCGCGACGTCGCCGAAACGCTGCAATCGAAAGTCATCTGCGCCTGGACGGCTTCGGGTTCGACGGGTCTGCGCATCGCGCGCGAGCGGCCGTTCTCGGCCGTGATCGCGCTGACGCCGGTCGTCGCCATCGCGCGCCGACTGGCGCTCGCCTGGGGCGTGCACGCCGTCGTCACCGAGGACGCGCGCGACGAGCGCGACATGGCCGACCGCGCCTGCCGCCACGCCTATATCGATGGCTTCGTCGGCGTCGGCGAGCGGGTGATCGTCGTCGCCGGCGTGCCGTTTGGCACGCCCGGCGCCACAAACAATCTGCGCATCACCCGGGTCGGCCCTGACGGCGGCGCCGTCTAGGAGGTCGGCCCGCCCGAGCGCGGCCACATGCGATAGAAGATCGCGTCGCGGTCGGCAAATTGATGCTTGAGCGCCGCGGCGACGTGGAGCGTCACGAGCGCCGCAAGCGCCCACGCGCCGAGCTTGTGGGCGAACGCCATGCCTTCCGAGAAATCGCCGTCAATCGGCGCGATGTCGGGGATCGTCGCCAGACCGAACAGACTCACGGGGATCGGCACGATCGCGGAAGAGACGCGCAGCCATCCGATCAGCGGAATCGCCGCCAGCAGTGCGTAGAGCGCGGCGTGGACGAACCTCGACGACCAGCGGGTCGCCCGCGACCAGCTTGGCGCGGGCGGCGGCGGCGCGCCCGCGGCGCGGGCGGCGAGTCGCGCCGCCAGAAGGACGAGCGTCAGCCAGCCCAGCGCCTTGTGCGTCTGGTAGAGGTCGAATTTGCGCGCCGCATCAAGGTCGGCTGTCGTCGCCGCCAAACCCAGCGCGAACACGAGCGCGAGCCACGCCGCCGACAGCCAGTGGAGCGCGATCACGCCGCCGCTCCAGCGCGCCGTCGGCCCCCTCATCCCGCGAGCGCCTCGCTCGAAACGGTCAAATCGACGTCACGCGAAATGATTGGGAAGCCGGAATTCATGCCGTAGGACAGCCGGTCGATCCGGGCGTGAGCGACAAAGGCGAGCCGTGCGCCGCCGAGCCGCTTGACCTCGACTTCGACCGTGAGGGGCCGCGTTACGCCGAGCAGCGTCAGGTCGCCGGTCAAATCGATCGTCGATTCATCGCGCTTCTCGACTTGCGTCGATTCGAAGTGGATATCGGGGAAGCGCTGCGCGTCGAGAAAATTCGGACCGCGCAAGGTGTCGTCGAACGATGAGGAGCCGACATCGATCGAATCGGAACTGACGGTGAACGTGACGCGGCTCGCCGCAGGCCGGTCCAAATCGATCGACAGTCGTCCATTGAAGACGCGAAACTCGCCCTTAGTGCGCGGAAAGCCAACTGCATCGACGACGAAGCCGATGTGCGTGCGCGCCGGGTCGATGCGCCAGGCGCCGTGTTCCAGCGCTGCGCCGGAACTGCGATCGGCGAACGCGGCGGCGCTGACGACTGCCGCGACGAGCCAGGCGGCGGCGCGGGGCGACGTCGAGATGGGACAAGCCGTCATCCCGTCTTCTCCTTCAGCGAGCGGGCGAGCGTCGTCAGCCGCTCGGCCGGAATGTTGCCGATCAGCATGAAGCCGCGCCCGCCTTGCGCCCACGAGGCGACGCCGAAGCCATCGCGCGACGAGGTCGCCAGCGCCGCATCCGGTTCGCCGTCGCGCACGATGCAGAAAGCGACCGGCGTCGCGCCGTCGAGGTAGGCGATCTGGCCGAGCGGCGCGCCGTCGTATTGAAAGAGCACGGCGAGGCGCAGCGACAGCCCGTCGAGCTGCAGGCGGTCAACATCAAGCGGCGTTTCGAGCCGCCGCGACAACGACGCGATCTCCTCGTGGAGCTGCGGCGAGGGCGCGGGGCCGAAGGTTTCCGGCGTGTAGAGCGCCATATACTCGACGACAGCCTGCCGCCAGTCGTCGTTTTCTGCAATCCCGCCACCGAATCCGGCGCTCCAGCGGCCAGCGCCGAGGCCGGCGGCGAAAGCGACAATCGCGGCCGCGGCAGCGATTGCGGCGACGCGTCCTCGCCAGCGAGACGCGGGGCGAGCCGGCGCGGCGGCGAGCGCCGCGTCGAGCCGCGTGAGCATGCCGGCGACCGGCGCAGTCTCAAGAAGCGCGGCAAAGGCCAGGCGCGTTCGGTCCCCGGCCACGCGCAAGGCGTCGAGCCGCGCGCGCAAGGCCGGATGCTCGCTCAGCTGCGCCTCGAGCGCCGCCCGCTCCGCCTCGTCGAGTTCGCCATCGAGATACGCCGTCAGCTTGCGGTCGTCGTCGTCGCTCGTCGCCACAATTACGCGTCCTTCGTATCGTGCGTCCGAGTCAACGTCGCACGCGCCGTCGCCAGCCGGCTCATAACAGTGCCGATCGGCGCCCCCAGCAGTTCGGCCGCCTCGCGGTAAGAATAGCCTTCGACATAGACCAGCAGCACGGTTTCGCGCTGTGCGGACGGCAGAGCGCCTATCGCCCGTAACACCTGTGCGGCCGAAATATTCGTTTCGATCTCGTGCGCGCCGTCGACGCTTAGCGCTTCGCCGGCGTCGAGCACCCCCTGGCCGGCCCGGACCCGCCGCGCCCGGCTCTCGTTGAACCAGATCGACCGCAGGATGGCGAACAGCCAGCGGTCGAGGCGCGTGCCGGGCTGGAACTGATCCGCGCGTTCGATCGCCCTGAGGCAGGTCGCCTGGACGAGATCCTCGGCGACGTCGCGCGCGCCCGACAGCGATAAGCCGTAGCGCCACAGGCGCGCCAAATGCGCCTCGAGGCCGCCCCGCACTTCCTCTCGAGCTCCATCGCTCATCGTCTGGCGCCTCGCGCGCGCGGCGACCGAATAAGCGGCCCCTCGCGCGTGTTGATATCGCGTCCCCGGAAAGGAGACTGGCCTAATGCGTACAGACTTTCAAATCAATGCTCGGCGAGCGCTTGCGTCGGCGGTGTTTGCAGTCACTTTCCGGCCGTCGCGACCGGTGTTCTCGCGGCTGGCGACGGCGGTTGACGCTTTCTTCGGCGCCGCCGAGCTTGCGCGTCGCGTCGCCGCGAGTGTCGACGGTTTCTGAATGCGGTTGCGATGGATCCGAACTACGCCCAGGTGCGAGAGTATCTCGGCGAGGCCTATGCGCTGCAAGGCAAGTTCGATCTCGCGCGCCAGCAGCTCGAGACGATCGCCAAGATCTGCGGTTCGACGGACTGCGAGGAATACGAAGACTTGTCGCAGGCCATCGCTCGCCCCGGCGGCGCCTGACGACATGCGGCGCGCCGCCCCCAGACGGCGCGCCGCACCCTCGCGCCGACCTCTTCTTGGGATTCGCAAATTCGATGCGGGAGGCTTCTGACCGTCGCCTCTCGATTCGCTCCGGTTCACGCGGCGCGGCGTTTCCGGCGCCGTCCACTTTCGCCGGCCTCGTTCGCGCATACACCGAATAAGCGGCGCCCGACGCGTGTTCATGTCGCGTCCCCACAGAGGAGACCAACCGATGCGCACTGATTTTCGATTCAACACTCGGCAAATTGTAACTTCGGCGGCCTTCGCCGTCGCGATCGCAGTCGGCGCGCCCTACGCGCTCGCCTCCGGCGGCGGTGGTGGAGGCGGCGGAGGTGGTGGCGGCGGTGGGGGTGGCGGGGGTGGCGGCGGGGGTGGCGGCGCCGGCCCGCAGCAGACCCAGCAGGAAGACCTCACCACCTGCGCCAAAGGCGAGATCTGGGACGTCAAGAAGAAGCGGTGCCTGACGCAACACAGCGACGTCCTGCCCGACAGCCAGATCGTCGAATACGCCTTCGCGCTCGACCAGGCGCACCGTTACGACGAGTCGCTGCAGACTCTTGATCTGTTGAAGGACCCCAACACGCCGCGCGCCCTCAACTATCGCGGCCATGCGACTCGCAAGCTCGGCCACATCGACGAAGGCATCAGCTACTATCTGAAGTCGGTGGCGATGGATCCGAACTACGCGCAAGTGCGCGAATATCTCGGCGAAGCCTACGCGCTGCAAGGCAAGCTCGATCTCGCGCGCCAGCAGCTCGAGGCGATCAACAAGATCTGCGGGTCGACCGACTGCGAGGAATACAACCAACTGTCGAGCGCGATCGCCAACCCCGGCGGCGCGTGATCGGTCGCGGCGCGCCTCCGTCCCGCGGCGGCGCGCCACTTCCTCATTCGAACTACCCTTGCGAGGCGCAGATTCGATGCTGACACGATTGCAGGCGCTGACCGCGCCGCTCAGTGACGCGGCCGCTTTGGCGGCGCGTCTGCTCGTCGCCTACCTCTTCGTCTTCGAGGGGTGGGGCAAGATCAGCGGCTATGCCGACACCGTGTCTTACATGGCGCAATTCGGGGTCGAGCCGCGCCTGTTGCCGCTGGTGATTGCCCTCGAATTCGGGGGTGGGCTCGCGCTGGCGGTTGGCGCCGCGACGCGCCCATTGGCGCTGGCGATTGGAATCTTCTCGCTGTTGGCGGCGCTCATCTTTCATCAAGGCGACGACTACAGCGAGGTGCTCGAATTCCGCAAGGACTTCGCCATCGCTGGCGGGCTCTTCGCTCTTGCTGCGCTCGGCGGCGGCGCGTGGTCGCTCGACGCCCTGTTTGCGCGCCGTATCATGCCGGCGCTGGCGCGCGGTCGGGCTGACGCGGTTCCTCGCTGAGGGCGCGCGCCTCGACGTCGAGGATCGCCGCGACGACGGCGCTGGGAACGCTGTGGTGCGGCGAATGACCGACGCCCGGCAGCACTGTCAACTTCGCTCCGCGGATGTCGCGCGCACAACCGGCGGAGTGAATTTTCGCGTAGACGACGCCGTCGCGGTCGCCGGTGACGATCGCCGTTGGGACGCGGATCTCAGAATAGCGCGGGGACAGCGCCGCGACATGAGCTTCCGCCGCGACGACGTCCTCGGCGTTGGCGCGGAAGTGACGCGGCCGGAACACCAGCGGCAGGCGCGTCGCGACGGCGTAATCCGTCGGCGGCGGGTTCGGAGCGAAGACCTCCCGAACGCCGCCGCGCATCGAGAGGAGTCCCGCCGGCAAGACAAACAGGCGCCGAAACGGCGGGCCGAACCGCCGCGACGCTGCGAGCCGATAGTACCAGGCGACGCCGCCAGGCCAGGGATGGCTGACCGGGGCAAGCAGGACGAGCCCGCGCGTGAAGCTCGGCGCTTCGAGCGCCATCGCCAGGCCAAGCATGCCGGCGAGCGAATGGACGACGACGATCGCCCGCTCGACGTCGCGATGCGCCAGCGCCATGCGCAGCGCCTCGGCCTGGCCGGCCGGCGAAGCGGCGTCCGCGCCTGCGAGGCGGTCGCTCCAGCCGTGGCCGGGGCGATCGACGGCGAAGACACGAAAACCGAGAGCCGCCAGGCGCTCGCCCAGGGCGACGTCCAAGTCGGCGAAATTGCCTGAGGCGCCATGGACGAGCAGCACAGCGCCGCGCTCGGGCGCGCTCGGCGCCCGCTCGACGACATGGACAGCGGCGCCGCGCGGCCCTGCCGCCATGCGTTCGCCGACCTGCGGGAAACGCGCTTCGATGACGTGCGAGGCGATCGCCGTAAAGGCGAGCAGGCCGACCGCCGTTGCGGCAAGCCCGGCGAAAATGAAGATCACGGCGGGTTCACAGGTCTTGGCCGGCGATCGCCGTGCGCAGTCGGTCGGCCGCCTCGCGCGCGGGCCGCCATTGCGGCGCGATCTCGAGCGCGCGCTGAAAAACGCGTAAGGCGTCGTCACGACGGCCGGAGCTTTCGAGCACCGTCCCGAGGTCGGCCAGCGCCTTCAAGTGTTTGGGGTCATCGGCGAGCGCCCGGGCGAGATCGACGAACGTCGCCTTGGTATCGCCGGCGAGATAGTCGACGTTGGCGCGCGCCGCCCAGGCTTCCGCCCACTGCGGTTGCAACTCGGTCAGCGCGTGGAGAAGCTGTTGCGCAACTTCGAGGTTCTCGCCGTCGATCGCCGCGGAGGCGCGGCCGAGCAGGAGATCGCCGGTGTCGGAGCCGGAATGCTGGTTGAGCCGGTCGATGCGGGCGACGATGCCGTCGGCTTCGTCCGGATCGGCGGCGGTCGCCAGCCGCGCCAGCAAGGCTTCCCGCCCATCTTCCTGGCCGGCGTCGGCCTTCGGCGCAGCTTGCGGGGCAGGAGGAGACGCAGGGGCGTCGTCCGCGCGCGCCGGCGCGGCGAGTCCCAGCAGGCAGAAAAAGACGAGGAACGGTCGACCCGTCATGACGGCGAGCCTAAAGCTTCGCCGCCCAAGGGTCAAAGCACGAACGCGGCCGGCCGGTCGGCCAGCGCCGCGCTCAGCCCTGACGCGCCTTGAAGCGCTTCTGAGTCTTGTTGATGATGTAGACGCGGCCCTTGCGACGGACCAGGCGGTTGTCGCGATGGCGATTGCGGAGCGACTTGAGCGAGTTACGGACCTTCACGGGAGCACCCAGGGAACAAGGAGCTGCGGGCGAACCCACGGCGAAACGATGAGCGCGCTCCTATGCCCCATTCAGGCGCGCCGATCAAGCGCCGCGGCGCGATCTTGGGCCGGATCAATGCGTCGCCCAAGCAAAGCGCTAAGGATTTTCTGCCGCCGGCGTCGGTCGAGGCGGTCGCGATGCGGCCGAGAGAAGGCGGCGACAACCCAACTCGACGCGCCGGACGCGTTGATCAAAAGGCGAGGAAAACAGGGAGAGGGCAAGTGTCGTACAAAGACATTCTGGTCTATCTCGACGCTGGCAAGGACGCTTCCGACCGACTGCGTCTGGCCGTGGAATTGGCCAAGACACATGACGCGCGGCTGATCGGCGTCGACGCGAGCGACGAATCGGCGCTGGTGGGCGCGTGGGGCGACCGTGCGCTGCACATCCGCCCGGCGTTTGAGGCTGCCGTCAAGGACGCCGACGTCGTCGGCCACTTCATCGGCGCTGACGCCGAGCCGGCCCTCGGCAGCGATTTCGCTCATTGCGTCGACCTGATCGTCGCCCCGCGGCCGGAGGGCGACGCGCGCCGGCTGGTGCGGGAGGAAGTGCCTGACCGGGTGCTGATCGAAGCCGGCGGGCCGATTCTGATCCTGCCGCAGGACTGGGCCTACGGGCCGCTCGGCAAGAATGTCGTCATCGCCTGGAACGCGAGCCGCGAGGCGGCGCGCGCCGTGCACGACGCGATGCCGCTGCTCAAGAACGCCCACAAGGTGACGATCTTCAGCTTCTCGTCGCGCGCGCACGAATTCAGGGCCTCGGCCGAGCGTCTCGCCGATCATTTGGCTCGCCACGGCGTCGCCGCCCATATCTCGGACTGGACCGACACCGGCGACGTCTCGGCGCTCGAGGCCTTGTTCGCCAGCCTCGACACGCAGGACGCCGACCTGATCGTCGCCGGCGCGTTCAGCCACTCGCGTCTGTTCGAGAGCCTGTTCGGCGGCGTCAGCCTTGACCTGCTGCGTCAGCCGACCGCCCCGATCTTCATGTCGCATTGAGGAGCGCGCGTTGCGGGCGATGGTGCTCAAACGGGTTGGCGCGCCGTTGATCTTGGAGGAGCGCCCCGACCCCGAACCAGCGTCCTCGGAGCTGCTGATCCGGGTCGAAGCTTGCGGCGTCTGTCGCACCGACCTGCATGTGGTCGACGGCGAGTTACCCGACGTGAGGCCGCCGATCGTGCCCGGACACGAAGTCGTCGGCCGGGTCGTACGGACGGGGGCAAACGTCGAAGGCTTTGCGGCCGGCGCGCGCGTCGGCGTTCCGTGGCTCGGGCGCGCTTGCGGCCATTGCCCCTACTGCCGCGACGGTCGCGAGAACCTCTGCGACGATCCGGCGTTCACCGGCTACAATCGCGACGGCGGCTATGCGACCCACATCGTCGCCGAGGCCGCTTTTGTCGTGAGGCTCCCCGACGACGCCGACGCGGCCGCAACGGCGCCGCTGCTGTGCGCGGGCTTGATCGGCTGGCGCGCGCTCAAGGCGGCTGGATCAGGCCGGCGCGTTGGCTTCTACGGCTTTGGCGCCGCCGCGCACATCCTGGCCCAGATCTGCCGCGCCGAAGGTCGCGAAGTCTACGCCTTCACCCGTCCCGGCGACGAAGCGGCCCAAAGCTTCGCGCGCAGGCTCGGCGCGGCATGGGCTGGTGGATCGGACCAGCCGGCGCCGGCGCCGCTCGACGCGGCGATCCTGTTCGCGCCGGTCGGCGCGCTCGTTCCCGCTGCGCTGCGCGCGACGCGAAAAGGCGGCCGGGTCGTATGCGCCGGCATCCACATGAGCGATATTCCGAGCTTCCCCTACCGCGCCCTTTGGGAGGAACGGCAGATCGTTTCGGTCGCCAATCTGACCCGCGCCGACGCAGCCGAATTCTTCGAGGCCGCGCGCCGCGTCGACATTCGCACCGAGGTGACCCGCTACCGGCTCGAAGACGCCAATCGCGCCCTCGCCGATCTGCGTCACGGGCGCCTGCAAGGCGCTGCGGTGCTCATGCCCTAGCTTCTGCCCGCGCTTGAGAACGCCTGCTCGCGGATGATGTCGTAGACCGTCTGCGCCGCCGGCGACAGCGCGCGATTGCGCAGGACGATAAGGCTGTAGGGCTGCACGACGATCGAGAATGCGGTCGGCAGAATGGCGAGCTTGCCCGGCGCGCCGTCGTGTCCGATGAAACGCGCGGCGGCGCTGGCCATCGGCGCCAGCGCGTCCGAACCGGCGACCAGCATCATCGTCAGGAAAATCGAGGTCGTCGTGAGGAAGCGATCCGGCGCCGCGACGTCGGCGATCTGAAACAGCGTGTCGACCGCGCGCCGCAAAGGCGTGCCGCGCGGCTGCATCACCCATTCGTAGCCGCTCGCGTCGGCAAGCGTCGCCGGCCTTCGGCCAACCAGCGGGTGACCGCGCCGGACGACGACGCGCGCCTCTTCGACGCCTATCGTCAGGCTCTGGAACGCCTGCGGGTCGAGGTCGTCAGGCACACGGGCGATGATGAAGTCGAGCCGCGAGGCGAGCAGCTCGCGCGCCAGCGCGTTGGACGCGTCGATGCGAATGTCGACTTCGACGCCCGGCGCCGCCGCGCGCACGCGCGCCATCGCCGGCGCCGCGATCTCCACCGCCGGTCCTGAAACCGCGCCGATGGCGACGGCGCCGCGCCGGCCCGCCCGGAGGTCGGCGAACTCGCGTTCGGCTTGCGCGAGATGGAGCAGCACCGAGCGCGCATGGCGGGCGAGCGAATGGCCGAGGGGCGTAAGACGCACGCCACGCGACAGACGGTCGCATAGAGGCGCGTCGAGCAGCGATTCCAATTCGGCGATTCGACGCGACGCAGCAGGCTGCGTCATGCCGACGGCCTTGGCCGCGGCGCTGACCATTCCGGTGTCGGCGAGCGCGGCCACAAGCCGCAAATGCGCCAGTTTCAGGCGGCTGCCCGCTTCGTCGTCGATAGCGACTCTCGTCCGCCGCTGGACCGTTGTGCGACCAGCGCTAGATTTAGCGACCATCGTCCGTGAATTTCCCCGACTTCGTCTCGCGCTGCAATAAGTCAGATATATCAACTTGGCATGGATAGCGCCACTCCAAGCATTTGACTGTCATGGCAGTTTCCAACTAGCTAGCCCCGCGACGCATTTTCGAGCGACGACGACCGACCGCCGGGGGGGCGGCCGCGAACTATGTTGTCTGCGCGCGAGCGCCGTAAGGTATGGTAATTGGTGCTTTTCGGGAGGACTTGCATGAAACTTCTTTCTTTCGCCGCGGCGGTTGCGGTTGGGCTGTTTGCCCTGACCGGCGTCGCCAACGCCGCCGACAAAGTTACAGTCGGCATCGCGATGCCGACCAAGTCGTCGGCGCGCTGGATCGCCGACGGCGACAACATCGTCAAAGTGCTGCAGGGCAAAGGCTTCAACACCGACTTGCAGTACGCCGACAACGACATTCCGAACCAGCTCGCGCAGATCGAGAATATGATCACCAAGAACGAGAAGGTCTTGGTGATCGCGGCGATCGACGGCACGACGCTCTCGGACGCGCTGCAGAAGGCGCACGACGCGGGCATCAAGGTCGTCTCCTATGATCGCCTGATCCGCGGCTCGGCCAACGTCGACTATTACGCCACCTTCGACAACTTCAAGGTCGGCGTGCTGCAGGCGACTTCGATCGTCCACGGCCTCGGCATCGACGCCGGCAAGGCCGGCCCATTCAATATGGAGCTGTTCGGCGGCTCGGCCGACGACAACAACGCCTTCTTCTTCTACAACGGCGCGATGTCGGTGCTGCAGCCCCTGATCGACAAGGGCACGATCGTCATCCAGTCGAAGCAGATGGGCATGGACAAGGTCGCGACCCTGCGCTGGGACGCCGCCACCGCACAGGCCCGCATGGACAACCTGCTTTCGGCTTTCTACACCAGCAAGAAGGTCGACGCCGTGCTGTCGCCGTATGACGGCATCTCGATCGGCATCATCTCGTCGCTCAAGGGCGTCGGATATGGCTCCAAGGATCAGCCGATGCCGGTCATCTCCGGACAGGACGCTGAAATCCCGTCGGTCAAGTCGATCCTCGCTCACGAGCAGTATTCGACGGTGTTCAAGGACACCCGCGACCTCGCCAAGGTCGCCGCCGACATGGTCGTCGCCGTGCTCGCCGGCAAAGAGCCGGAAGTCAACGACACCAAGACCTACAACAACGGCGTCAAGGTCGTTCCTTCCTACCTGCTGACCCCGGTCGCGGTCGACGCCTCCAACGTTCAGAAGGCCCTGATCGACACTGGCTACTACAAGGCCGATCAGCTCAAATGATCGACTGACCAACATCCAGGCCCCGCGTCGGCGACGACGCGGGGCTTTTTTGATCTGGATCGATTGACAGGCGGATTTGCCGGGTAGACGACCAGTAACAATCCTCCGAGTGCTCGATGAACGCGATCTTGGAAATGCGGGGCATCACCAAGACGTTTCCCGGCGTCAAAGCGCTGGCCGACGTCAACCTGGTGGTCAAGACGGGCGAGATCCA